>Ga0208355_1000106_pt1 | contig 40351 bp, 35 predicted proteins | sample NGESurdeep072012_6_FD_184458 | JGI IMG/M metagenome (GOLD analysis project Ga0208355, IMG submission 184458) | Arctic peat soil microbial communities from Barrow, Alaska - NGEE Surface sample 210-3 deep-072012 (SPAdes) | ecosystem: Environmental > Terrestrial > Soil > Wetlands > Peat ... | reverse complement strand
GTTTCCGAGGAGGCGGTAGGCGTCGCTCGACTGCGGGTCGATCTCGAGGACCCGGTTTGCGGCCGACTGCGCGTTCAGGGCGTCGCCGCGCGAGAGGGCGCCCCGACCGAGAACGAGGTAGTCGGCCGCCGGGGCAGGGCTGGAAGCGATTGCGGGACCGGCCTTTCCGGCCGGGGAGAAGACGGAAGCTACGGGAGCGGTGAGCGAGGAGGACGACGCCGTGGAACCGCCCTTCGGAGCCTCGGGGCCGGAGGCGCGCACGCGGGCGGCCTCGGTGAACTTGCCCTGCCTCTCGTACGCCTGGGCGAGGAGATCGATCGCCTCGGCATCGAGCTTCTCGCGCGGCACGTTGTAGAGGAGGTCGTGAATGACGTCTTCGGTGTTGCCGTCCACGAGCTTCTCCTTCGCGACACGCTTCAATTCCCCGATGTCGGCGGAAGGCGGCATCGCAGCGACAGCCGCGGTGCGGACCTGCGGCTTCTCCGGCGAGCTCTTCCGGCCTTCGCGTTTTCTAGGCGAGAGCTTTGCATCGAACTTCGCCAGAAATCCGGCGTGCACGTCTTGTTCAATCCCCTTCGTGACGCGTGCCACGGACTGCTCCGCCGACACGGACACGATCGCAAAACGCGCGGAGCAGTTCTGGACGATCCGGCCGCTAACGATCTCCGGCACACAGAACTTGCCAATCATTCCCTTGCGAACCCCGGCGTCGGAGCCGGCGGAAAGAACGGCCGCATCCCCCGTCATGGACACGACCTGCTGCGCGTGCGCCGCGCTGCAGACGAAAGTGGCGCTTGACGCCAGGAGCAATACCGCGGTTCGCGTTCGACGATTCACGATTTAGCCCGATGACGACGGAGGTGGCGTCGTTGTCCACCACCTTCTATGTGCCGAGGCAGGCCTGCTTCGGCATGCACAGCGTGCCGCTCATCCCCACCCTTGAATGTTTGTCCGCGAATTACCGGCAGTCGCACTCGGGCAGTGGCGGGCGGCGGAGCGCCGCCGCGCACCGCGGCAATCCGATTCACGATCTCGCGCCCCGTCGAATAGGCGGCGGTCGCCACGGCGAGAAGGGCCAGGACGGCCGCCGCCCACATCGGACCTCGCCGGCGACTCGGCCGTACGTCGAGGACGAGCGCGGCGGCGGAGACGTTGTCGTCGCTGCCGTTCTCGATGGCGCGCCGGACAAGCCGCTCGACGGCGCCCGACGCACGGCGCTCCTCCGCCGAGATCTCGAGCACCTCCGTCTCACCGACGAAATTGAACAACCCATCGCTCCCGACGAGCAACATGGCTCGTGTCGCGCCCGGATGCGTGTGCGACGAGTGATACCCAACGTCAGGCCGCGCGTCGCCGTCTCCGAGCGCCCGGGAAAGGACATGGCGCTCCGGACTGCGTAGCGCCTCGAGCTCGGTCATTCTGCCGCTACGCAACGCTTCGCTGACGAGGCTATGCTCGGTCGAAAGACGAACGATCTCGTCCGGCAACACAAGGACAGCGCGCGAATCGCCGACGTTTCCAATCCAGATGTCGGTGCCGCGCGCCACCGCCGCGACGAGCGTGGTGCCCATCCCCTCGCGGCCGGGGGTCACGGCACCGCGGACCGCGGCATCGGCGGCTTCGAAGGCCGCGCAGAGCGAGCCGTAAGTGTCTTCTGCGCCGGATGCGCGCATTGCACCGAGGAATGCGCTCATCGCTGCCTCGCTGGCGACGTCGCCGGCCACGGCGCCGCCCATCCCGTCAGCGACGGCAACGACGTACGTCCCGCCGCCCAGCACGAGCGTCGCCGCACGATCCTCATTGACCGTGCGGCGGCCTCGGGTCGAGCAGCACGCCTGTCGCGAAGAACGCCGGCCGATCTCCATCGAGTCACCGGATGAGGTTCGCCGCCGACGGCGCCTCGTGGAAGAGCAGCGAGACCTCCCCCATTTCGACGCGGTCGCTCTCCTTTAACGGGACACTCTCGTTGACGGCCAGGTCGCGGCCATTGAACTTCGTCGGATTGCTGTCGTTGGAGGCGAAGTTTGTCAGTTGCGCCGACCCGTTGTCGAACGTGACCTTGCCCTGGCGTGAGGAGACCGTCGGCGCCTTGAGCTGAATGTGCGCGTATGGCCGTCCCGACGCGCGGCCGAAGGTCGTCTCGGCGCCGTGCTCGCCGCCCAGCTTATAGAAGCGAATCTGCTTGACGACATCGTCGCCGCTCACCACCTCGAACCAGCCGGGGAGGAGCTTCACGGTGTTCGGCGGCGGTGCATGCAGTTTGATCGTCTTCCCCTCGAGCACCTGTTCCGGCACGGGCGGCGCCTCGACCGGAGCCGCCGAGGCGATGCTGAAGTCGGTCGTCAACGCGTCGTCGGACCGCGACCGCGAACGGAATGCAAGGAAGAGCACGAGCGCCAGAATGATCGCGGCGGCGCCTCCGATCGTAACGTACATCAGAGTCGACGTACCTGCTTCTTTGGGAGTCGCGGCGATCGCAGGAGGCGACTGGGCGGCGGAAGGCTCGGATGCCGCGCTCGCCACGACCGTCTCGCCGGTTTGCGTGGCCGGCGCCGTCTCCTGAGCAGTTGCAGCATCCCGAGGCGGCGAGACGGTGTCGCGCTGCTCCAGGTTGATCCTCGGCTCGACAAACTTGGCCAACTCGAGTCGCGTCTCCTCGCTGACGAAGAGGTCCTTCGTTCTCGGATCTACCCCCACCGGACCTTCGATCGCGTACCGCTTGCCGACCGAGGGCGCTTGTTTGCTGGTGCGGACCTTGACGACCGAGCCCCAGTCGTCCTTGATGTAATAGAACTTAGTCGATGTCGTGCCGGCATCGACGAATTGCGTGACGAACCCTTCTATTCGGACAACTTCATTGAGATACGCCGCCACATTCGCCTTCATCAGCGAGATCCGCATCGGCTTCAGGTCGGCTTGGGCCAGCGCGGCAGCAGCGCACAAGACGAGCACCAGAACGACACTCACGGTACGAACGGTCTCTTTCATGATGACAATCTCCTTTTAGGGAATGAGACGACATTGATCGAACTAGTAGCTCCGATCGACACGAAAAGCTCAGCCAGTTCCGATGCTGCAACCGTGGCAGACTCGGGCCGTGAATCGCGATCCTTCTGTAGCAGCCACGCGCACAAGTCGGCGTACCGGCTGTTGACATGCGCGGGCAATAGAGGGGCTTCCTCCGTCTGCTGCGCTCGCATGATGTCGAACGGGTCGCGGCCGGCGAACGGCAGGCGTCCGGCGGCCATGAGAAACAAAATGATTCCCAGTGAATAGAGATCGCTGCGCGCGTTCACGGCGAGACCGCGGCATTGTTCGGGCGACATGAAGTGCGGCTTTCCGGCGATGCTTCCGTCCATCGTCATGCGCGACATGAGCTCCTGCCGGGCGATGCCGAAGTCGATCAGCACCACCACCGGAACGGACGTGAAGCGGTGGCCGCGGACGAGGAGGTCCCCCTTGCGAAGGAAGATGTTGTCGGGGGTCAGGTCGCGATGCACGATGCCGGCGCCATGGACGGCGATCAAGGCTGTGGCGATCTGATAGCCGATCGCGATCGACGTGAGCTCGTCGAGGACTGGCTCCCGGGTCAGGCGACTCTGCAATGTCTCGCCGTCGAGCAACTCGAGCGCGATGAACGGCCGGCCAACGATCGAGTCGTGCTCGCGCCCGTAGCGGAAGCACTTCACGATCGCCGCCTGCGCGTCGCCCTGCCCGATCGCCCGGAGCGCTTCTCCCTCTGAGAGAAACTTGCGGACCATATCGGGATCGGCAAGCCACCGGGCGTCGAGCACCTTCAGCGCGAGGTAAGTCTTATCGACAAGATCGAAGGCCCGGTAGATCGTGCCTACGCCGCCGCTGCCGAGTGTGCCGATTAGCCGGTAACGGTCGAAGTACCCCATCGTCTGTTCCGCGATCGGCAGTATCACGCCGGTCGAGGGTCGCGGCAGCGCCCTGCGACGGCCGCGGACCGTGACAATGAGGAGGAGGACAACGCTCGCCACCAGCAGCGTCACGAGTCCGATGAGCAACAAATCGATGGGCCGTTCGGTGGCGGCGGCGCGTTGCTGCAGCGCCACCGAGAGCTGCCCCCCTCCGGGCGCAACCGTCAAGGACGTCGACTGAGATTCGAATCCGCTCTTCCTCACCTCGATCGAATATTGACGGCCGGGAACCAACCGCAGCGTCGCGCGCCCGGCGATGTCGGTCACGGTGTCGCCGCCGCCGACGATGCTGACCGTGGCATCGGCCACGTTCGCGTCAATCGTGTAGTCGACCGCTTGTTGCGTCGGCTCCTTCGCTGAAGATCTCGGCCGGTCCGGGATTTTGAACGAGGGCAACGCGTTCAGCTCCGCGTCGAACGTCATGCCAGCCTTGAACGTCTCACCCTGATGATCGACGCGAACCTCGTGCGCGCCCGGCGTCCCGGAAACAACGACTTTTCCGTTACCGTCCGTCGTGCCGGCGAATGCGCCATCGACGTAGACCGAGGCGCCGGCGACAGGCGGATCGGTTCGCAGAACGTATTCGTCAACCGCCTTCGCCGCGCTGGTCCAAACGAACATCAGAACGAAGAATGCGGCGTAGCGAACACCAGCGGGAGTGACAGTCGCATTCATGGCTGCGAGTCACCAGCCCAACTGCTCATTTCACCTCGACCGTGTCCCCGACCACGACATCGTTGAGGCCGCTGATGGTGTCGAGCTCGATGTCCGAGTCATCTGGCCGCACATCGATCACACGGCCGGTGGCGATCGGCTCGCCGTTTCGAACGATCCGTGCCTGGAGGCCTGCACGTAGGCCGTATAGCGAGCCGCGGTTCCAACGGACGTACTGGCCTTCGACGCTTTGAACGCTTCCGCCCTGTGCGGCCTTGCTCACACCGGCCTTCTTGAGGTGGATGAGGGCGTCGGTTGACGTGTCGCGATTGTCCCCAGGCATCGAGCGGGGCTTGGCGACCACGATTTTGTCCCCGAGGCCAGCCCTGGCCGGGGCAGTAACATCTTTGTTCGTGAATGGCTTTGACAAGTGCGTGTCCGACGCCCCCGGCTGCACCGCCTGTCCCGGGGAACCCTCTGATTTCGTCCCCGGTTCACTCGACGCGTCCCCGACTGAGCCTGCAGATGTAGCTCTCAAGATGTCGTCGGCACTCAGCGGCTTTTCATCGCTCGCATCGCCCCCCCCCGGCGGCGGGGTCTGTCCCGAGGAACCCGGTGCTTTCGTTCCCGGTTCATTCGACGCGTCCCCGCCTAGGCCTGCAGTAGCCTTCAAAATGTCGTCGACACTCAGCGGCTTTTCATCGCTCGCATCGCCGCCCTCCTGAGGCTCAGATGCTCGCTCCCAAACAATCCCGTCATCGTCCCTTATTGTGTCGCCAATGAAGCGAGCCTTTGTCTGGCCTCTAATCTGTGGAGATGTAAAAATGATCGTGTCGCCCTGGACCTTGTAGTTGCCACGGACACTGTGGCCGTCCTGAAGGAGGGAGCACACTCCATCGGAGCTGAGCTCGAGGAAGTCACCGCTCTTGCCTTTCCTTAAGTACGTTCCTTGTACGGAAGCCGCGTCGCCCTCCGCCGGCGGGCTCTCGTTACCCAAGGTAGCAGAGCCGGGGACCTGCTCGTCTCCGGGGCTAGCCTGCTGTCGGGTTTCCAGCACCTCCGCCACCATCTGCAGGACGGCATCCACAGGCGGCACCACCTTCTTCTGGGGAAAAGGGATCTTCAGGTCCGCGTAATAGCGGATGTCGTCGTAGGGATCGCTGTAAAGCTGGAAGACCACCCCGTCTTTTTGCACCGAGATCCCCGTAACCCAGCACGTCTCCCCAGCCACGAAGTTACGCGCCGGATAACCCGCGGACGTACCGTCTCCCGCCGTCATCATAGTGATCAAGAGATCCTTGCCGAAACCACCCCAGCCCTGCGATATCTTCCCGTTCTTGTACGTGTTCGACGGCGGCAGCGGCGACGCCACGCCATACATCAACAGACCTTGCTTGCGCAGCTCGACAACCGAACCAGCATCGACGATGTCTGAACGATCGGCTGCAGTCTTCGTTACAATAATCTGAGCGCTGAGCTGTTGAAAGATGGCCGCCCGATCGCCAGATTGCGCGGCCAGCCCAAGACCGAACAGCGACATGATTGCGGCCAATCCGAAAGCACAAAACCACCGAACCCGTTTTATAGGCCTCTTCCATTCATTTGCCTGCCCAGCATCCGCCTCATTTAGCTGCTTCAATCAGGCGCCCGGCTACTTACTCGTCAACTGGTCGAGCGCGTCTGGAGCCAACGCCACGTCTTGTGCATCGGGCGGCACATACGATGCGTCGCGGGCTGTTCCGGAATCTTCTAACTGCGACATTTGGGCATGCATCGCATGGACCTGAGCCCTCAGCTCCGGGTTATCCGCGGCAAGACGGTGTGTGTCCTGCACCCATTGTCGTATCTCCGGGTCAGCCCAATGGTTATAAAGCATCATTGCATACTGTTCGTCGGCGACATGGTGAAGTGCGAATGCTAGGAATCCGGCGTCCCACAACCCGTACCGGGGATACATCGTGTATACGTATGGCGGAGTCACCCACCCGTAGCTGTCGTAGAAGGCGTTTCGCCGGTAATAGTATGTTCCCGGCACGATATGCATCCTGGTGAGAATAAGCCTATGCTCGGGGCGAAACCGGATCGGGTCCATATGCCTCGTAAAGTGGGCACGTTCGACCTTGTAAGATTCGTGCGCGTGAGTGCGGTCTTGCTGACTTGGGTGCACGCTCATCCGCTGCTGCAGCTGAGCGCGATTGACCGGTCGTTGGTTCGAATTCGCCGGCACTTTGCCTGGCTGGGGGCGAATGACGCCTGCCGCGGTGCCTGATCGTTGGCTGGATGTCGCCGGCACTCTGCCTGGCTGGGGGCGAATGACGCCTGCTGCGGTGCCCGGTCGTTGGCTGGATGTCGCCGGCGCTCTGCCTGGCTGGGGGCGAATGACTCCTGCTGCGGCGCCTGGTCGTTGACTCGGTTCCTTGGACGACGCGTTTGGTGCTTTCGCTGGTGCTTGTGATGCCGCGCTGTGTTGTGGTTGAGCCTGTGGTTGGGCCTGTGGTTGAGCGTGTGGTTGAGCCTTCGGCGGTGGCTCGGCGTCTTTCTTCTTCTTGTCGTCGTTCGCCGAGAGAGCGTGTGCGCTCAGCACGGAGAGGGCAATTACCAGCGGGAGAATCTTGGCGTTTGCGTTCATGCTTTCTCCTTAATCTGAGATGTTGTGATTTTTGCAGGAGAGGACAAGCGGTTCCTGGTCGGCTGGGCTGCGTTTGAGTTCGTGGCTGCACCTCGCCGGCCGGGACCACGACGGTATTCGTCAACCCGGCGCCGGCGGCCCCGATCGTGACAGGGCCTTCCGTTGTCGGTGCAGGCTTGGCGAACCGGGTCGCAAGCGTTCCAGATCATGTAGGGCCCCCCTGGCCTCTGCCGGACGCCAGAATGGGAGAAGAAAGCACCGTCGGGACGACGAGAACCATCAGAATGCGCCCCATGGGAATCCTCCTCTCCTAGCTTAGTCAGTTGATCCTACCACCGCTGGGAGCCTGCTGATCTCGCTCATTCTTGAGCCGGTTTTCTCTCGCAACGTTCGCGAGGGTTCTCGGCTTCCTTGGGTCGCTGCGAAGGACTGGAGTCGGTGACGGCTCGGCGGCCGAGGCGGCGCGCAGGCTGGGGCTGACGGAAGCGCGGCTCACCCAGATCCTGGACCTGACGCTTCTTGCCCCGGATCTGCAAGAGGAAATCCTGCTCTTCCCGGCAATCAATGGCGTTGAACCGCTGAAAGAACGCGTTCTGCGAGGCATCGTTCGGGCGCCATGGGCTGACCAAAGGTTGCGCTTCAAGACAGAGCGCTGATGTTTGGGCCGTAGAGCCGAGGGCACCCCGGAGCACGTCCGTCCTGAGAAGAACAATCAGCTAACGTCGAGATCTCGACATCCTGAAGCTCCTGGAGGTCTCGACGGGCGTGATCGCACGCACGAAGAGCGACCTCGCGGACGCCGACACCGGTGCTCTGGTGGAAGACGAGATCCGCGCTCTCGTGCGGGGCTCGTTCCTCGCGAACGCTCGCCTCGTCGCCGTTTCGGCGGTCACCGGCGCCGGTCTTGACGCTCTGAAGGCGGCCCTCACCCGGGCCGCCCGCGGCCTCGAGCTTCGCCTCCTCGCGCACCTGTCGGGGGACGAGGCGCTTCTCGAGACGTTCAGGCGCGGGGAAGACATCCACCGGGCCACGGCCGCGAAGATCTTCGGTCTCTCTCCTGCGGCCGTGAGGCCGGACCAGCGCCGCAGCGCGAAGACGATCAACTTCGGCATGCTCTACGGCATGGGTCCGTTCGCGCTGGCGACGCAGCTCGGCGTGCCGCGCGCGGAGGCCAAGGAGTTCATCGCCGCCTATTTCGAGCGGTTCCCGGGAATCCGCGCGTGTCTCGACTCCATCCTCGAGAAGGCCCGCGCGACGGGCGGCACCGAGACGATTTTCGGGCGCGTGCGGCCCATCCCCGGCCTCCACGACCGAAACCACAGCGGGCGCGCGAATGCCGAGCGGATGGCGATGAGCGCCCCGTTCCAGGGAGCGGCCGCGGATCTCATCAAGATCGTGATGCTCCGTCTCGAAGCGGCTCTCGCCCGCGAGATCCCGGAGGCGCGACTGCTCCTTCAGGTGCACGACGGGCTCGTTCTCGAGTGTCCGGAGGCCCTCGCGGGAAAGACCGCATCTCTCGCGAAGGCGACGATGGAGGGCGCGGCGACGCTCCCGGTGCCGCTCACCGTCGACGTGGACCAGGGCCGAAACTGGGCGCAGGCGAAGTGAAAAGCCGCTTGAGGGGCCGATCCGCGACGGCTCCCGCTAGAATCACCCGGATGCGTCCCGCCTTTCTCGTCGCCGCCGCGGCGCTCGCCTCCGTTGGCCTCGCGAGCGTCGCGAGCTTCGCGGGAAGCGCGAACGCCCAGACGCCGGCCCCCCGGCCCGTCGAGGCGCTGCCCGACGTGGCGCGCCTGGCACCCGCCGAGGTCGTGTTCGTCCACCCCCTCACCCGCGCACTCGACGACGCGCCGAAACTCGCCGAACGCACGAACCCGCCCGATCTCGGGACGCGCCAGCCGCTCCTCCTCACGCTGCACCTGCTCGAGACCGGGCGCGTGGCGGAGGCTTTTCCCGTCGAGCCGCCGCTCAAGGCGTTCGCGACGCCTCTTCCGGCACTCGTGCCCCGCTGGCGGTTCACTCCCGCGAAGAAGGGCGGTCAGCCGGTCCCCACGTGGGTGACGTATGGCATCGAGCTCGCGGTTTCACTCGAGAAGGCGGTCTTCACGGCCTTCACCCTCGAGCCGATCCGGAAGGACGACCCGATCGTCGCCACGGTTTCGGACACGACCGGCGACGCGTGGATGGCTCGTTATCCTCGCGAAATCGACCCGAAGGACCCGGCCGTGGTCTCGATCGAGGACGTGGACGTGCTTCCCTCCCCCGAGAAGACCCCGTGGAGCCTCGACGCATCGCGCGCCCGCGTCCGCGTGACCGCTCTCGTCGAGGTTTCCGAGCAGGGCATGGTCAGCCGTTTTCTGCCAACGGGCGAAACGGAACCGCTCCTCGGGCTCTGGCTGAAGCCGTTCGCCGCGAAGTGGCGCTTCACGCCGGCCGTTTCGGGCGGCCGCCCCGTCTCGTGCTGGATGGCCCTCGATGCCACGCTCGACTACACGCTCGCCTCGGCGAAGAAAAAGAGCGAGCGTGTGGTCAAGAAGAACCTGCGTGCCATGTCCCCGTGACCCGGGGGAGCCCAAGACGCCGGGCTTCCCTAAGCCCCCGGGGGTTCGAGCCTATCCTTCTAAATAACCTGGAGGACACAACAATGACGATGGGCGATTTCACTGACTGCCAGGAGCATCCTCAGCCGAGTGAGAAGACGAGGCATGGACAAGTCCAAGGCGTACTGTTGACGTTGCTGGTCTTGGCGTTCAGCGTGATCTGCGCTGGTCCGGGCCTGGGTCAGTCTGCCCCTGCGCGCTCGACCGGCGCTCGCTCCCAGGCGGCACTGACCAACGAAGATGTGGTCAAGCTGATAAAGCTAGACCTTGGTGATGCGGTAGTCATCGCCAAGATCAACCAGGCGGAGGCTATCGCCTTCAAGCTCGAGACCGACGACCTAGTGAAGCTCAAGGGACAGGGCGTTCATAAGGAGGTGATCGCAGCGATGCTGAAGAGGGCTACTGTGCCCCAGCAAGGCACGCAGCAGGGCTCGCAGGCGTCGGCAGCCGCCACAGCTCCTGGGAGCGGGCCACAGACCACCACTGCATCTCACGTCGGTAGCGACATTCGGCTCATTACGGATTCAGGCGAGACTCTCTTGAAGACTACCATCGGCGACATCAATATCGTAGGCTTCGCCTTTGTCAAGATGGCCTACTACGAGATACCGGGGATCTCATCGCGAGTTCGAATCTCTGACAAGAGCGTGCGCATTGCGATTTCGGCCGACTTCCCCCCGGAGGGCTACTTCTTCGTTCTCCAACTTGGTATTGACAAAAAGCATAACAATCGGTCGATGAAGCTGGGTTCGGCCAGCCAGGGCTCCTTTCGAACGAGGGGTCAGGGCAAGCCGGACATGGACTCGGCCGTCCCATGCAAGGTCGAGAAAGTCTCTGACAACGAATGGCGGTTGGTGCCGGAATCGCCCCTCACGCCAGGTGAGTACGGCGTCTGGGCGGCTGCTCTCGCACAAGGAGTCCAGGGCCTCTACGACTTCGGTGTGGACTAGCCGGCTGCGTCTCACACACGCAGTTTCGATCCGTCAGCCTGAGAGCTGCAGCGCGTCGGAAAGCGGCAGACCGTGAGCGGCCAGCGGCACTTGAGGCGCTCGAGGGATTTTCGCAGCAGCCCGCGCGAATGGGTCGCAGTGGCCCTTGGGAAACACCCTTGGCGCGCGGAGTGGGGGTGCAATGGAAATTGCGGGGCGCCTTGACGAGACGCTTCCCGAAAGACTGTTCCGACACGCCGGGGTTCCGACTGGCGGAGCGGATCGGCGCACCTCTCGCCGCCGAACGCCCATGCTGGAGCGGACGCGGCGCCTGTGTGCCGCGTCCGCTCCAGGGGATAGTACTACGCCCAGTAGAAACCGCAGATGTTCGAGCCAGACTGGGCCTATGGCACGAGTGTATATGTGATCTCGTCCTGTGGCGTCGACTGGTCATAACCATAACGATCGGTGAAACGTACGATCGTGAGCGCGTTCCCCGTTTGACTGAACCCGAGAAGATTGCCGGTGCCCCAACCATAGTTGCCATCGCTAGTGCCAACGCCATAGCTCCAGGCTGTCGACGTGATGCCGGCGCTGCTAAGCCGGGTAGCCCACGGATTGTTCGCCATCGGCCCAACAAACCACGTGGCGGTGCTCGGATAGGTATGTTGGACCGCACCCGGTGCTGCGGCTAGGGAAAAGAGGGCGCCCCCCCCTATAGTGAGCTTGATGGTTGCTTGCCCACTCAAGATGTTGCTCGGGCTTCGATAGGTCCCCGCCTGGAAGGAGGCCACTGGTGTTGCCGAGGGGGCCGTTGCCGTCCCCAGTGTGAATGTGATCTGGTCCTGCGGAGTCACTTGGTCATAACCATAACGATCGGTGAAGCGTACGATCGTGAGCGCGTTCCCGATCTGACTGAACCCGAGAAGATTACCGGTGCCCCAACCATAGTTGCCATCGGCAGTACCGACGCCATAGCTCCAGGCTGTCGACGTGATTCCGATTTTGCTAAGCCGGGCCGCCTCCGGATTGTTCGCCATCGGCCCAACAAACCACGTGGCGGTACTTGGAAAGGTGTGCTGGTCGGCACCCGGGGCTGCGGCAAGAGAGAATAGAGCCGCTCCGGCGTCGGTCACACCCGGGCCGGCTATGTCGATCCCCCCTAGCCCGCCTAGAATGTTGCTCGGACTGAAATAGCGGCCGGTTTTGAAGGCGAGCGTCGCAGGGATAACTGCATCGGGCGTGGCTACCACGGCGAACGGATCCCCCGATGCGTTATTGATCACCGACGCGAACGCGAGCACGGGCTGATCGCTCGTGAACTCGACCCAGAGGTTCGTATCGGTCCTGCCAGCTACTCCAGGGAACGTCCCGGCGCTATCGAGTGGCACTTGGCTGAATCCATTCGCCCCCAGTGGACCGATTGTCCCGGACGAAAGGAGCACCCCGCCTCCTGCCCTCACCTTTACAGTTGCCGTGGCGTTCGCGCTTCCGGGGTTCATCACCACCAGGTTCGTCCGATATCCGGCGGAAGCACTCGTGCTTACAGCCAACTGAGCGATCAACCCCGCCGTCATCGCCTTCGTTGCGTCGATCCCTGGCAGCCATTGCCCGGACGTCGCTCCTGTTCCGCAAGCGTTCACATTATTGACGCTGGAAGAGACGATGATCGATCCAGTCGAATCGAACCGGATCGGGCCGTAGGAACCGCTCGCCAGCGTCTTTCCGAAAAGCGATTGGAGGACATTGTCAAACGAGGCCTGGCTCCTCCCTGCCACCGGAAACCCCGGAGCTAGGACCGTCGTTCCCGACGCCTGGTCGTAAAGCGTGGCTATCACTGTCACCGGCGACGTGCCCAAGTTCAGGATCCGGACGTCGGTGTGAAACTCCGCCCCGTTCAGTCCCGCCCGGAAGGCGGACGACGGCAAGACCCAGGAACCGGCCTGAGCCCAGGCGGCCGGGGAAAACAGGCTCAACATCGTTGCGATCAGAGCCGTGACGTATCCTGACTTTAGATTCATCTCTTCTCCTCCATCCGGCGTTCGCCGGTATTTTGCTTGATAGGCCATGTGTTGACGTCTCTATGGGAAGCCCTGAGCCGTTCCTCGCGTGCCTTGCCCTGCCGCGCCTTCGGAGCGGAGGGCCTCAGGACGTTCCGGCGGTTCGCCTTCAGCTGCCTCGGGCTCATGATGTAGGGATAGTACCTTCATTTTCGTCCGCGGCGCGGTTGAAGGTCGGGACGGGGTGCAAAAGGCCGACTCGCATGCCCGTGAGCGAGGTGGCGACCTCGGACCCGGAGACACAGGCGGTCATCGTCGAGGGGCGCCACGAGGATGCCTACGTCGTGATCGTGCGGGCGGCGGAAGTGGAAACGGTGGGGACGGTATGCTTCTATTTGGGGATGTTCAAAAGCGGAGCGGGGGCACGAGCACCCACGTTCCATCTGGCTTTTTTGCGAACTCTGCCCTGCCGGTTCCAGCGAGGCCGCGCACGCCCCCGCCTTGTGCCTCCATCATAGCCTTCCCAGCAGGGTTCAGTGACACGCTCCAGGCAAAGGTCGCCTCAGCGCGGGTGTCGATTGTCAAAAGCAGATTGGACACTGCTCCGATCTCGTACTTCCCGGCCGGCACCCTGCCGTTTGACTGCCCTAGATCGGGTCTGAACGCATAGGTATAGGTCTTAACCTCGGCCCTCTTTCTGGATGCGGTGCCTGAATAGAGATAGTCGGACCTACCCACGAGGTATGCGCGCTCGCCTCTTTCGATATATGTGAATGGACCCTCCGCACCTTGCGGACCATCGAGCCGATGGAAAATGAGTCTATTGTCGGGTGTAACAGAGGCCTCCAGCGGTCTTGCGGCCCAGGCTTCAGTCCCTCGATTGGATGTGCCAGACACGCGGTTTGAGTTAGAGACTGGTTGGAGCTGGAGCGTCAAGGGGAATTTGAAACAAGTGGCGTTCTGGTTCGCGAGCACGTAGTCGAGGTGCTTTGCCGGATCGCTCGAATCGCTCGATCTAACGCAGGTGTTTATGCCCGCCCAGGTCCCAGAGATGACCGGATAGCTGTTAACCTTCACGGCGGACTTGACGAGACCGTCGCCGATAAGACGTCGTAGTAGATAGACCTCGGCCGGCATTGGCTCCTGTGGCGTGTCAGCGCCCTCCCCTTCGTTGGGGGTGCCGGCAGTGCCGGTGCCCGGAAGAGGAGCGTATTCAGTGGCGGATTCGGCCATGAATGGCTGAATCATGGTGGTCGAGAGCGTAAAGGGCGCGCTCGGTAGGCTCTCCTTGATAAGCTGACCGGCCGTATCTTCATTCAAGACGGTCGCTGGGCGTGTTGTCGGGGCTGCAGGTGGGGCAGTGCCAGAAGGAGCACCCGGCTTGTTGCAGCCGGCCAGAGAGTTGACGATGATAAGAAGGCAACAGTAGAGGCGCATTGCTTCTCCTTTCGGATCGTGTCTGGTGCGGTGAACGGGGTAAGGCATGACGTGACTATGGCCGCCCAACGGACCCAAGCTCACCGGCTTGGAGCCGCACGCGAAATAGTACCGCACTCGCGATGCAGCAAGTTGCGGCTTCAAGTCCGGTGCAACGCCGAGTTGGGCGGCTCTAGGGGACGCGTTCAGCTTTGTGCTGAGTTGGGGTGGCGCCACTGGATCCTTCCACGAACCCCTGCGACTCTTCATACGTCAGTGTGTTATCTGAACCCTTCGTAATCTTAGCGCTTCCCTCGGCAAACGATACTGTGAGCACGCCATTCGTCAGCTGCGATGGCCACCGGTTTCCCCAAACGATACTCCCATTCGGGTTGGCCGTTCCGGAGTGAAAGGTGAAGCGGCCGCCACCGAGTTCCTCGAGTTTGAAAATCTCTCCGTTCTTCGACGGCATCCGCCAGGTTCCTTCAAAGGCTGCGACGTCCAGCTGGTCCTGAGTTGGTCGTGTCAGGTACCGTAGTTGGCCGAGGCCGCTGACGATCGCCTTGCGAGTTGTCCTGTCATACGAGATGAGTATGTTTCCAAGCGGGCCACCCTTCAGATTGCCTTCAGGCGTGAGTGTCCAAATACCCTCGTACGCCGCGCAATTGCCAATTCGCTGCCGCTCGCTCTTGATGACGTAGCTCTGGCCAACAGCCGAGACATCTAGGTGACATTGGCCCTCATTTCCAATCAGCGACTCGGCGGCGCCCCTCCATTTTCCCAAGTAGTCGTCACCTTTGGGCGCGGTAGGACCGCATGCGAAGGCGAGCGCGATTATCGAAACGAGAAGCGCCGCGACGTGTAGCTTGGGGGTGGGGCGGAGTTTCTGATGGAATGGCGTGTGGCTCGGCGGAAGTCGCGTGGTTCGAAGCATGGACGCCTCCTTCGATATCTGGATGATCTGAGTATATGTGCGGATTCCGGCCATGGTGAGCGTTCATTCCGGTCGAAGGTGAGCATCGATTCCGGGCATGGTGAGCGCTCTTCGGAGCGAAGCGACGGGAAGTCTGGCGGAAAGACTCTCCTTTCTTTCGGCGGATTCTACGCAGCTCTCCGGATTGGGCTCCGGGGATGCTTCGGTCGGATCTCTGAATCATCAGTAGCCGCGTTTTTCTTTTTGTTTCTTTTTCTTTTGTGGAAGCCGGTGAAAATGTGGATTTCGCCCCTTCACGGTGGCTCTCGCGAGGGTCGAGAGGCGCTCTCCTTGGCCCGCTCTTGCCGCATGGACGGTCCCTTCATGTGGATCTTGTATGCGCCAGGGATGAGGCGGTCGCAGATGGCGTCGGCGAGGGTCGGGTCCCCGATGGCGTCGTACCAGGCCTTGAGAGGGAGCTGGCTGGTGACGAGCGTGGAAGCGCTCTGATGGCGATCCTCGATGACCTCCAGAAGGTCCCGCCGCTCGGGCTCCTTGAGAGGCGCCAGCCCCCAGTCGTCGATGACGAGCAGGTCGGTCCTTGTCAGCTTCTGCAAAAGCCGCCCGTAGGAGCCGTCGGCCCGCGAGACAGACAGGTTGTGGTAGAGGCGTGGGGCCCTGAGGTAGTAGGCCGAGTAGCCCGAGCGGCAGGCCCTCTCGGCGAAGGCGCACGCCAGAAAGGACTTTCCGACCCCGGTCGAGCCGGTGATCAGAAGGTTGCGGTGATCGTGGATGAAGCCGCAGGTCCCAAGCGAGAGGATCACCGAGCGGTCCAGTCCACGTGGGGCGGTCCAGTCGACGTCCTCCAGGCAGGCCTGATGCCGGAGCTTGGCGGCCTCCAGCCTGCGGCGCTGCTTTCGTTGCTCGCGGGAGGTCCACTCGGCGTCGATCATCAGACCGACGCGCTCGGCAAACTCCAGCTCGGCGAATTCCGGCCGGCTCATCTGGGTCTGGAAGGCCTCGGCCAGGGCCGTCAGCTTCAGGGCCTGCATCTTCTCGACGGTGGCGTTCATGAGCATGGCAGCCTCTCGGTCTCGTCGTAGCAGGCCGCCCCGCGGATGTTTTCGTGATCAGGCAAAAGAGACGGGGCCTTCCCCGACGGCTCGAGCTCGTGGCGGTCGAGCCCGCTTTTGAGGATGTTCTTGACCGTCCCGTAGCTCTCGGCCCCAAGTCGCTTGGCCCGCCGGCAGGCGGCCTCGAGCCGCTGCTCTCCATGAGTTCGTGAGAGCCGCATCAGCCCGAGGCACGCCCGGTAGCCCTGCTCGGGATGCGGGCGGCTCCTGAGGATCTCGGCCACGACGTGCCCCGTGTCCGGTCCCGTTTTCTCGGCCCAGGCGATCAGCCGCGACGGGGTCCACTCGGCGTGAGCCCGGTGGGCGGCTGGCATGTGCTCGGATTCGGTCGACACCTGCCCTCGGCCATTGAGGCGCGGATGCGAGGCGACGCGGGAGGATCTCAGGAAGATTTCCACGCACCGCGCCGTGGCCCGTACCTCGACCCGCTGCCCCACCAGGGCGTGCGGGACGCTGTAGAGGTTGTGCTCGAATTCGACGTGGTAGTCGATGTTGACGCCGCACTCTTTCCAGACGGCCATCTCGTAGCGGCCGGGAGGGAGCGGCTTGAGTGCCGGCCGGTCGTACTTCTCGAAAAGCTCCCGGCGTGAGACCCCCATCCGCCTCATCACCCGCCCGTTGAGCTCCGTCACCTTCTCGCGGATCGCCGCGTTCAGTTCGGCGAGGCTGAAGAAGGTCCGGTTCCTCAGCGACGCCAGGATCCACCGCTCGGAGAGAAGCACCGACTGTTCCACCTTCGCCTTGTCCCGTGGCTTGTACGCCCTGGCCGGGATCACCACCGCCCCGTAGTGGGTCGCCATCTCGCGGTACGTCCGGTTGATTTCCGCCTCGTACCGGCACGGCCCGGTCACGGCGCTCTTGAGGTTGTCCGGCACGAAAACGGCCGGCGACCCCCCAAACGCTTCCACCATCCTCACGTTGAGGCCAATTCAGTTCGTGAGGTCCTGTCGCTCGACGGCTTCGGCGTAGATGTAGCTGCTCGCCCCAAGGACCCCCACGAAGAGCTCCACAGCCCTCACCTCGCCCGTCCCGGGGTCGACGACCGAGGGCCTCTTCCCGGCAAAGTCCACGAAGGCCTTCTCCCCGGCCCTGTGCACTTGCCGCATGACCGGCGACAGCCGCTTGCGGTATCGGTGGTAGTGCTCGCAGAACTGGCTGTACCGGTACCCCCCGGAATTGGCCGCAAGGTACTCCTGCCACAGCAGGCTCAGCGTTACGCCGGGCCGTCGCAGCTCCTCGTGGACGAAGGCTACGTCCAGCTCCCCTCGGCCGTTGTCGCCTTCCTTCTTCGGCCCGAAAACCCTCGTCTCCAGTTTGTCGTCGTCCTCGAGTTCCACCGGGATCGGCCACCCCACCCCGGCCACTCGCGCCCGTCCGAGGTACTCCGAGACGGTCCCCGTCCCGATCCCCAGCGCCTCGGCCACAGCCCGCTGCGGCAGGCCCCTCTCAAGACTCAGCCTCAGGATCTCTCTCAGTCGCCTCATCGTCAGTCGTCTCGCCGCCAATGGATCCTCCTGTCCGAAGGATCCTCGACTGCCCGACTCCTCGCTCCGAAGGGCGCTCACCTTGCCCGGAATCGGCACTCACCATCCCGGAATCCATGCTCACCATGGCCGGAATCCGTGCTCACCATCCCGGAATCGACGCTCACCTTCGCCCGGAATCCGTGCTCACCTTGCTCCGGAATCAGTGCTCACCATGGTCCGGAACCCTCATATATGACAACGGGGCTAGTCGCGACTGGGTGAGCTAAGCCGCCCAACGATATCGAGTTCAGCGGCGAGCGCAAGCGCGCCCGCTGCAATGATGAAATGGACTCCTCCTGGTTCGTAAACGGCATCAGAGTGCCAGCGAACTCCCGAGTCCGACGAAGAACTTCGAAGAAAGGAGGAGTCCGTGAGGAAGGTTACGACAATCGCGGTGGACCTGGCAAAGAGCGTGTTCGAGGTGGCCGTGTCCGACCTTCCCGGTCGGGTGTCGGAGAGGAAGCGGCTGACGCGGTCGGGTATGGCGGCGTTCTTCGTAAACCGGCCCGCCGCGGTCGTGGTGATGGAGGCGTGTGGGTCGGCGCACCACTGGGGTCGGGAGCTGCAGAAGCTGGGGCACGAGGTTCGGCTACTGCCCCCTGCCAGGACGGCAAAGTACCGGATCGGGAACAAGACGGATCGGGCGAACGCGGATGCGTTGTTGGAAGCGAACCGGAACGAGAAGATCCTGGCGGTACCCGTGAAGACGATCCCCCAGCAGGCGCTGTCGGCGGTGCACCGGATTCGCTTTGCCTGGATGGGAACCCGTACAGCTCGCCTGAACGCCCTTCGGGCGGTGCTGAGAGAGGTGGGGATTGCCCTTCCCGAGGGGGCGAAGATCGTCCTTGCCGGGGTGTCGGAGGCGATCGCCGGCGGGCGGATTCCCGAGGAACTTCATTCTCTCCTTCTGGTGTCGATGGCGGAGATCCGGCAGCTGGAGGAAAACGTCAAGGAGTGCGATCGGCTGCTGGCCCGGATGGCCAGATCGATCCCGATCGCACGAGCCCTACAGGACATCCCCGGGATCGGCCCCCTCGGTTCGACTGCCCTGATCCCGGCCGTCGGGGATCCGAAGCGCTTTCGAAGCGGCCGGAAGATGTCCGCGTTCTTCGGGCTCGTCCCGCGGAAGTACTCCAGCGGAAACAGGAAGTACCTGGGTTCGATCACGAAGCGAGGGGACGCTTACGTGAGGACCCTCGTCATCCACGGGGGCCGATCCGTCCTTCGGGCCGCTCACCGGCGCAAGAACCCAGACCGACTGCATCGGTGGGCGCTGGAGGTCGAACGGCGGCAGGGACGGAACCGGGCGGCCGTCGCCGTGGCCAACAAGCTGATCCGGATCGCCTGGGCGGTCTGGGCACGGGGGATTCCCTATGACGGATCCCTCATCGAGCCAGTGCCCAACGCGCGCCCGACCAAGAAGAGAACCCCCCGGAGCACCGCGGCTTTCTGAAAAAGAAAAAGAGACGTTCACCCTCCTGCCGGCGATGACGCTGACGAGACACCCTGATGGAAGACACGGTCCGACCGTCACGAGGACAAGCCGATAACCCGCTTGGCTCAAAGAAGCCGCTGGCAACGATCGGCTCCTCGTGCTCAGATCCCATCATGGCCAGGACGGCTACGGCCGCTCCACCAAAAGGCCGGAGATACGAGTGTCGTCGCGACCCATTCCTCCTTGGAGTCCCGTCAGCCTTCCGCCCACGCTCGAGCCGAACGCTCTCTCCCGTGACATCGCGAAAGGAGACGAACTAGCGATCACGCCCTGGCCTGACGGAGGAGTCCAGATACGACGGGTTAGGCGGGCTGCTCGGGCCGTTGTCCTCTCTCTCGTTGAATGGCGTAAGGGCGCTCCGCGCGCCGCGGCGATCGCGGCGCGGCGCCCTCTGGGAATGCTGTATTCGGAGTCGAGGAATACTTGCGTGAACTATTGCTCGGCGAGTTTCCATCCTTGTTCGGTTTTCATGAACGCGAAGTCGCCCTTGACTTTAGTACGCTGACCTTTGTTCGCCTTCGTCATACCCTGCGTCCCCGAGGCAATGGCCATTAACCCATTCAACCCACTGGTGTCCACCGATCCTTTGATTGCCCTGAAGTGTCCATCCCATGCGCCGAACATGCCTCCGCCGCCCCAACTACAATTCTCAAGACACTCAATCTCGGCAGTGTATTCCATCTTGTACACTTTCATGCCACCCATTTCCATCTCCATTCCGTTTGTCTTATCGAATGAGACGAGCTGGATAAGGCCGTTTGATTCGGACTGTATCCGAATCTCCAGTTGCTTGCGGCCATCCGAAGAAGAGGGTGGACCACCGCAGCCCGAAAGCACCAGGACGGCGAGTAGAGCGGCCGCGAATCTCGGAGATGATAAGTGCAGTCTCATTTCGGTTCCTCCTAGTATGAAGTGGCTGGGGTTCCGCCGTCTAAGCGGATTTGAATTGAAGTCGGTATAAACGGGGTCGCACAGATAGCAATCGAAACCGGTTTAGGGGCGACATCTGCCAAACCACGGAGAGCGGAGGCTACCGCAGTTGGCTGCACGACAAGTGGTGTTCTGTGAGATAGCGTATGCCTTCATCCGTGTGCGATTGAGTCAGATTCCTGAACCCGACGCGGTCTTTTGGCGCGAGACTAACACGGGGCCGGAGGTGATGGCTCCATTATGCGGTGGGAGCGCGAGAAGCTCGCTGGGGCCGTCTAACGATATCGAGTTCAGCGGCGAGCGCAAGCGAGCCCGCTGCGACGAGCTGTTAGCCACCGGCCCGAGATCCGTCGAAGGAGTCATTGCAACCACGTCGGCGCCGCCATCGCCCGAATGTCACTGACCCCTCACGGCGTCGCGGACCTTCGTGCCAGCGCACGTGTCGGCTGCGAGCCCTGGAAGCGACCGTCACCTGCACATGATTACGCGGACGTTCGTCGGAGGCGCAGACCCCTGGCCTAGATTGAGGTCAAGGAACTGCCCAGCAGGGACCCGGAATGTCCCCGTTTCCGCTCGGCCATTCATGGTCCAAGCAAGGTCAACCTCCTTTGTGTAGGAGGCGCGATTCCGAACGCGACCGCCGTAGGCATTCCAGCCTGCCATCTCGCCGCCGCCGGTAACGGCCTGAATTACACCGAGATAGTCAACGTCTGCGCAGGGCGAGGATGGTTGTGTTCCAGAGGAATCTACGCTCTGGGCTTCCCGCCCGCCGCTCGGTGACACGGCGTGCGTGGTGCTGGACTTGCCTTGCATAGCCACAATCACTGAATCAGGCACATGTGCCTTCTTAAGCGCCAGCAGCCCGGTAGGAGTGATGTCGAATTCGGCGCGAGATGCCTGCTTTACCGAATTGACGACAACCTCCTCAGAAAGCCCCCTTCTAATCAATTCGATGACATCTTGATTTGTCATCTTGGGGCCGCCTGCCATAGCGGCCTGGCTGGATGCCTTCTGTGTGCCCTTCGGTCTGACAAATCCCGAGATAGCTATGGAGAGCTCGGGCTGTTCTGGCACGCTGGTCTGCACGGTGATAGCGCCGCCAAGAAGTCCCTCGGGTGCCGTCGCATCGCACGTGACGGCCAGCTTCCATTGAGCGGCGCTCGCTCCTGGAGTAAGGCTCGCCGTGAGGTACGGCTTCGGGGTGATGACGTTTACCGGCTTGAACGCAGGATGATCGGAGCTAAGCGTGACCTCTTGGGTCGTCGGTGTGCCAGCCTCTGCCTGTATTCTGACGAATCCGTATGGCAGCACAGTGACGTACGCATTGACATCCGCTGCCACTGTGATGGTGGTGGAGGGGTTCGTCGGATCGTTCGAAAGAACGTCGGCAATCTTTACAATCTTGCCTTGAAAGCTCTTGGTGTCGATGGCAACTGAGATCTTGCCCTCCGCGCCCGGTTTGATCTTCTTGTCGAACGCTGCAGTCATGCACGCGCACTTTGGCTTAACGTCGGCAATGCGCAGGTCAGCTGTGCCGGTATTGTGTATCACGAAGTCTCTCTTGATAATCGAGCCCTTCTGTACGGTACCTGCATCGAACCTGGACTCCGCAAGGGCGAGTGTCTGGGCATTCGTGGCCGCCGTCAGGCCGAGTATCGGCATGATCATCGCGACGATCCCGATCAGAGGGTGCCGTGCGGAACTCGTCGGTGGGGAGGAGCCGGCCGACTGCGTCGAGTAATTCATCTGGGGATTCTCCTTTCTTCGTGGGATGCGATGGGTGTGCTGGGCTACCTAACGAAATGGAGTTCAGTGGCGACCGTAGTGGGTCCGCTGCAACGACGGGTTAGGCCGCTCTGCTGGTGACCTATCGTTTCTGATGCCCCGGTGCTCTGATGGGCTCTTCCAAAACTGGTCGACCATTGGCCATATAGATCAGACCGTCCCCGAGGCCAGTAATTCTCTACTGCATCCCAGTAGCCACCCAGGTTCCATCCGCCTGCTTGCCGAAGGATACAACCCCGGATCCATTTGTCGGGGTTCCTGGGAAGCGGAGCTCACCCGCTGTCGTTAATTCCATATGCCACTTGCAAGTCGCCGTCGCAAGTGTTTCGATTACCAATAACGGGTGATCACAACTGACAACCACCATGTGCCCAAGGCTCCTATCACTAAACTTAGGCTGGGCGTCGATGTACTTCTGTACGATCCTCACAGCCGAGGAATCAGTGAGTGCCTTGCTGCAGCCGCTGAGTCCAGACATGAGCAGGCTCCCTGCCAGAAGTGTTCTTGCTGCGCGGTTCATTTCAAATCCTCCTCTGATGGTTGCTCGGAGATTCCCCGGCTGATTGTTGATAGTCGACTGCGGAAGGGTCCGAGAGTCTACGATGCTGTTTCCTTCTTTTCAAGCGTGACAGGGGCAAATGGCCGCGAAAGGCCTGCGTCGCGTGCGAATCGGTGCCGGCGCCGCGTGCAGCGGATACCTGGCCGGTGCGGCCTATACGACAGAGTTCAGCGGCGAGCGCAGCGAGCCCGCTGGAACGACGGGTTAGGCGCCGCCTCGGTTTAGCCCAGAGCCCTCCGAAGCGGCCGTGACCACCCCTCTGGCGGATTCGAGGTCCTATTCGACAGCTCCTACGAGCGGGTGGCGACGTTAATGGCAGCGTTGTTCTTCGCTCGAACTGCCAGAGCGGACCAAATGAGGCCGATAGGCCAGGTGACGATCAACCCGAGGCCGGCAGTCAAGAAGAACGCAAGAAGGTTCACGACGAACATCACGGCAGCGCCAAGGAAAGTCGAATAGAGCATACCGAGGGGGCCGAAGAAGAACGTGAGGAGAAGCGCGATGCCGACGCTCTTCTTCGAGACGACAATGACAGTCTGTCCGGTGGGTTCGGGTGGCGGGGCGCTAGGTGGAACGGAAGACATGGTGTGTGCTCCTTTCGGGTGTTGCAAGGTGATGGCGGGCGGGATGGTCGCGAAAAAAGAAGGAAGCCCCTAGCGGTTGGGTGGGGACCGACCGGAACGTGCCGGAGGCATCGACGGAGGAGTGTGCAGAACGAGCGGGCGCAAGCTTGAGGGGTTGGCGCCTAACGTGCAGGTTAGCCGGCGGGCGGCGCGAGTCCGGATGAACCTGGGGTTAGGCTCAGCAGGACAGCCCCTAGTCGCGTTTAACCTGGAAACGGATATGAAGCTTGGCCGCCTTCGGGACGTCGAGAGTTCGCATCTTCACAGAGAGCCCATTCGTGTCGTCGGCCTGGTCCTTCCCGAGCCGCGCGTTGAGTCAGAAGCGCACCGGTGGTACCAGCACCCACGTTCCGTCGGGCTTCTTCGCGAAAGAGGCCTTTCCCTTCCCAGATGGTGCCCGCCCTAACATAATCTGCCCCACCTTATCTAGGCCAACCTGCCAGGTAAAGCTACACTCAGCGCGCGTCTCAAAGCCCAGAAGCAAGTCAGACACTCCCATTACCTGATAGTGACCAACGTTAATAGTATTGCCGGATGATGCCACTTCGCGCCCGAAATAGTACATGTACGTTGTTATACTCGCTTTCGGTGCCACTGGGCCGATGAGCATCTCATCCTCCGCCTGCAGCAATCCGGCCGATCCCTTCTCCGAGTATTGCATTCTTTTCGCCTCGAACTTTTGGTCCATGCAACCACGGGGGTACCCATAGACGGGGAATGACTGGCGCAAATCCAAAGAATCATCCGGGCTGACGACGCCCGTCACCTGCGTAGAGTCCGTCCTATCGTAAGGGTCGATGTTGTAGCACGTCCCGCTAAAGGCGTTCGAGCCTGCGGCTTGCGAGATCTCCAGTCTCCATCTCTCCTTTTCTTGGCCCGGGTAGTGGCCGTTCCAAGTGCCTGATAAATTTCTGAAGCTGTCCACCCTTGTCGTCTGCGACACAATATTGGCTTTGATAAGTTCAGCAAGTTTCCTCCCGGGAGTGGCCTGCCCTAACACAGTGGGATCTACCGACTTGTAGTCGTTTGTTGACCTCTGCATCAACGGCAATATTTCCTGAGGCTCAACGAAATATGCCTCTGAGCTGATCGCCCGCTCAATCATCACCTTTGCGCGGCTCTCGTTGAGAACCTTTGAGCCGCCGGGGTGCTGCGCTCCGCAGACGGGCAGAACTGTCAAGCTCCCGATGAGAATACATGCGTTTACGTAACGTACGAGCGCGTTCTCCGACAGTGACATCTTCTCACCTCCCTGCACCGTATCATCTCCCATCGTGGCAAAGATTGTCCATCTGGCGCAAAACTTCCAATCTTGGTTATTCTGGTGGGTGTTCTACGCTCCCGACGCGTTCTTAATTCTTGCGTCAGGCCGTCTAACCCTACGCTTCACCGGCGAGCGAAGCGAGTCCGGTGCAAGCGGTTGTTAGGCGGCGGCGCGCAGCCGAAGGTGTTCGCGGATGATCTCACTGGACATTGGACGTATACCACGAGTCTGTGTCTCCGGGACCGACATCAAGGGCTACAACGGCCCACGACTTCGCGAAGGCGTCGTATTTCAAAACGGAACGAAGTCGTCCGGGCAGGAGGCCTGTCAACTCGGGGGGAATGGCTGCCTTTCCGGTAGCAGGGGTGATGTGGATCGAGGCCAACACGAGACGAAAGGACTCGCCGAGCGTCGCCAGTGGCCCCTTGTATTCGTCATCACGCAGCACCTCGGCGACCTTCAACTCACCCGAATCGATGCGCCACGTGTATCTGTCGTCTCCGCCGCTACCCTTTCGCCGCAAAGCCGCTACTGTGGGAGGTACATTCGATGATGTGTATGGACCAGTACGCGGTCCGTCGTCTTCGGCCGAGTATCGGCCGTTGCTCGCTTCGGCGACGCGCCAAATCGCAGGACTCGTGGTCTTCCTGCCGGTGCTATCCCGGCCTTCCCAGCCTTTGTAAGTGTAAATGACACGGAAACGACGCTCCCTGTATGTGGACCAACCAAGTGGGCTCGCAAGATCGCTGTACTCCGGACGGAGGTCAAAGACATGGGTACCCTCGACAAGCCTGTAGGTCCCGTCGTTCGTGTCGATGGGGTCGTTGAGCAGTAGAGTCTCGAGTTTGTGCGTGCCAAAGACGAAGGTGGCGGTATTCGCCTTCTTATCTAGCATGGCTAGCTTCTCGCCTGCCACGGTTAGTGATACCTTGGCGGCACGCTCGATGAGTGCGTCTCTTTGAAACGCCCCCCGTGGAATGCCCGTCGAACTGACGTCTTCCAGAACGAGTAGCCCCTTTTGCGCGAGCGCCGTATACGTGGGGAATGCGGACATGAGTGTTAGCGTGGAAGGCGGATTGCCATGGATATCCGTCCCCCCCGAGGTGTTGCCAAAGAGATGAAGGCCAAGAAACGCTTCGCAACGTGAATAGAAATTCCAACTGTATTCCCGGTCCTTGGTGATGGTGGCGAGCGACAATTCCGTGCCCGGCGGAGCTGTCCGCGGGTTGACCGCCAGTTGTGTCAGCCTTTGTGTTGGATGAATAGAGTACGGCTTCGCGCCTTCCATAAACGTTTGGGTCGCGAAGCCGCCCCAGTAGTCTTGCGGCACCTCCTGGACTGTTATGAGGCCCGCGGATTCCAGCTTTCGAAGATACGGCAGAGTCTTCGGTGAGAAGTTTAAGCTCGAGCCTGTCGTAATCTCCAATTGGCTATAAGGTTTGAGGGCGGCTTCGATGGCTCGGATGCGTGCCTTCTCCTGTGCTTTGCACGAGGGAAGGAGAATCGGTAGGCACAGAACGATCGCGGCCCTGCGGAGAACGATTCGCATGTGGTCTCACTCCTCCCTGGGTAATATATAACGCAGTCGCGCCTGTGGTGGCGCGCACATGATCTTTGGCAGTGATTCGTTATGAGCACGGATCGCTCGCAATTCGAGGGATTCTTCCGCCGCCTAACCCTTGGCGTCAGCGGCGCGCGCAGCGCGTCCGCTGCACGCCGTCGTTAGGCGTCGGCTCGCCTCGGCGGCCCGGGAACCTCTGGCTAGGACGGCGCTATGACTTCTTCCGGTACTCGTGCTTCCACTTACCGTCGTCGAAGAGAAGGGTGTTGTCATCGCGAAGCTCAAGGAAGAAGCGCTGGGTCCACACCTGACCGTGGGTCCCGCTGTGCTTTCCAGCCACGTAGCTGCCGTAGAGCTTGCCGCCGCCGCCATAACGGAGATATACCTCATCCTCAGCAAGCACGCTTCCATTTTCGCCCATGAACCGAACGCCTTTTTGATCCCGAACAAGCTCACAGTGCTGGGGCGCGCCCCGCCTATTCTTTTGTTCCTGCGGGTCAAAATAGATAGTAAATCCGTCCCACTGCCCGACTACCCGCGCGAATGTTTGCTCTTGCTTGCTTGCTGCTACCCGGTAGGTCTTGACGGTCAAATCCGTGGCTCGCCAGCCTTTCTCGGTCAGTTCATAAGTGATCTCGCCTGAAATCTCCACCTCATCGCCTGCATCAAAGTACTTCCAAGCCTTTCCAAACGAATCCCAGCCGCCGGGTTCCTTCCCAACAAGAGAGAAGTCACTGAAGTGTCCGACGAAGGCGTCGCCACCCTTCCAGCCAGCCTTCGCGAACTTGAGGCCGCCCAAATACTCGAGGACATAGATTCCTTGGCCCGCCAACTGGCGTTGAATACCGTTGGTCTTCGTAAAGGTACTAACGACAATCGCACCCCCGGATTCGCTATTGGCGCGCGCCTCAAGCGTTTGCTTCCCGAGACTCTGGGTGGGGACGCGAGAGCACCCTGTGAGCAGGACAAGAAGCATGAGGGCAGGCGCGACCGACGCCGCGGAAGAATGTTGAGGATCAGCGCGAGGTGCGCAGGACTCTGGACTGCACATCGGTCTCCTCCGTGAGAGATCATACAACGGGGCCCGACTCCGTTTTGCAACGGCCAAGGTCGCGGAGACTACTTCGTGCAGTGATTTCCGCTCCCGGTGCCGTCATCCATATCGAGTTCGGTAGGGCTGAGGAGCTTGAGCGTATAGGCCGAGCCGTTGGCGGCCTTCACCTTCATGGAGCCATCTTGAGAGAGCGATCCTTGGTCAACGCCTTCGGCCAAGAACCATCTTAGTTCGAAGCCGCCGCCCGACGCCCGCTTGACGCCGAAGCCGGTTTGTCCGATGCAAGACCAGACGCCGACGAAAGCGTCAGCCTTTGGGGCTCTTGAAGCCTTTGGTCGCTTTGAGGAGGCGGACGGAGTGTCCTGACGGCCCTGCGGATTGCCGTGAGCAAGTGTGGGCACCAAGCAGCTGGCGAGAGATAGGGCCAGGAAGGTCGCGAGAGACTGGCGAGTGGCTTTCACGAAGGCCTCCTTTGGATGAAATGAACCCATGGCGGTTGATGAATGGGCGGGTGCCGCTCGGGGGTTAGGTGTGGGTGGAAGCTGTCTGCCGGCGCCTAACGGTGGCGATAAGCGGCTCGCGGGCGGAGCCCGCGAGTCCGCTTCATCGGCTGGTTAGGCGCCCCGGGCGGTCGGGCCCAACGTCGTTGTCGCTATGGCCTTACGCACAGAATGCGCGCGTTACCATAGGCTGGGGCTGAGTCAGAAATGGCATCTTTTTGGCCCTGTGAGAAATTGAACGACCATTTAGCTAGATAGCCAGAAACGGGAGTTGAGCTCCAGACGAATTGGCCTCCATTCGAGAGAGTCAGCGGTGCCCGGATTCGTGGCTTGTTTGTTGCCTCCGGCTGAACGGACGGGTCATAGACGCGCTCGAGTGCGTCGATGGATGGCAGGCGCCAATCGGTCGCACCACCCAGCTGCAGCGCCTGGCAGTACGCGTTAGCTTCTTTCCAGGTGACGCTACCCTTACCGTTGTCGTTCCGTGTCCACGTGATCCCATTTGGATCTGTCCATATGGGGTCATTGGGCGCTCGGAGGGCCGCCGCTTGCTTCCCCTGATCACGCGTGAATGTCTCACCTGCGAATGCGAGCGTCTCAGGGCCTGACACGGTAACTAGCTGCTCGCCGCCGACACCCAAGTTCACACGAATGCCTGCGTCCGTCGGCGTTCCGACGAAGGTACCGTTCAGAAGGCCGCTGGGGTTCTTGCAAGCAATTGAGTACGTGGTCCCCGCACGGGCGATGCTCAGCGCCATGTTCCGCGATTGCCATTCACCAACAAATCTATCAGCCTCTTTCGAACACCCTGTAAACACGGCCACCATGACACTGAGGGCTAGGAGACGGAAAGGAGCACTCATCTTCATATCGCACACCTCGTTTCTTGGGTTGCTTGGTCGCCGAGCGAGAGAGTGACGTGTCGCGATGACTGTCGTTGGCAGCACACTGGGCGCGGCTGTCGAGTTGTCGGTGCGCGTGCGGAGGGGGGTACGAGGCTGACGGAGAGGTGGACCTCCCCGGGGGGTCGGCACCGCCTTTGATTGTAGCGCGGTTCTCCCGCCTAACCCTATGCTTCAGCGGCGCGCGTAGCGCGTCCGCTGCAAGCAGTTGTTAGGCGGCCCGAGACCCGTGGGCGTCGTATAGCTACGAGCAGTCCTTCAGTGCGCTGCCTTTTGGTAGTGAGAGGAAGTGCCCCTTCCCATTAACTTCGAGAACCAAGTCGTCGCCGCCACCCGGGCGGCGGTCGAGACCCAAGGAGGTGATAGTGCACTCATTTCCACGTTCCTTGATAGCAAATTGATAGGGCGAGCCGTACGGATCAACGCTCGGGAAATCGTGTAGATAGAGCGGGCTTAGGGCCCTTCTGACGAGGTCGACACTTCGTGGGCCGTCAGTCTTGGCGTCCAAGGCGACAGGGCTCTGTTCCGTTGAATGCATGGAATCGACGAGATAGTATGTCTTGAAGTCGATGCCGTGGGAATAGAATGCCGTGGCAATAGAACACATATCGGCTCGAGCCGCGTTGGGTAAACCCGCCTTCGAGTAGAACATGCGTCCCTTCGGATCCTGAAAACCGTCTGGCGTGACGCGATAGTATACCGCCTGAGTAGTGCCGAGTGCGTTGAGGATGACGCGCATCGTACCGTCCTGCTTCGAGTACTTGCAGACGTAGTTCACGCCATCTTCGGCGAGCTCAAGCTCATCCGCCGAAATTATGGTAATGATGCGACCGTCGCGACTCCGATATGTCTGGTCGCTGACTGCGGTGGCGCGGCCGGACTGCGGTGGAGGTGACGTATCCGCCTGCTTTGTGCACGCGAGGCACTCGAACGCCACTGCAGCGAGAATCACACGAATACAGTTGGCACGCTTCTTCATGGTGCATCTCCTTTTTGCGCTCCATTGTCGTGTGTGAGAGGCTTTGTCACACGCATGCTGTCGGTTCTCGAATGGGGGCTTGGACCCTGGGCGCGCATACCGAGTAGCCAGACCGCTCCCCCTGGGCCGCCTAACGAATAGAGTTCAGCGGCGAGCGTAGCGAGTCCGCTGGAACGAGGGGTTAGGCACCGGCGCTTCTAGCATGCGAAAGCGAACGGATGAAAGGGCGGTTCAGCCGGTGCGTGCCAAACGGATTGTGCCCGCGACCACTCCCATGCTGCCAGCGCCGCGCCTGAGGCCGCTACGAAGTGATCGCTTGGTTCGGTGCATGGAAGAGATCCGATACCCTGAGTGGAGAGCCACTCCAGCAGCAATGTGCGATGTTCCGGCTGCTTCTTGAACGCCAGCACCGATGCCAGAGGCGCTCCCCGAAGGCAAAAGGTGGCTCCCGGGTGGACTTCGATGGTCTGTACGCGCTCCGGATCGAGGGTGCTCAGGAGCCGCGCAACGCCCAGGCCACGCAGTGTGAGGTAGGCCATGCGATTGAACGTCGGCGGCATGACCGAACCATGCCGCATGCCGCCCTTCACAATGCGTTCCCGAAGTGACCGATCGCGCTGACGGAGTCCCCCACCGGGTTGATACGACAATGGTGCGTCAAGCCCTACGACGACGGAAGTGTTGCGCGCGAGTTCTGTGATGAGGGCGAAGATCTCAGGGTCGCCCGCCACTGGAAGGTGCTGAGTGAAGACAGCAGAGTTCTCTTCGCAGTGCAGAACGACCACGCACGTGCCGCGAGGATTCGATGGCCCAGATAGGTCAATACCAGCGATGCTGACGGCCTTCACGAACGTTGCCTCCGGTGCCTAACGCTCCGCATCAGCGGGCCGCGAACGGCACTCAAAGGAACCATAAGAACTGCGCTTCGCGGCCTCCGCTGGATGCGGTTGTTAGGCGTGCTTCCGCTTCACGTCGAGCTTTACGTTCTCGCAACCTGTGCTCCTTATCGACAGGTAAAGAAATCGATCTGGGTCGGATGTAGTGATTGGCACGGTGCCACGCTCTCATAGCGCTGATCGCCCTCCCCCCATGCAACGATCCGAATCAATGTGGTCTTCTTCGTCCACATGTAGATGCACTGCGCTCGACCAGTCCCCACGCAGAAATAGACCTCACTGAATCCGCGACATCGGTCGTCGTCCCCACAGGGGGTAGCAGATGGCAGGGTTACGGGCTGCCAACCCAACTTCATTAGCTCTTTTCTTACCGTGCGATAGGGAGTGCCAGTCCGGAGTCGAGGCAAGGCTTGGCTCAATGGCTCGGTGGCTTTTCTTTCTTGGGCTTCACCCTTGCTATAGTTTGCTTTTTCAATTTCACCCTTAGTGGACACAGAAAAAACCAGTCCATCGTCGTCTTTAAGCTCACAAGTAATCTTGAAAGTAAAGTCCACCCCCTGTGTAGCGTAAAAGTTATTAGAGATGAATGTTCCGATCAGTTTTCCGCCTATAAGCCTTAGATAAATGCCGTCTGCATTCCACCAATTGATCTTACCCTTGTTGTAGGTGTCGGCTCCTGTACGGAGTCTGAACTTGCCAACTCCCGCTTTCGTGATTTCCAAGTAATCACAGCCACAATACGGATTACCCGTCTTATCGGACGATTCGGCTTTGCGGCGGCCAATCCAACGGCCTCCAGGCACAGCTTTCCATACGCCACAGAATCTACAGGTATCGGCCTGCCTTCCCTGCGAGCTGGCAGGTAAAGGAAAGCTGGCCAATGTAAGTGCTATCAGCGCGCTTAGTAGCAGTCCTTTCAGTCTATTCATTTTCTCCTCCTGTTCACTATTGCTCAGTCCTGACTCTGACGCCTAACGATATCGAGTTCAGCGGCGAGCGCAAGCGAGTCCGCTGCAACGAGCTGTTAGGCGGCCTTGTTTGTGCCGGCCTCGGCGAGCTGCTTCTTGAGGAGCTGATCCTGGAGTACCTGAACGCGGACGTACCAGAAACGGAAGCCGAGCGACGCGAAAATTAGGCCGAGCACGGCCGCAAGAAGAGCGACCACCGAAACGAGCCGCTCCACACGCTCGAGATCACGCAGCTGAGCGGTGATACGGAAGTGCTCGGCCTCCTGGGAATCGATGGAGTCCCTGAGGGCCTGCCACTCTTCGCGCGCCCTGTTGCCTTCCGGCGTACTTTCGAACCGAGGCGGTACCAGGTACTCCCCCGGCACTTGAATGCGTTTGAAAAGCGAGACCCAGGCCTCAGTTTGCCGCTCCTGCAACTTGACCTCGAATGTGGCCCAGTACACCGGAGCGCCGACAAGAAGCAGCAGGCCCGATATGGCGACGAACTTGTAGAGGTTGTCGGTAGGCGGCGAGGGTGGAGAGATGAAGGTCATGGTGTTGGCCGCCTAACAAGAAGTAGGCGGAGAGGTGGCGCACGAAATGGACGGACGCGATGTCCGCCTATGCCCTATTTGAGTGGCTGGCATGACTGCATTTAAGTGCCTAACAGAGACCATGATGTGCCGTGGAGAAGAAGGTGGTTGCGGGTCTGATAGACGGACGGATTGTCGATCTATCACTCGCCGAGATAGGCGGACTTGGCGGCATGAGTTTCGCTTTAGTCGGTCGCCTTTGCCTTTACCTCGGCGTATCGCCTTCATCGCCTTCACCCTGATCCTCCGCGAATCGAGTCGAGGGGGCTCCGGACTCCGCGGCCGCCAGCTCGGTTCAGAACGTGGGCGTAGATCATCGCGGTCGCCACATCCCGGTGTCCCAACGGCTCCTGGATGGTCCGGATGTCGTAGCCCTCCTCCAGGACGGCCTGGCGAACCGCTTTCTGCACCCCTGACTCGTCCAGGTGATGCCGCCTCGTTTTTCCTGACCGGGGATCTCGGCTCCGGGAAGGGGCGGGGACAGCCGGCGAAGTCGACGAGGAGCCCGAAGGCTCCGCCCCCGTGGGTGTTCAGGCTGTTCACCCCTCTTCCCCTTGCAGCAGGGTTCGGGACATGCGCGCCAACCGCGTTTCCTCCCGGGTGGATCAATCTGGTCGTAATCTGGCGTGTGTATATCATGGTGGTGGCGACGTCGCGGTGGCCGAGCAGCTCCTCGCTGTCGGCTACAGCGTCCCGACGACGAACGGCAGCGCCTCGACCACCGTGCCGACCGGCGCGATCGTGAAGCAGCCCGCGAGACGGTCGTAGAACGTGGGGTTCGGTTTCGCGGTCGGGCCCAGCTCGACGACGAGGAGGGGCTCGCCTTTCTCCACGGCGTCGCCCGGCTTCTTCTTCACGCGGAAACCGGAGGCCGGGTCGATCACGTCGTCTTTCTTCGCGCGGCCGCAGCCCAGCTCGATCGCGAGGAGGCCGACCTCGCGCGTAGCGATCCGGGCAACGACGCCGGCGGCGGGCGCCTTGACGTCCCGCCGGGAGACCGGCTGCGGGAGGCGCTTCGGATCGTCACAGACGCCGGCGTCTCCACCCTGCGCCGCAATGAGCTTCGCGAAGACCTCGAGCGCGCGGCCGTCGGAGAGGGCGGCGTTCAGGCGGCGCCGCGCCTCCTTCGCGCTCGTCTCGAGGCCCGCCGCGAGGACGAGGTCGGCGCCGAGAAGAAGCGTGTTCTCGCGCAGGTCGGCCGGCCCCTCGCCGCCCAGCATCCGGATCGACTCCTCGACCTCGTTCGCGTTCCCGACCGCCTCGCCGACCGGGCGGTCCATCGCCGTGAGATAGCCAGAGGCCTTGCGGCCCGTCGCGCGCGTCGTGTCGACGAGAGCCCTCCCGAGACGCTCGGCGTCCTTCGGATCGGCCATGAAGGCGCCGTTCCCCGTCTTGACGTCGAAGACGACCGCGTGGGCGCCGGTCGCGAGCTTCTTCGAGAGGATCGAGGCCGTGATGAGCGGAATCGATTCGACGGTGCCCGTCACGTCGCGGAGCGCGTAGAGGCGCCGGTCGGCGGGCGCGATCGAGTCGGTCTGACCGATGAGCGCGCAGCCGATCGTGTCGAGGAGGCGGTCGAAGTCGGCCTTCGGCAGACCCGTCTTGAAGCCGGGGATCGCCTCGAGCTTGTCGAGAGTGCCTCCCGTGTGTCCGAGGCCGCGCCCCGACATCATGCCGGCCTTGACGCCCACCGCCGCGAGGAGGGGCGCGAGAACCAGAGTGGCCTTGTCGCCCACGCCGCCCGTCGAGTGCTTGTCGGCCACGAACCCGTGCCGCGAGAGATCCCAGGTCTCCCCGGACTTCATCATCGCGAACGTGAGTGCGGCCGACTCCGCGGTCGTCATGCCCCGGCAGCAGACCGCCATCAGGAAGGCTGCCGCCTGCTCGTCCGTGATGGCGCCGTCTGTGACGCCCGAAACGAAATCGGCGATCTCGCCCTCGGACAGCTCGGCGCCGTCGCGCTTCTTCACGATCGTGCGCACGAAGAGGCTCATCTTGCGGCCGTCACCTTCAGCGAAGCGGCGATCCGGCTCCGCCATTCCTCCGCCTCGCGCAGCGTCTTCGCCGCATTGACGGTGCGCACGGTCCGGCCGTCCCAGAGGACGCGTCCTTCGACCATCGTGAGGGAGACGTCGCCCTCCTTGACGGCATAGACGAGCGTCGAGAACACATCCCACAGCGGCTGCGTTCGCGCTCCCGAGAGGTCTACCGCAATGAGGTCGGCGCATTTGCCGGTTTCCAAGGAGCCGATCCGGTCCTCCATCTTCGTCGCGCGCGCGCCTTCGATCGTCGCCATGCGAAGGAGCTCCTTCGCCGGGAGCGCCGTCGGGTCCATCGTCGAGACCTTCGCCAGCTTTCCGGCGAAGTCCATCGCCTCCCACATATCGTGGTCGTTGTTCGAGCCCGCGACGCCGTCCGTTCCGAGGCCGACGGCGACGCCCGCCTTCCGCGCGGCGACAACGTTCAGAATGCCCGAGGCAAGCTTCATGTTCGACTCGGGGTTGTGCGAGATTCCGACCTTCCGCTCCGCGAGGAGCCGGAAGTCGTCCGCGTCGCACCAGACGCAATGGGCCGCGAGCACGTTCGGCCCGAGGAACCCGATCGACTCGAGCCACTTCGTCGGCGTCGTCCCGTACTTCTCCGCGATCAGCTTCTGCTCGTCCCGCGTTTCGGAGAGGTGAATGAGAAGAGGCGCCTTGAACTCGAGTGCGAGGTCGCGGGCCGCGAGGAGCGATTCCTTCGCGTTCGTATAGGGCGCGTGGGGCGCGACCGCCGCGATGACGCGCGGATGGCCCTTCCACTTCTCCAGGAACGCACGCGTCACCTTGATCGTCTCGGCGAGGTCCTTGTGGTCCGGCACCGGGAAGTCGATCCACGTCTCGCCGAGGACGGCGCGCAGACCGCACGCGTCCACGGCTTCGGCCACGTCCGACTCGAAGTAATACATGTCCGCGAACGTCGTCGTCCCGCCCCGGATCATCTCCAGGCACGCGAGCGTCGTCCCGGCCTTCACGAACGCCGGGGAGACGTTCTTCGCCTCGGCCGGGAAGATGAACTTCGTGAGCCACTCCATGAGCGGCAGGTCGTCCGCGATGCCGCGAAAGAGGCTCATCGCGGCGTGCGTGTGCGTGTTCACGAGCCCCGGGAGCACCACCGAATGGGGACGGGAAATCTTCTGCTTCGGAAGATAGCGGGAGAGAAGCTCCGCCGGGGCGCCCACCGCGATGATCCGGCCCGCCGAGATCGCGACGGCGCCCGGGGAGAAGACGCGATCCGTCCCGTCCATCGTCACGACCCACCCAGCCGTCACAAGCGTGTCGACCGAAGAGACCGAAGAGACCGGGGATTTCCTAGAAGGCGCGGGGGCCGCTTCGGCAGCCGCAAGCGGCGGTGCCGCGAGGCTGACGGCGAGTGCAGTGCACAGCGCCGCGATGCGAATCACTTAGGTCCCTCGAACTCGAACGGGAGCGGCAGAAGCGTCGAGAGACGCATCCGGCTGATGACCCGTGCAGGTGTCGCGAGGACGACGTCGATGTCGCGGCACTGGTCCCACAGCACCTGGCGGCACGCGCCGCACGGCGCGGCGGGCGGGTCGGCGTCCGTCACGACCGCGACCGCCCGGAACTTCCGTGTCCCCTCCGAGATCGCCTTGAAGACGGCCGTCCTCTCGCCGCATACCGTCAGCCCGTAGGAAGCCGACTCGACGTTGCACCCGCCGAAAATCTTGCCGTCCTCGGCAAGCAGCGCGGCGCCCACCCGGAAACCGGAGTACGGAGCCGATGCGTTTTCGCGCGCCCTCCGCGCCGCGTCGACGAGGCGTTTCTCTTCGTCCGCCGAGAGGGGCCGGACACCGCTCACGTTCTCTTCGCCTTCTTCCCGCGCGCCTTCGCGCGCCCCGCGGGATGGGCGACCGGCCGGAAGGCATCCTCCGTGGCGCCCGAGCGCCCGGTGCCGAGCGCCTGGACGAGGGCCGTCAGGAGGCGGACGAAGTCGCCCTTCACCCGCTGCGTCGTCTCGAGGACTTCCTTGTGATCGAGCTTCTGCTTGAGAACTCCGGCCGCCATGTTCGTGATGCACGAGATGCCGAGGACCCCGACGCCCATCTGGTTGAGCGCGATGACCTCGGGCACCGTGGACATTCCCACCGCGTGCGCTCCCCACGTTCGGAAGGCCCGGATCTCGGCGGGGGTCTCGTACGAAGGCCCATGAACGCCAAGGTACACCCCGTGCCTCAGCGGCACGTGCTGGCGCTTCGCGACCGCGAGCGCGAGCATCCGGAGGTCCTTGCGGTACGCGTCCGACATGTCGGGAAAGCGCGGCCCGAGGTCTTCGTCGTTCGCTCCCATCAGGGGATTCGTTCCGAAGCCGTTGATGTGATCGTCGAGGAGCATGAGATTGCCGGACCGAAAGGACTTGTCGATGCCACCGGCCGCATTCGTCACGATGACCGTGCGGCAACCGAGGAGGCCGAGGACCCGCGCCGGGAAGACGACGGCCGGCATCGGGTGGCCCTCGTAGTAATGAACGCGGCCCGAAAGGACGACCGTCGGAACGCCGCGCACGGTCCCCGCCACGAGCGTTCCCGAATGTCCGACGACGGCCGAGGCCGGGAATCCCGGAATGTCTCCGTACGCGATCGTCACGCGCTCGTCCACGCCGTCGGCGAAGTCGCCGAGACCCGACCCCAGGATCACGCCGACGAGCGGCGGATGCGGCAGCTTGCCGCGCAGCCACTCGGCGGCGGCCGCGAGCTTCGAATCCATTTCGTGCCTCCTAGCTCATCAGGATGCCGGCGATCGCCGCCGTCATGAAGCTCACGAGGGAACCCCCGAGAAGCGCCCGGAATCCCAGCCGGGCGATGTCGGCCTTGCGCGACGGCGCGAGGCCGCCGATGCCGCCGATCTGGATGCCGATCGACGAGAAGTTTGCGAAGCCGCACAAGGCGAACGTCGCAATGATCTTGCCCTTCTCCGAGAGGCTACCGACGACGTCCTTCATCATTGAAAACGCGAAGAACTCGTTGATGACGGTCTTGTTCGCGATGAGGTTGCCCACCGTCGCGGCGTCCTGCTTCGGCGCGCCGAGGATGTAGGCGAGCGGGCCGAGGACCCAACCGAAGATCGTCTGGAGCGAGAACGCGGGGCTCCCCCAGAAGTGTCCGATCCAGCCGAGGAATCCGTTCAGCATCGCAATGAGCGCGATGAACGCGATGAGCATCGCCGCGATGTTGAGGACGAGCGTCATGCCCTGCGAGGCGCCCGTCGCGGCCGCGTCGATGAAGTTCGCGCTCGTCTTCTCGACGTTCATCTTGACGGTGCCCATCGTGACGGGGCTCTCCGTCTCCGGCCACATGATCTTCGAGATCAGGAACGTGCCCGGTGCCGCCATGACGGACGCCGTGATGAGGTACTTCAGGGGCGCACCCATGAGGACGTAGGCGAGCATGACGGCACCCGAAACGTGCGCCATGCCCCCGATCATCATCGTGAGGAGCTCGGACGTCGTCATCGCGGCGATGTACGGCGCGATGAGGACCGGCGCCTCCGTCTGCCCGATGAAGACGTTCGCGGCGACGCAGAGGGCCTCGGCGCCCGAGACCCGCATCGTCTTCTGCATCCCCCACGCCATCCCGCGGACGATGATCTGGATGACACCGAAGTAATAGAGGATCGAAAAGAACGAGCAGATGAAGATGATGATCGGGAGGACCTTGAAGGCGAAGACGATGCCCCGCATCCCGAGGCCCGTCTTCTCGCCGAGGGCGTCCATCGGGCCCGCGAGCCAGCCGAACAGGAAGCCCGATCCCTGGTCGGCGTACGCGATGGCGTGGGAAACGCCGTTCGAAAAGGACTCGAGCGCCTGCTTTCCCCGCTCCCAGTAGAGAACGAGAAGCCCGAACGCCATCTGGAGAGCGAAGGCCCAGCCGACTGTGCGCCAGCGGATCGCTCGCCGGTTCTTCGAAAGCGCGAGCGCCACGGCGAGCACCACCGCCAAGCCGATCAGACCTGTGAATCGTTCCAACGGAACCTCCGTTCCCGGGGATGAGCCCGGAAGAATACCCCGATCAGGTCCGTATCATCAGGACGCGAGAAGCGCACGGCAACGTGACGAACCTGTACCGCCGGCCGGTACGCTTTTCCGACCAGATCGGCAATGCGTGCCGTACGAGGCGCCGGAACCGTCGGGCGTGCTCGCCCTGGCGGCCACGGCGCGCGATTTGCAAGGCCGCCCACGGCTGGGTCCCACGCGACGGAGGAAAATGAATTTCAAAACTCGACGGTGGCCTCACGCATCCGGTTTCGCGTGGCACCTCGCCATGACCCTCCTCGCGGGAGCCGCCCTTGAGGCGCGCCCGGCCACGGCGCAGGACACCGGCCGGTGGGAGGTCGGCGCATTCACAGGCGGTTACTTCGGGAGCCGGACCTTCCTGGACCAGAACACCGACATCGAGATCGGCAAGTCAGCCGCGTTCGGCCTGCGTGGAGCGTTCAGCGTCGACCGGACCTTCAGTCTCGAAGCGACCCTGTCGAGGGCCAGCGCCCGTCTCGCCGCGGTCAACCCGTCGACGGGTGCCTCGCTCGCACCGTCGGCGCCGATCGACGTCAATACCTACGAGCTCAACGGCCTCTACGGGTTCGGCACGGGCCGGATGCGCGGGTACATGGGGCTCGGCGCGGGCGCCATGACGCTTCACCCGTTCGTCCCGGGCATCGCGACGGAAGCGGACACGCGGTTCGTCGCGAACGTCGCGCTCGGCGTGAAGCTCTACCTGAGCGAGCGCCTCGCCCTCCGGGTCGACAGCCGCTATCGCTGGAGAAGCGCCAGTCGCGACACCGGCACGGTCGTCTGCGGAAGACTCGGCTGCTACGGATTCACCACGGACCTCTATTCGAGCGCCGAGGTCACCGGCGGGCTGTCGTACCGGTTCGGAGGAGTGCGCATCTGGGATCTCCCGCCTGCGCCGGCGTCACCGGGCTCCTCCGCCGTCCTGGCGGCGCCGTCCAAGCGCCCGGAGCCGCAGGAGCACTTCTTCACGGCCGCGGGCGAAGTCGCCTTGGTGGAATTCTTGCCCTGGGCCTATGACCGGTACGTCACCAAGGACGACTTCGCGTTCATCTCCATACGGAGTGTGAAGGAGAACTTCAAGACCGGCTTCACCTATGACCGGGATTTGTTCAACATGAATCAGGCCAGCCACCCCTTTCACGGCAGCCTCTACTTCAACGCCGCGAGGTCGAACGGCTACGGGTATTGGGAGTCGGGGGCGTTCACGCTGGCGGGCAGCTTCCTGTGGGAGTGCTGCATGGAAAACACCTCGCCCGCGATCAACGACCTCGTGAACACCACTCTCGGCGGCATGTCACGCGGCGAGATGGCTCACCGCCTCGGGGTGATGCTCCGCGACAACAGGGCGAGCGGCTTCACGCGCTTCTGGCGCGAGGTGTCCGGTGCGATCGTGGATCCGATGGGTGCTTTCAACCGGCTCGTGCACGGCGAGATGACGCGCCAATTTTCGAACCCTGACGAACGCTTCCCGAGCCGCTTCAGCGTGGTCGGCGACCTTGGCTACCGGCACATCGGCGCCGGAGCCGCCGATCCGAACCAGGGGATCGTTTCCCTTTCGGCGGTTTACGGCGACGCCTTCGCCGGCGAGATACGCAAGCCTTTCGACACGTTCTGGCTCGAGGCCGACGTCAGCACGACGGGTGTGTCGCGGGTCGAGGGGCGAGGAGTCCTGAAGGGGTGGGAGCTGAGCGACCCGACCTCGCGGTTCCGGCACATCCTCGGCGTCTTCCAGGAGTACGAATACTTCAGCAACGAGTCACAGGTCTTCGCCGCGCAGATCTTCAGTACCGGGCTGCTGTCGCGATACAGCCTTCGGCCGGACCTCAAGGTCAGCACCGACGTCACCGCGATCGTGTTTCCGCTCGCCGCCATCCGGACGACCGACTTCCTGAACCCGGAGACGGGCCGGAGCTACGACTTCGCGCCCGGCGGCGGGTTCCGCGCTGCCGCACGTCTCTACCGGAGAGAATGGGAGATCGTCAGGCTCGGTTACGGCGTCGCCTATTCCCGCACCGCGAACGGGAGCTCCTCCAGTAATACGCTGCAGTTCTTCCGCGCCTCGGCGCGTCTCCCGCTCACCCGGTCCCTGGGCGCGGGCGCGGGCTACTCGTGGTACAGCCGCAGGACGACGTACTCCGGCTTCCAGGAGGCGCCCAAGACGCAGTCCGAATGGCGCCTGTTCGCGAGCTGGAGCCTTTAGCAGTCACGGAACCTCTGCCGGTGTCAGCGGGCGCGCTTCGACGCCAACGGAAGCCGGTAGGGAAGGCAGACGGTCGCTTCCTCGACGGAGAGCTACTTTATCGCGCCGGTCGAGGACATCTGACCCGCCATGGACGAGCGACTGACCCGCGGGGGTGAGGTCGTTGCCGAGGACCTTCTGGACGTCGCCGAGGTTGTTCAGGAACGGGTCGAACGTCTCGTTCGCGACCGTCAGCGACTCGACCACTCTATCC
>Ga0208355_1000105_pt1 | contig 40834 bp, 38 predicted proteins | sample NGESurdeep072012_6_FD_184458 | JGI IMG/M metagenome (GOLD analysis project Ga0208355, IMG submission 184458) | Arctic peat soil microbial communities from Barrow, Alaska - NGEE Surface sample 210-3 deep-072012 (SPAdes) | ecosystem: Environmental > Terrestrial > Soil > Wetlands > Peat ... | reverse complement strand
ACCTCGACGTCCCGGCGCGCCCGGAGCTGGTGCGAGTCGGCGCTGTCCGGGGTGAAGGTGCCGCGGCCGATGCCGTCGTGCAGGCCGAGGACGTCGCCGGGCTGGACCGCCGTCGCGACGTAGTCGGCGACCGCCGCCGGGGTGCCTACGCCGGCGGGGCCACGGGTGAGCGACCAGAGCAGCACGTCCTGGCTCAGCTCGGCCGCCACCGCGAGCGCCGAGCCGGTTAGCTCGCCCCGGGGCGGCCGGAAGAACCGCACCGGCACCTGCGTCACCTGCTGGATCGCGTCCACGCCGCGGCGCAGCTCGGCCGCTGTCGTCGCCGCTGTCTGGAACGCCAGGTCCAGGTGCGTCCAGGTGTGGTTGCCGATCTCGTGTCCGGCCGCGACGGCGACCCGCAGTAGGTCTGGGTGGCGCCCGGCGTTGTAGCCCATCACGTTGAAGGTGGCGTGCACGCCGGCCTTGGCCAGCGCGTCGAGGATTCGCGGCGTGAAGTCCGGGTCGGGGCCGTCGTCGAAGGTCAACGCGACCAGTGGCGAGGTCGTCGCCACCGACCAGATCAGCCGTCGCTGGCCGAGTGCGCGACGCTGGCCGCCCCCGGCCGCGCCACTGGCCTCGCGCAGCCGAGCCGGCGCTCCACGGGAGGTCCGCAACTGCTCCGCGCCAGCCGCGACGCCACCGCCCGCCACCAGGCCAACCACGCCGGTAACCCCGGCGGCCAGCACGCTGCGGCGATCCACTGCGTGACCTTCCCATGTGGTGGCGCTCGGGCTCTGGTTGGGTGCAGGCAGGACAGGTTGCATCCAAGCGCCGTCGGCGCCAGGTTGCATCCACGCGCCAGCGGCGCGGAAGCGAAGGAGGATCCGACGAGCCAGTCGGCCGCGGCGGCCGCGCCCAGCGCCGAACCGCGTCGGTCGCTCCGGCCGGTGCGGCCGGACGGGTGGGATCTCGCCTTCGGCTTGCTCGTGCTGCTGCAGGTGGCGGCGGTGCTCGCGCTGCGGCACCTGCCGACGGTCGACGGTCCGGCGCACCTGGCCGGGGCCCGGGTGCTGACGAACTGGCGGCTGCCGATCTACCGGCACTACTACGCGATCGACCTGTTCCCGTCCCCCAACCTGCTCGCCGGATTGCTGCTGGCCGGACTGCTGCGAGTGGCGGAGCCGGCCTGGGCGGACAAGCTGCTGGCGGCCGGCTACCTCGTGCTGTTCCCGCTCGCCCTGCGCTACGCCGTCGCCGGGGTCAACCGGTCGGCCCGTTGGCTGGCCTTCCTCGCCTTTCCGCTCAGCTGCGGATACCTGTTCTGGTACGGCTTCGCCAACTACGGCTACGGCGTAGCCGGGGCCCTGTTCGCCGTCGGCTTCGCGCTGCGGCACGGACCAAACTGGACGCCGCGCTCGACCCTCGGACTCGGTGCGCTACTGCTGCTCTGCTACGCCACCCACCTGGTCCCGTTCGCCCTGGCCGTGCTATTTGTGACGGTCACCGGCGTGGTCTCGGCGGCGGTCGGGCAGCGCGCCGGTGACCCGGACTGGCGCCGCCCGGTGCTGGCGCCGGCGCTGGCCGCCGCGCCGGCTCTCGGGCTCACCGCGGCGTTCGCGCTCCGCGGTGGCGCGCACTCCGCGCCGACCTGGCGGCCGGTGCCCGAACTGGGCGGCGGCCTGCTCAGCCTGGCGATGCCGACGGTCACGTTCGTGCACTCCGAGGCGGTGGTCAGCGGCCTGATCGCGCTGGTCCTGTACGTCGTGGGAGTGTTCGCCGTACGGCGCCGGCGCGGAGTCGGGACCGCGGGGCTGGCGGGCGCCGCCATCGCCGCCACGACGGTCTACCTGGTCGCGCCCAATCAGCTGGGGCTTGAGTACGGGCTGATCAACACCCGAATCAGCATTTTCCCCATCCTGTTCGCCGTGCTCTGGCTGGCCGCGCATCCGGTCGGCGTGCGGGTGCAGCGGGTCGGCGCCGGCGTCCTCGCACTCGCGGCGGTGGCACTCGCCGTACTGCGGGCGCCGGACGTGCTGCGCTACGACCGGCAAGTCAGCGAGTACGCGACCACCGCGCGGGTGATCGCCCCGGGCTCGACCCTGGTAGCGCTGCGGGTGCGCCTGGACTCGCCGTTGCACGGCCCGGCCCGGGTCAAGGCCTTCGACCCACTGCGGCACGGGGCCAGCCTGATCGCGGCGCAGACCCGCGGGGTGGACGTCGGGCACTACGAGGCGCAATACAACTACTTTCCGACCAGGTTCCGGCCGGACGCCGATCTGCGGCGCCGCATCGACCCTGACCTCACCGGCCTGGAGGCCGCCCCGGCCGCGGTCACGCTGCCCGGCGACGACGCGGTCGGGCATGACCGGATCGACTACGTGTTGGTGGTCAACCCGGATGCGGGTGGTCCACGCGCAACCTCGGCCGGCGCGCAGCGGGACACCGCCGCGGTGACCGCCATCCTGGCCGGGCGGTATCGGCTGGTGTACCGGACCGCACCTACCGGGCTGGTCGAGGTCTACGCCCGCCAGTGACGGGTGTCAGCGGGCAAGGACACCCGGGCGAACGGCACCGAAGAATCCGTCCATATAGACCGGTTGGATCCGGATCACGTCGCCGCAGTGCGGGGCGGCCAGCATCATCCCGCCGCCGAGGTACATGGCCACGTGGTGAATGGTCGCCGGGTCGGTCGAGCTGCTCGCCCAGAAAAGCAGGTCGCCGACCGAGAGCTGGCAGAGGGTGACGGGCTGGCCGCTCGCCCACTGCTCGGCAGCGGTGCGCCGCAATCGAAGCCCGGTACGGCCGTAGGAGTAGCTGGTCAAGCCAGAGCAGTCGAAGGCGTCCGGACCGCTCGCTCCCCAGACGTAGGGCTTGGTCATCTCCGCCAGTCCGGCGCGGTCACCGCGGCAGCCGCGTACGGCGAGCCGTTCACGAGGGGGGCCGTCGCCGCGGCTGCCGGCCCGACAGCGTCGGCCAGAGCGGCCGCGAACCGGCGCTGCGACGCCAGCTGGGCCGCCACCCGCTCCTGCTCGGCCATCGCCAGCACCGCGCTGTCCGTGCTGGCCAACAACCGTTGCTGGTCGGCGAGCAGCCCGATCACCCGGTCCTTGTCCCGCGCGGCGACGCAACAGGTATCGGCGTCTGCGTGACGGCGTACGCCCTGGTGATGGTGGTGTCGCTGCCTGCCAGTGACCCCCGGCGGCCTCGGTGTGGTGGAGGCCAGCCTGGCGGCGCTGCTCGTGGGCCCCGGCACCTCCGATGACGTGCTGGCGGCCAGCGTCATCGGCTATCGGTTGATCAGCTACTGGCTGGTGGTGGTGGTCGGCGTAGTAGCCCTCGTGGCGGAACGCACCCAGAGCGGTCGCGCCCGGCGGCACAAGGCCGCTGCTGCGCAGGCCGGCAAGCCGGTGAAGACACCGCCGCCGGCAGCGGCCTCGAAGGCGTGATCCGGCGCCGCGGAGTTTCGCCGCGCCGCGAAGGCTGGCCTCAGCGGGCGTAGACGGCGACGAAGTCGCGGGTCGAGGTGGTCTCGTACCTGTTGGCGGGCCGCTGCATGTTGGCCAGCAGCTTCCGCGCGGTGCCACCGATCGGCTCGTAGTAGCTGAAGCTGGTCCAGTCGGGGTTGATGTCGAGCTCCATCGCCCGCACGCAGCCGGCGCGCGCCAACAGGTCGGCCAAGGTACCGGCGGACAGGCTGTTGCCGGAGGCGTAGACCAGCGCCCCAGCGGCGGTGACGCCGACACCGGACCGAGCGACGTAGAGCTTGTTGCCCAGCGTGGCACCCCAGCGATGCCCGGCATTATCGTCGATGCCGTCCACGACGTGGCCGCCGTCGACCAGCAGCGCGAGGTTCTGCCGCACCGCCGCCACGCTGGGCGTCATCGACACGTCCCGCCCCCATTGCCCGACCGTGGCACTGCCATCCTGGTTGATCACCAGGGTCGCGGATCCGGCGCGCAAAGTTCCAACTGTGCGTCTGTCGGCGTAGTAGCCCCCCTGTGCCTCCGCCAGCCGGAACCCGGAATTGAAGGCGGCGACCAAGCCAGTCCGGTCCGTCGGGAGGCTGGGCGCGAGCTGCCAGGGACCGTGCCCGGGCTCCTGGGTGCCAGGGTGCAGCACGAACCGCAGCAGCTTCGGGTCTATCCAGGCCACCCCGGCGAGGTACGACGTGTGCGTGGCGTCCGGGCGCAGGTACGCCGCCTGCAGCGCCGGCCGGCCGCCCACGGTGGCCAGTGTCCGCCACCTGCCTTCATCCGGAAGGGCCGGGCTGACCACCGGAGGGACTGGCGACAGCGGCCGGACGGCGACGTTGCGTCCGGCCGGGTTGGCCGCCGCTCCAGCGCCGGCCGGATCGGGGATGCCGCCGGCTAGCGCGCCGCCGGTGCGTGGCGGATGTTGGCGATAGCGCCAGCGCTCCGCAGCGTCGATCAGCGACGAGGCGCCATGGTCACGTCCCCACTCGGCGAGCCGGGCAGCCACGCTGTCGGTGCCCGGTGCGGTTAGCGCTCGGCCGACCGACCAGCCGACGATGCCGAGAGCAAGCAAGAGTACGACAGCGACTGCCAGCAGGACCTGCCCGACGCGCCGGTGCCGGCGCCAGAACGGCCGATGCGACCGGGTCGCACCTCGTCGGCGACGCCCGTCGGACGGTCCCGGCGACGGCAGGACCGTCACCGGGGCGACGAGACGTTCCTGGACGCCGACGGCGCCCCCGTCAGTCTCGACGGTCGGGTGGGTGCCGCTCATCCGCCACCTTATGCTCGCCGGTCAATGACGTTGGCATGTACCGAAAGCATTGTATCGAACGACAACTTCGGTGCGCAGCGACCCGCCGGTCGCCAGCGCAGGGACGCGGGTGCGATCAGGCGGCCCCGAGGGCGCGGGCCGCCACGTGCCCCAGGTCGTACCAGAAGCCACTGCCGAGCACGACCAGCCCGGCGACGGCAGCCGTGACCAGGACAACCCGCACCGAGGCCCGGCCTTGGGCGCTCCAGTAGACGTCCTGCAGGTGGAACCAGAGCGCGAACTCGTCCAGCGTCAGCCCCGCGCCCACACCGAAGAACACGGCGATCAGCCGGCGGTCGGTCCGCACGCTCAGCGCGATGTCCAGGTAACCGGTCACCAGCAACAGCACGATGCCTGGGACCAGATGATGCACATGGACGCCACGGATGCGGACGGTGCGGGCCAGCCGACGGCGCCGCGGCGCGGAGCGGCCGGCGGCCCGGGGAGCCTGTTCCCGTCTGATGGTGTGCGTCAGCAGGCGGACCAGCAGGAACGTCGCCAGAAATGACACCAGGATGAGGAAGGCCGGCTCCTTGCCGGGATAGACGATGCGCCGTTGGTACGCCGCCAGGACGTCGTGCCAGACTTCGTTCACGACACTTGCCCGGTACGAGACTCTCCCGACACCAGCACCCGACGTCCGGTCGGGGCGATCAGAATGAGCTCAACTGTCGCCCGCGGCGCCCGCCAGCCGGCGATGGCGGAAAAGTTGACCACGGTGTCCGCACCCGGCGCCCGCATCACCGGCATCGCAGCGTCGAGGCGCCCGGTCACCGGTCCGGCCCCCGCCCCGACCACGACCACGCGTACGTCGGGTCTTCGCAGGCCGTCGCCCCCTCGCCCAGCAGCAGCGGACGGAAGGTGTCGACCATCACGGCCAGCTCGTCGACGTACTCGACGCCGAGGCTGCGCTCGACCGCGCCGGGCTGCGGACCGTGACTGTGTCCCCCTGGATGCAACGACACCGAGCCCTGGTCGATGCCGGATCCCTGGCGCGCGGCGTAGTCACCGCCGCAGTAGAACATGACCTCGTCGCTGTCGACGTTCGCGTGGTAGTAGGGCACCGGGATGGCCAACGGGTGGTAGTCGACCTTCCGCGGCACGAAGTTGCAGATGACCAGGTTGTGGGCTTCGAGGACCTGGTGCGCCGGTGGCGGCTGGTGCACCCGGCCGGTGATCGGCTCGTAGTCCGCGACGTTGAAGGTGTACGGGTAGAGGCAGCCGTCCCAGCCCACCACGTCGAAGGGGTGCGTCGGCACGACGTACCGGGTGCCGGTGACTCCGTCCGGGCCGGGATGCTTTACCAGCACCTCGACCTCCCCGGAGGCACTCACCAGCAGCGGTTCGGTCGGGCCGTGCAGGTCCCGCTCGCAGAACGGCGCGTGCTCCAGGAACTGGCCGAAGCGGGAGAGGTAGCGGTGCGCCGGCGTTATGTGGCTGGACGCCTCGATGACGTAGCCGCGCAGCGGTCCGGTCCCGGTCGGCACCCACCGGCAGGTCGTCGCTCGTGGCACGACCACGTAGTCGCCCGGCCGCGCCGACAGCGCGCCGAAGACCGTCTCCACCACGGCCGTCCCGGACTCGACGTACACACACTCGTCGCCGACGGCGTTGCGGAAGAGCGGCGAGGGCTGGTCGGCGACGACGTAGCCCAGCCGGACGTCAGCGTTGCCGAACACCAGCCGACGACCGGTGACGGCGTCGGAGTCGGTGGGACCGACACCGGCGAACAACTCCGGCAGCCGGAAGTGCCGGGGTAGCAACGGCGCGTTCGGTCGCAGTGACTGGTCACCCGGCTGCCACGGCTCGGCGCCGATGATCGCCGACGGGATACCCCGGTGGTAGAGCAGCGCGGAGTCGGCGGAGAAGCCTTCCTCCCCTATCAGCTCCTCGCGGTACAGGCCTCCGTCCGGGCGGCGAAACTGCGTGTGCCGCTTGACTGGGACGTCACCCACACTGCGGTAGTAGGCCAACGACGTCTCCCGTCCGTCTCCCGTCCGAATGCCCGTCCGAATGCCCGTCGAGCCCTTGCTCGGCAAGCCTGGGCGGAACGGTAACGCCACTGCGCCCGGAGTCGCCGCAGGAAGCCGCCCAGCGGGGCGCCTGCGGCGTCGGGCCGCCGGGGAGCAGTGGAGAAACAAACACCGCGCCGGCGTACCGCTGCGCCGGGCCGGCCCGCTATGCCATCGCGTACGGCGCAACCGCGGCTGCTTCTCGGCGGGGATGTGAGGGACGGGGATGTGAGGGACGGGGATGTGAGGGAAAGGCCATCCGGAAGACCCGTTTCCAGGCGGACGCAGCCTGGTGATACAGGGGTCCGGTGGTGTAGGGCAGGGCGAAGCGCCCACAGAGTGCCCGCACTTGGGGAGCAATCTCGGCGTACCGGTTGCTCGGCAGGTCCGGGAACAGGTGATGCTCGATCTGGTGGCTCAGGTTCCCGCTCAGCACATGTAGCAACCGGCTGCCGTCGATGTTGGCCGAGCCGAGCAGCTGGCGCAGGTACCACCCGCCGCGGGTCTCCCCGTCGACCTCGGCGACGGTGAACTGCTCGACGCCGTCCGGGAAGTGCCCGCAGAAGATGGTGGTGTGCGCCCAGACGTTGCGCACCACGTTGGCCGTCAGGTTGGCGACCAGAGTCGGTACGGCGGACGGGCCGGACAGCAGCGGGAACAGCACGTAGTCCTTCGCTGCCTGCCGGATCGCCTTGCCCAGTACCGCCCGCACCTGGTCGAAGAGCTCCCGCTTGCTCTTGCGGCCGTGCACGACGTCGTCGAGCTCGAGGTCGAACAGGGCGATGCCCCATTCGAAGACGGCCGCGAGCAGCAGGTTGTAGGCGGGTTGAGCAAGGTGCCATGGGCGCCAGGCCTGGTCCTCGCTCATCCGGATGATGGTGTAACCGATGTCCCGGTCGCGACCGACAACGTTGGTCCAGGTGTGGTGCAGGTCGTTGTGGGTGTGCTTCCAGGCGGCCGCCGGCGTGACCAGGTCCCACTCCCAGGTGGTGGAGTGGATCTCCGGGTCGCGCATCCAGTCCCACTGACCGTGCAGCACGTTGTGACCGATCTCCATGTTCTCCAGGATCTTGGCGGCGCTGAGCATCGCGGTGCCGGCCAGCCACAGCGGCGGCAGCAGCGAGCCGAGCAGCAGCGTGCGGCCGCCGACCTCGAGTCCGCGCTGAACCTTGATGACGGTGTGGATGTAACTCGCGTCGCGTTCGCCGCGGGAGGCGACCACGTCCGCGCGGATGCGGTCGAGCTCCGAACCTAGGGCCTCGATGTCAGCATCGCTCAGGCGAGCGGTCGCGTAGGTCATCAACACAGTCCCTTGCTCGGTCACAGTTCCAGTTCCACGTCGGTCGCGGCGGTGGAGATGCAGGTCTGGATCAGCTCTCCGGCTTCCCCATGCACCTGGTTGGTCCGCAGATCGCGCACCTGGCCGGAGCGCACCGGGGCCACGCAGCCGAAGCAGATGCCCATCCGGCACCCACTGGGCATCACCACGCCGGCGTCCTCGCCGAGAATCAGCAGCGGGGTCGCCTGGTCGCCGGCGATCGTGCGCCCGCTGCGGGTGAACCGCACCTGACTACATCCCCCGGAGGCGGTCGCGGCGGCTGCCGGTTGAAGCGTTCCACGTGCAACCGGTGTTGAACTCCGGCCGCCCGCCAGTGGCTCTCGACGTCGTCAAGCAGACCAGTCGGGCCGCAGGCCCACACTCCCCGCTCCGGCCAGTCCCGGCACCACCTCGGTAGCTGATCCAGGGTCAGCCGACCGTCGGTGGCGGTGTGGCGCAGGTGCAGGCGCAGGCTGGGAAACCGGGTGGCCAGCTCGCGCAGCTCGGCGCCGAACAGGACCGCGTCGGGCCTGGGCGCGGAATGCAGCAGGACGACATCCGGCATGGCGCCGCGGGCGGCCAGGGAGCGCAAGATGCCCATGATCGGCGTGATGCCGCTGCCGGCGGTCAGGAACAGCAGTCGGTCCACAGCGGCGTCCGCGGGCAGGACGAACTCCCCCTGCGGCCGACGTAGCCGCAACGTGTCGCCGACGGCCGTGCGGTGGACCAGATGCTGCGACACCCGCCCGTTTGGCACCGCCTTGACCGCGATCGACACCCGGTCGTCGCGGTCGGACGGCGGCGAGGTCACCGAGTACGTTCGCCAGTACCGAACGCCGTCGGAGTCCACGCCGATGCCGACATACTGACCCGGTTGGTGGGCACTCCACCCCCAGCCGGGCCGGATCACCAGCGACACCGCATCAGCCGTCAGCCGCTGCACTGTCTCGACCCGGCCGCGAAGCTCTCGGATGGACCACAGTGGGTTGACCAGACTCAGGTAGTCGTCCGGCAGCAGCGGGGTGGTCAGCCAAGTGGCCGCCGCGAGCAGCTTCGGCGCGGACGGCCGACCGCTCGCCGGAACCACGCCTCGGTCGCGGCGCGTCACGCGGGGCGCCTTATTGCTTTCAGGGCCTTTCAGGAGCGTTCGCGCAGCGCCTCGACACCTGGTCCGGATAGTTCGTCCAAGGCCGATTTGCGCCCGGAGGCCGCGAGGAGCAACGAGATCGCGGGACCTTCCACGAGTGGACCAGAGCCGACGGAGAAGTCCGTGTCGGTGGCCTTCAAGGTCAGTCCCGCTACCCGGGTCTTGCCACCTATGATCGCGTTGCTCTTCGCGTAGAGCGCGATCGCACGGGCTACTTCCGGCAACGGGTAGGCACGCGTGATGCCCAGAGGCCGACGGATGTCCTCACCGTGCACGAACGCCTCACCCAGCCAGGTGTCCTTCGGTCCGGGTGGCGCGGTCTCGCGCGGCTCGGCTGCCCGGAACGCTGCCAGTGTCGCCGCCGGACCCCCCACGCTCTCGACGGCCACCTGCTTAGCTGCGAACCTGTTGAAGTTGAATCCAGCCGCGGCGAACTTCCCGAAGAACTTCGGCGGCGTCATCTTGGCCCCCGACAGTTGGTGGGCAAGTACCTGATGAATGTTCCACTCGCTACACAGCGACTGGGTAGTCCACTGCTCGGGTGTCAGGCCGGCCAGGTCATCGACCAGCGCCGTACGCTCGGCATGAATCGTGGGCCAGATGCTGTCGGTCACGTTGATCCCCTCGATCGGTCGAACGCATCATCCCACGGCTCCGCGGGTCGGCGGTGTCCATGTCGTTTACGCGGTCGGCGAGGATCGCCGGATCGATTAGTTAGTCCTGCGTCGATGCGGGATCCGACTGAGACTAGCGACTGAGACTAGCTAGGGCGCGCGGCCGTGCGCGACGATGTCGTCCGCGTCGGCAGCCGGCTTCAGCGGTGCCGCGCACCGCGCCCACCGTTGAGACGCGCACTCACGGTCTCAACGCCCGGGCCGTGCACCTGAGGCAGGACCGAAGCCCGGCCGCACGCCACCATCAGCACATCGATGCCGCGCCCGCACACGTCCGGGCCGGCGCCCCACCGCCAGTCGAGGTCCTCCGCGACGAGTTGCAGCCCGGCGAGTCGGCCGCGCGGCACGAACCCGACCGGACGACCCATGCTGACGAAGTCCAGAGCGGCCCGCACATGGGCTCCGACCGGATTGTGGGACAGCCCCAGCGGGATACGCATGTCCCCGGTATGCACCAGTACATCGGTGAGGGGCCCCCGCGGCCCGGTCACGGGCGGTGTGAAGCGACTGTCGGCATGGCGGCGCAGGATCTCGACGATGTCCGCAACCGGCAACCGCGCCGTTTTCCGGGCGACCGCGTCGATGGCATGATGCAGGTTCCCGCCGTGACGCAGTACCGCGCCCATGAACGCCCGGTTGGACGGCGCGATAGCGCTCGCGAGATGGGCGGCGACAGTGCGTACGTCCCACCCGGCACACAAGCTGGGTACCGCCAGCTGATCCTCGTCCAGGCTCTCGAGCAGGTCCGCGACGGCCCGTCGGTGCCGCGCGGATGCGGCGAAGACGGCCTCCGTGTCCACGCGCGCCAACGTACCCGCGCCGTTCGACGCCACGTCGGACGGGTGCCCAGCGAGCCAACCCCACGCCCGCGTCGGTGCCGGCGCAGGCACGCCTAGCTAGACTCCGCGAGGCGCCACCAGGCGCCCCATCCCACCGGAGACGTCATCGCATGCCCGAAGCCGCGGTCGAGGTGGACGGCCTGGTCAAGCGGTACGGCGCCACGACCGCGGTGGACGGGGTGACGTTTGTGGCGCCCACCGGCAGCATGCTGGCCCTGCTCGGCCCGAACGGCGCTGGCAAGACGACCACCGTGGAGATCTGCGAGGGGTTCCGCCGGGCCGATGCCGGTACCGTCCGGGTGCTCGGGCTGGACCCCGCGCGAGCCGGTCGCCGGCTCCGACCGCGGGTGGGAGTCATGCTGCAGTCCGGCGGGGTGTACCCCGGGGCGCGGTCCGGGGAGATGCTGCGGCTGGTGGCGGCGTACGCCGCTCATCCGCTGGACCCCGCGATGCTGCTCGACCGGCTCGGCCTGGCGAGCAGTGCGCGCACGCCGTACCGCCGGCTCTCTGGCGGCCAGCAGCAGCGGCTCTCCCTCGCCATGGCCGTGGTGGGGCGCCCGGAGCTGGTCTTCTTGGACGAGCCGACCGCTGGCCTGGACCCCCAGGCTCGCCGGGCGACCTGGGAGTTGCTGAGCGCGCTGCGGGCGGACGGGGTCACGGTGGTGCTGACCACGCACTATATGGAGGAGGCCGAGCGGCTGGCCGACCACGTCGTCATCGTCGACGCGGGGCGAGTCGTGGCCAGCGGCACCCCGGCGGAGCTGACCCGCGGCGGTGCCGACCGGCAGCTGCGGTTCCGCGCTCCCCCGGCGTTGGAGCTCGACCGGCTGGTGCTGGCCTTGCCGGTGGGCTCGCACGCCAGTGAGGTCGCACCCGGCCAGTACGTCGTGGAGGGCACCATCGACCCGCAGCTGTTGGCGACGGTCACCGCCTGGTGTGCGGCGCGCGGCGTACTGGCCGAGGACCTACGGGTGATGCAGCGGTCGTTGGAGGACGTGTTCCTGGAGCTGACCGGCCGAGGGCTGCGGTCATGACCGAGCCGACGGCGGCAACAACCAGCCGGAACGGTCCGGCCGCCAGCGGCTGGGCGCCGGGGGAGCTCGCGCCCCGCCCGGGCGCGGCCCCGCTGGGCCGGATGCTGCTTGCCCAGGCGGCCACCGAGCTGCGGTTGACCTTCCGCAACGGCGAGGTCGTGCTGTTGACGCTGGTCATCCCGGTGCTGCTGCTGGTGCTGTTCACTGCCGTACCGCTGGTCGACGTCGGCGGGCGCCGGGTGGACTTCCTGGTGCCGGGCGTGCTGGCGTTGGCGGTGCTGTCGACGTCGTTCACCGGGTTGGCGATCGCGACCGGGTTCGAGCGGCAGTACGGCGTGCTCAAGCGCCTCGGCGCCACCGCGCTGCCGCGCGGGGTGCTGATTGCGGCCAAGTCCCTCGGCGTGCTCGCGGTGGAGGCGGTGCAGGCGGTGCTGCTAGTGGCCGTCGGGCTCGGCCTGGGTTGGTCACCGCACGGGTCCGTGTTCGCCGTCGCCGGGCTGCTGGTTGCCGGCACGGCGGCGTTCGCCGGCCTTGGGCTGCTGCTGGCCGGCACGCTGAAGGCGCTGACCACGCTGGTGACGGCGAACTTCATCTACATCCTGCTGCTGGTCGGCGGTGGGGTGATCTTTCCGCTGACGTCGTTCCCGAGCGGGGTACGACACGTGCTCGGACTGTTGCCGGTGGCCGCGCTCTCCGACGGTCTGCGGGCGGTGCTGCGCCAAGGGGCCGCCGTACCGGTGCACGACTGGGTGACGCTGCTGGTCTGGGCGGCTGTGGGGCTGACCGCCGCCGCCCGAACGTTTCGCTGGGAGTAGCGCTCGGGTGGCCGCTAGCGCTCGGGTGGCCGCGGTCGCTACGGGTGGCCGCGGTCGCTACGGTTCGTCGATGACTTCGGCCCCGGTTCGGTGGGAGCGGCGCGGCGCGGTTGGGCTGGTGACGCTCGACCGCCCGGAGCGCTACAACGCCTGGAACAGCGACCTCGTCGACGAGCTGCTGCGGGTGCTGTCCGAGGAGGCCGCTGACGACGACGTGCGCGCGGTCTGCCTTACCGGCAGCGGCCGCGGCTTCTGCGCCGGTGCCGACCTGCGCGACGTCGCGGCCAAGATGGACTCCCACGGCGCCGACCTCAGCCTGGGCCTGGAGCTGGGGGGCGCGGTCGTACAGACCCTCCGGGAGCTGCCGAAGCCGGTGGTGGCGGCGGTCAACGGCCCGGCCGCCGGCGCCGGCGTCTCGCTGGCGCTGGCCTGCGACCTGGTGCTCGCCGCCCGCTCGGCGGTGTTCTCCATGGCATTCGCCAACGTCGGACTCACCCTGGACTGCGGCGCCAGCGCCTTTCTGCCGGCGGCGGTCGGTCGGGCTCGGGCGTTCGAGCTGGCGCTGCTTGGGGACGCAATCTCGGCGGAGCAGGCGTTGGCCTGGGGGTTGGTCAACGCGGTGTACGACGACGAGCGGTTGCCGACCGAGGCACAGGCGTTGACCGACCGGCTGGCGGATGGGCCGACCCAGTCCTACGCCGCCACGAAGTCCCTGCTCAACGCCACGCTGTACGGCGTGCTGGCCGACGCCATCGGGCACGAGAACCGGCTGCAGGCCCGGCTGGGCCACACCGCGGACTTCCAGGAGGGGGTGGCTGCCTTCGCCGCCCGGCGCCCGGCGCGGTTTTCGGGTCGCTGAGCGCTGGTCGCTGAGCTGGTCGATGAACTGGTCGGCGCCGGCCGCGCCGCACGCGGAGCGCGGGTCGCTGAGCCGGCCCTTGGCGTCCCCGCCGTAGCATCGTCGGGCGATGAAACCTCCAACCTTGAGCCCGCTGGCCTATCGCCGACTCTGCCTGGTGGCCGTCGTCGCGCTGGCGGCGATCGTGGTCACCGGTGGCGCAGTCCGCCTGACCGGCTCGGGCCTGGGCTGCTCGACCTGGCCGCAGTGCGAGCCCGGCAGCTACACCTCGGCGATTGCGTTCCGTCCGTTGGTGGAGTTCGGCAACCGGATGGTCACCATCGCCGTCGGCGTGATCACCGCAGCGGTGGCTGGCGGTTCGCTGCTGTTGCGCCCGCGGCGCCGCGACCTGGTGTGGCTGGCGTGGGGCCTTGTCCTCGGCTACGTCGCCCAAGCCGTGCTGGGTGGCCTCACCGTGCTGTACAAGCTCTCTCCGCTGCTGGTGATGGGGCACTTCCTGGTGTCCATGCTGCTGCTCTGGGACGCCATCGTGCTGCACCGCCGCGCCGGCCAGCGGGCTGGCACTCGACCGCGTTCTGTGGTGGGCCCGGAGCTGCGCTGGCTGGCCCGGCTCCTGGTGGGCACCGCCGGCGTGGTCCTGGTCATGGGCACCTTTGTCTCCGGCACCGGTCCGCACAGCGGCGACCTGGGAACGCACCGACTCGGGTTGATCAGCCTGCGCGACATCAGCCAGTTGCACGCCGACTTCGTGCTGTTCCTGACCGGGCTGACGGTGGCGACGCTGGTTGCCCTGCAGGTGGCGAAGTCGCCCGCCGTACCGCTGCGGTGGGCGCGCATTCTGTTGGTGGTCATCGTGGTGCAGGGGGCGGTGGGCTTCGCCCAGTACTTCCTGCACCTGCCCAGTGGCCTGGTCGGGTTGCACGTCGCTGGCGCCACCGTCTTCTGGGTGGTCACGCTCTACTTCTCCCTCGACCTCTCCGCCCGGGAGCCGGTGACGGCCGCCGAGCCGGTGGTCGACGTGCCGTCGCGAGCCGCGCTGCCGGTGTAAGGCGGCCGGTACGGCGCTGATCTGGGCACGCACGTTGGGCGAATTGTGCGGCAGAACGAGCCGCGGACGGCTCGTTCTGCCGCACAACTACGGCCGGATCAGACCCGCGACTAGATCATCTGGCTGACTGCCACCGCCACGAAGAGCAGCGTCAGGTAGGTGATCGAAAAGTGGAACAACCGCATGGGCTTGGCCCGCTCACCGCGGCGTACCCGTCGCTCCAGCCGGTGCGCTTCCGCCAGGAACACGGCACCGAGCAGCACCGCCGCGACGGCGTACAGCCAGCCGGGATGAAACGGCAGCAGCAGCAGCGACGAGGCCACCATGGCGTAGGAGTAGAGGGTGATCCGTCGAGCCACGACCTGCATCGAGGCGACCACCGGCAGCATCGGCACCCCGGCGGCGGCGTAGTCGTCCTTGAACTTGATCGCCAGCGCCCAGAAGTGCGGCGGCGTCCACAGGAACACGATGGCGAACAGCACCACCGCCGGCCACCCCACCGTGCCGGTCACCGCCGACCACCCGATCAGCACCGGGAAGCATCCGGCGGCGCCGCCGATGACGATGTTGGACGGCGTACGGCGCTTGAGCCCCAGGGTGTAGACGAACACATAGAACAAGATCGCGGCGTCGGCCAGCAGCGCGGACGGCCAGTTCACCAGCCAAGCCATCTCCAACGTGGCTACCGCGCCCAGCACGATGCCGAACCGCAGCGCCTCTACCGGTGTGACCAGCGCCCGGGCCTGCGCCAGTGGCCGTCGGCGGGTGCGCCGCATGACCGCGTCGATGTCCCGATCGACGTAGCAGTTGATCGTGTTCGCGCTGCCGGCGGCCAGCGTGCCGCCGACCAGGGTCGCCAGCACCAGCGCCAGCGAGGGCAGCCCCCGCTCGGCCAGGAACATAGCCGGCACCGTAGTGACCAGCAGCAGCTCGATGATCCGCGGTTTGGTGAGCGCAACGTAGGTGCGAACCAGCGCCCCGAGTGGTCGGTGACCCCGCTCACCCCGGCCGCCGGTACCGCCAGCGCGGGCCAGGACGGCCGCCATCAGGCGCGATGTCGGCGACGGCGATGCAGAGTCAGCCCGCGGTCAACGCACTGCTGGGCGACGGGCACGCCGTCACTCTATCCGGGCGCCCACGACGACTTCGGCGAGTGTCCGCGCTGCACCGTGGGGGGTAGGGTCGGCGGACATCATCGACAAGCGGCCCGCCGGCGCCGGCGCCGGGCTGGCTCGGGTCGGCTGGCGAAAGGGGGCCGTCCCGCGTGAGCGCTGAGTGGAACGAACTCGACCGGCGCACCGTCGACGTCATCCGGGCGCTGGCCATGGACGCCGTCGAGGCCGCTGGTTCCGGTCACCCCGGGACGGCGATGAGCCTGGCCCCGGCGGCGTACATCCTGTTCCAGCGACTGCTGCGGCACGACCCCACCGACCCGGACTGGGTCGGCCGGGACCGGTTCGTGCTGTCCTGCGGCCACTCCAGCCTCACCCTCTACATCCAGCTCTACCTGTCCGGCTACGGCCTGTCGCTGGACGACCTCCGGCTGTTGCGGCAGTGGGGTAGCCGGACGCCGGGGCATCCGGAGCACGGCCACACCCTCGGCGTGGAGACCACGACCGGGCCGCTGGGTCAAGGCGTCGGCAACGCGGTGGGCATGGCGATGGCCGCCCGCCGGGAGCGCGGCCTGTACGACCCGGACGCCGCGGTTGGCGAGAGCGTGTTCGACCACACCATCTACTGCGTCGCCTCCGACGGGGACATGGAGGAAGGCGTGCAGGCCGAGGCCGCGAGCCTGGCCGGCCATCAGCGCCTCGGCAACCTCGTCCTGCTCTACGACGACAACCACATCTCGATCGAGGGCGACACCGTCGTTGCGTTCAGCGAGGACGTGCTGGCGCGCTACGCGGCGTACGGCTGGCACGCCCAGCGGGTCGACGACGCCAACGACGTGGCGGCCATCGAGGCGGCCCTGGCCGCCGCCCGGGACGAGACCGAGCGGCCCTCGATCGTGGCGGTGCGCAGCATCATCGCCTTCCCCGCCCCGCACGCCCAGAACACCGGCGCCGCGCACGGTACGGCGCTGGGCGCCGAGGAGGTGGCCGCGACCAAGAGGGTGTTGGGGCTCGACCCGGATGCCTCGTTCGCCGTCCCCGGTGACGTGCTCGAGCACGTCCGGACAGTGGTGGACCGTGGTCGCGCCCGGCACGCGGCCTGGACCGAGCGGTTCACCGGCTGGGAGCAGGCCAACCCCGAGCGGGCGGCAGAGCGCCGGCGGATCGCCGAACACCGGCTGCCGGAAGGCTGGACCGAGCGGCTCCCGGTCTTCGAGGCCGGGAAGTCCATGGCCACCCGAAAGGCCTCCGGCGAGGTGCTCGCCGCCATCGCCCCCGCGCTGCCCGAGCTGTGGGGCGGCTCGGCCGACCTCGCGAGCTCGAACAACACCACGGTCAAGGGCGAAGACTCCTTCGAGGCGGCCGGGAACCGGGCCGGGTCGCCGTACGGCCGCACTCTGCACTTCGGCATTCGCGAGCACGCCATGGGTTCGACCATGAACGGCATCGCGCTGCACGGCGGCTTACGGGTGTACGGCGGAACCTTCCTGGTCTTCAGCGACTACATGCGCCCGGCGGTGCGCCTCGCCGCGCTGATGGGGCTGCCGGTGACCTACGTCTGGACGCACGACTCGATCGGCCTGGGCGAGGACGGCCCGACCCACCAGCCGGTCGAGCAGCTGGCGGCGCTGCGGGCGATTCCGGGCCTGGACGTGGTCCGGCCCGCCGACGCCAACGAGACCGCCATCGCCTGGCGCACGATCCTCGAGCAGCCGGACCGGCCGGCCGGGCTCTGCTTGACCCGGCAGAACGTGCCGAGCTTCGACCGCTCGGTGCTGGGCAGTGTCGAAGGAGTGGCCAAGGGCGCCTACGTACTCGCCGATGCCGGCAGCGGCACGCCCAAGGTCATCCTGATCGGCACCGGCTCCGAGGTCCAGATCGCGCTGGCCGCCCGTGAGCGGCTCGAGGCCGAGGGCACCCCCACCCGGGTGGTGTCCATGCCCTGCCGGGAATGGTTCGAGGCGCAGGAGGACAGCTACCGCCAGACCGTCCTGCCGCCGGCGGTCAAGGCCCGGGTGTCGATCGAGGCCGGGATCAAGATGGGCTGGCGGGACTACGTCGGCGATGCCGGGGAATCGGTCAGCCTGGAGCACTTTGGAGCCTCCGCGCCGTACGAGATCCTCTACGAGCAGTTCGGCCTGACCGCCGAGCGAGTGGTCGCCGCCGCGCACGCCAGCCTGTCCAAGGTCGGCCTGACCAGCGGCTCGACCACCGGCAACTGAAGGGTGCCTGCCGCCCAACTCCTCTGGAAGGACCACATGACCGATGCCCTGGCCGAGTTGACCGCGAACGGCGTCGCGGTCTGGCTCGACGACATGAGCCGGGACCGGATCCGGACCGGCAACCTCGCCGACCTGATCCGGGACCGGCACCTGGTGGGTGCTACCACCAACCCGACGATCTTCCAAAGAGCAATCACCGGCAGCGAGCTCTATGACAGCCAGCTGCGTGACCTCGCCCTGCGCGGCGTCGACGTGGGCGAGGCGCTGCGGGCGATCACCACGATGGATGTCCGGTCGGCGTGTGACGTGCTGCGGCCGGTCTTCGACGCCAGCGACGGCGTGGACGGCCGGATCTCGATCGAGGTCGACCCGCGGATCGCGCACGACACCGCGAAGACCATCGCCGAGGCCCGGGCGCTGTGGTGGCTGGTCGACCGGCCGAACCTGTTCGTCAAGATCCCGGCCACGGTCGAGGGGCTGCCGGCGATCAGCCAGTGCCTGGCCGAGGGGATCAGCATCAACGTGACGTTGATCTTCTCCCTGCTGCGGTACGACGCGGTGATGGACGCCTTCCTCGACGGCGTGGAGCGCCGGCGGGCGGCCACCGGCTCGCTGCAGCACCTGGAGTCGGTGGCGTCGTTTTTCGTCAGCCGGGTCGACACCGAGGTGGACAACCGGCTCGACATCCTGGCGAAGGAGAGCACCGACCCGGCGCTGCGCGAGCGGGCGACCGCGCTGCGCGGCCAGGCGGCCATCGCGAACGCGCGGCTGGCCTACAAACGCTACGAGCAAGTTTTCGGCTCGGAGCGCTGGGTGGCGCTGGCGGCGGCCGGCGGCCACTCGCAGCGGCCGCTGTGGGCCTCCACCGGGGTGAAGGACCCGGCTTACGACGACACCATGTACGTCGTGGAGCTGGTCGCCCCGGGCACCGTGAACACCATGCCGCAAGCGACCCTGGAGGCCATGTCCGAGCACGGGCAGGTCCGCGGGGACACCGTGCGCGGCCACTACGGTCACGCGCAGCAGGTGCTCGCCGACCTGGCCGCGCTGGGAATCGACTACGACGACGTGGTCGAGGTGCTGGAGCGGGAGGGCGTGGAGAAGTTCGACGCATCCTGGAACTCGCTGATCGACTCGATCAGCGGGCAGCTGGAGGCCCAAGGCGCGAGCGTCTCGGTCACCGGCTCCACCGCGCCGGCGGGACAGGGACCAGCCACCGGGGACATGAAGGAGTTGGGACAATGACGGCCGGACCAGCAGGTGGATCCGCCGGCGCAGCGGCATCAGGTTCCGTGGCGGCAGCAGCAGGGGATGCGGCAGCACCGGGACCGCAGGACGTGGCCGAGGCGTTGCGCCATGGCCTGGCGCCGAGCGAAGTCCTCGCCGAGCCGGTGGGCGGTGAGGCGCCGCCGCCCAAGGACCCGGCCGATGATGACCGCGCGGACGGCAGGACCGACGGCGGCGGGACCGACGACGGCGGACCATCGCTGGGCGAGCGCCCGGTCACGGCCGGCGGGGTCACGGTGCGGACCACGGGCGGGATGGTCGGGGCTCGGGACGCCGTGCTGGAAGACGCGGTCGCCGACGGGCTGGCCTCCTCGCTGACCGCCAAGGACTCCTCGCTGTGGGGACCGGACGCCACCGCCGAGGCCTCTATCCGGCTCGGGTGGCTGGACCTGCCGAGCTCGTCGCGCGCTCTGCTCCCCCGGCTGCGCGGGCTGCGGGCCGAACTCGCCGCGGAAGGGCTGGACCACGTCGTACTCGCCGGCATGGGCGGGTCATCGCTGGCGCCCGAGGTCATCACCCTGACCGCCGGGGTGGAGCTGACAGTCCTGGACACCACCGATCCGGGTCAAGTGCGGACGGCTATCGCCGACCGGATCGACCGGACAGTCGTGGTGGTCTCGAGCAAGAGCGGCGGCACCCTGGAGACCGACAGCCACCGCCGGGTGTACCTGCAGGCCTTTGCCGACGCCGGGCTCTCCCCCGACGAGGCCGCGAAGCGGATCATCGTGGTGACCGACCCGGGGAGCCCGTTCGAGGAGTTGGCCCGGACCGAGGGCTACCGCGAGGTCTTCCTCGCCGACCCCAACGTCGGCGGTCGCTACAGCGCGCTGTCGGCCTTCGGGCTGGTGCCGAGCGCGCTGGCGGGAGTGGACGTCGAGCAGCTGCTCGACGACGCGGGGGCGCTGGAGCCGTCGCTGTCCCGGCTGGCCGGCAACCCGGCGCTGGTGCTCGGTGCCGCCCTCGGCGGCGGTGCGGTGTCCGGCCACGACAAGCTGGCGCTCGCCGACGCGGGCTCGGGCATCGTCGGCTTCGGCGACTGGGCCGAGCAGCTGGTCGCCGAGTCGACCGGCAAGGAGGGCAAGGGTCTGCTGCCGGTCGTGGTCGAGTCCACCACCGCGCCGGGCTTCACCGAGGCGGCCGACACGCATCTGGTCACGCTGAACCCGCCCGGCGTCGACGACCCCGCGAGCGCGTCCGGCACCAGCGTCTCCGGGCCGCTGGGCGCGCAGTTCCTGCTCTGGGAGTACGCCACCGCGGTGGCCGGCCGGGCGCTGCGGATCAACCCGTTCGACCAACCCAACGTGGCGGAGTCCAAGGCCAACACGACAGCCATCCTGGACGCCGCGGACGGTGCGGACGGCTCCGGGGCGCTGGCTGGCGAGCCGGTGCTCGTCGCCGGCGACGTCGAGGTGTACGCCGACACCGGCGGGCTCGGCGACATCGGCGACATCGCCAACATCGCCGACCTGACGGCGGTGTTCGACGCCCTGCTCGGCGCCGTACCGCCGGAGGGCTATCTCGCGATCCTCGCCTACCTCGACCGGGGCGCGGACGCCGCCGCCGCCGAGCTCCGGCCACTGCTCGCCGCCCGGCTGGCGCACCCGGTCACCTTCGGCTGGGGGCCGCGGTTCCTGCACTCGACCGGGCAGTACCACAAGGGCGGACCGCAGGTCGGCGCCTTTCTGCAGATCACCGGCACGGTGACCGATGACGTTGCCGTCCCGGGTCGCCCGTTCACCCTCGGCCGGCTGCAGGCCGCGCAGGCGTCGGGTGACCTGCGGGCGCTGGCCGGCCGCGGGCGACCGGCGATCCGGCTGCACCTGCGCGACCGGGCCCGCGGGTTGGCGCAGTTGCTCGACGCTGCCCGTCGTACCGCGGGCTAGCCATGGCAGCCGCTGGCTACACCAACCCGCTGCGGGACGCGCGGGACCGACGGATCCCCCGGGTGCCGGACCCGTGCGCGCTGGTCGTCTTCGGGGTCACCGGCGACCTGGCCCGCAAAAAGCTGCTGCCGGCGGTGTACGACCTGGCCAACCGCGGCCTGCTGCCGCCGGGCTTTGCCCTGCTCGGCTTCTCCCGCCGGGACTGGGGCGATGCGGACTTCAGTCAGCTGGCTATGGAGTCCGCACAGAAGGGCGCCCGTACTCCCTGGCGCGACGGCGTGTGGGAGCGGCTGGCGGCCAGCATCCGGTTCGTGCCTGGGGCCTTCGACGACGACGAGGCCTTCGACACGCTGCAACAGACGCTGATCGAGCTCGAGGACAGCCACGGCATCCACGGCAACGCGGCGTTCTACCTGTCGATCCCGCCGCCGGCCTTCCCCACCGTGCTCAAGCAGATGCAGCGCACCGGCCTGGCCGACAGTGGCGACCGCGGCTGGCGCCGGGTGGTGGTAGAGAAGCCTTTCGGCCACGACCTGGCCAGCAGCCGGGACCTCAACCAGCTGGTGGACTCGGTCTTCACCGCTGACGACGTCTTCCGGATCGACCATTACCTCGGCAAGGAGACGGTGCAGAACCTGTTGGCCATGCGGTTCGCCAACACCCTGTTCGAGCCGATCTGGAATGCCAACTTCGTCGACTCGGTGCAGATCACCATGGCCGAGGACGTCGGCATCGGCAGCCGGGCCGGCTTCTACGACGGCGCGGGTGCGGCTCGCGACGTCCTGCAGAACCACCTGCTCCAGCTGCTGGCGCTCACCGCGATGGAGGAGCCGGTCTCCTTCGACGCCGACTCGCTGCGGATCGAGAAGGTCAAGGTCCTCGGCGCCATCTCGCTGCCGAGCGACCTCCATGCCTACGCGGTGCGCGGCCAGTACGAAGCCGGCTGGCTCGCCGGTGAGCGGGCCATCGGCTACCTGGAGGAGTCCGATGTCCCGGCCGACTCCACCACCGAGACCTACGCCGCGGTCCGGCTCGGCGTGGAGACCCGGCGCTGGGGCGGCGTGCCGTTCTACCTGCGCACCGGCAAGCGGCTCCCTCGCCGGGTCACCGAGATCGCGGTGACCTTCAAGCGGGCACCGCACCTGCCGTTCCCGGTGACCGATACCCAGGAGCTGGGCCGCAACCAGCTCGTGGTGCGGGTGCAGCCGGACGAGGGGGTGACGATGCGGTTCGGCTCGAAGGTGCCGGGCACCGCCATGGAGGTCCGGGACGTCTCGATGGACTTCCTGTACGGCGAGGCCTTTACCGAGTCCTCGCCCGAGGCATACGAGCGATTGATCCTTGACGTCCTGCTCGGGGACGCCACGCTGTTCCCGCGCAACCTGGAGGTGGAGGCGTCGTGGCGGGTGCTGGATCCGCTGGAGGCGTTCTGGGTCGGCAGCCAGCCGGAGCGGTACCGGGCCGGCACCTGGGGTCCAGCCGGTTCGGACGCCATGCTGCGTCGCGACGGCCGAGCGTGGCGACGGCCGTGATCGCGACTTTGTTCTCGGGCGGCCAGCCGTGACCACGCTCTGGGACACCACCGGCAAGGAGATCGTCGAGGCGCTGTCGGCGGAGCGGCGCTCCACCGGCGCGGTCGCCTTCGGCCTGGTGCTGACCCTGGTCGCCGTGGTGGACGAACGCAACGTCCGCTCCGCGATCGACGCGGCGACCACCGCCTCGATGGCGCACCCGTGTCGCACGCTGATGGTTGTCCGTCGCCAGCCCGAGGCCGACACCCCCCGGCTGGACGCCGAGATCTCTATCGGTGGGACCGGGGGGCCGGGGGAAACCATCGTGTTGCGGATGTGGGGCCGGTTGGCGCTGCACGCCGAGTCCGTCGTACTGCCGCTGCTGGCGCCGGATGCTCCGGTGGTGACGTGGTGGCACGGGGAGCCCCCGCCGCACATCTCCCACGATCCGCTCGGGGTGCTGGCCGACCGGCGGGTCACCGACAGCGCGGCGGCGGCCGATCCGCCAGCGGCTCTGCACGCCCGGGCGCACGACTACCGACCCGGCGACACCGACCTGGCCTGGCCGCGGCTGACCGGCTGGCGGTCGTTGCTGGCGGCCGCCTTCGACGCCTGCCCGGACGCGGCCGGCCCGGTGACCGTGTACGCCGAGCGCAAGAACCCCAGTGCCGTCCTGCTTGCCGGCTGGCTGGGACCGCGGCTGCGCAGCGACGTCGCCGTCGAGGACTCCGCCGGTCCGGGCATCACCGAGGTCCGAGTTGCAGCCGCCCCAGGGGCGGGGTCCGAGGTCCCGTTGCTGAGCGTGGTCCGCACCGACGGGCGTACCGCCGTCCTGTCCCGATCCGGTCAGCCGGACCGAACGTTGCCGTTGCCCCGCCGGGAACGTGGCGACCTGCTGGCCGAGGAGCTGCGCCGGCTCGATGCCGACCAGGTGTACGCCGAGGCGCTGGCCGCTGCGTTCTCGCTCACCGAACTCAACGACCGCCCGCAGCACCGTCGACACGTGTGGCGCGACATCGCCGAGGCGCCGTCGGAGCGGATCGGAGAGTTCCTGCCCGGGGTCAGCGATGTTCGAGCTACCGGTGGGCACACCGACCCGTCCACGGTCGAAGAGACGGCCCGCGAGATGCTGGCTGCCGACTGGGCGGACCAGGCCAAGGCCGCGGCGGCGGTCGGGGACACCACGGCGGCGCCATGAGTACGCCGGGAACGGTGGTGGTGCACCGGGACGCCGGCATGTTGGCCCGGGCGGTGGCCGCGCGGCTGGTCACCCATCTGGTGGACGCCCAGGCCGCCCGCGGTACGGCCTCGGTGGTGCTCACCGGCGGTGGCATCGGCATCGCGACCCTGCGCGAGCTGCAGGCGGCCCCGGCCCGCGATGCCGTGGACTGGCCGCGGCTGGACGTGTGGTGGGGTGATGAGCGGTTCCTGTCCACCGGCAACCCGGGTCGCAACGACACCCAGGCCCGGGCGGCGCTGCTGTCCGCGGTGGCGGTGGACGAGGCGCGGGTCCACCCGATCGCTGGGCCGGACGGACCCGACGGCGACGACCCGGAGCGCGCGGCCGAGCGCTATGCCGCCGAGCTGGCCCGGGCGGCGCACCCCGAAGACCACGGTCCGGTGCCCCGGTTTGACGTCCTGCTGCTGGGGATCGGCCCGGAAGGGCACACGGCGTCAATCTTTCCGGAGTCCCCGGCCGTCCATGACGAGCGTCCGGTGGTGGCCGTGCGCGGCTGCCCGAAGCCGCCACCGACCCGGATCACGCTCACGCTGCCGGCCATCAACGCCGCCCAGGAGGTGTGGTTGGTGGCAGCCGGCGAGGAGAAGGCCACCGCCGTCCACCTGGCGTTGTCCGGCGCCGGGCCGGTGCAGATCCCGGCCGCCGGCGTCGCTGGCCGGGCGCAGACCCGCTGGCTGCTGGACACCTCGGCCGCGAGCCGGCTGCCCCGCCAGCTCAGCCGCTCGGCCTCGCCGTAACCGCAGGCCGGCGCTGACGGGCCGAGCCGGCTACCGAGCTCCGCGCAGCTTCGCCAGCGCCTCGGCCAGGATGGCTTCGCCGTCCTCGTCTTTGCGGCGCTCGCGCACATAGGCCAGGTGGGTCTTGTAGGGCTCGGTGCGCGGCGGTGCCGGCGGGTTTGCCTCGTCCCGACCGGCCGGGAAGCCGCAGCGTGGGCAGTCCCAGAACTCCGGTACGGCGGCTCCTTCGGCGAACGACGGCTGGGTCTCGTGCCGGTTGGCACACCAGAAGGAGATTCGCTGGCGCGCTGCGGTGTCGCCCCGCTCCGCCTCGCCCATCGGCCCCGCACCAACCCGGCTGCCCCGGATGGCATTGCCACCTGCCACGGCGTCGTACTCCTTGTCTCGTTTGTCGTGAATCGCGATTCTAACGGGGCCGGTCCGCGGCCAGCGGGGTTCGGGGCGGCCGCCGAGAAGAAGGACGGGCGGTCACTTCTTCAGCAGCAGCCCCAGGGCCACGATGCACGCTGCCCATACGAGCCCGGCTCCGATCGTGAGTCGGTCGAGGTTCTTCTCGACGACGGACGAGCCACCCAGCGAAGAGGACACGCCCCCGCCGAACAGGTTGGACAGCCCCCCGCCCTTGCCGCGGTGCAGCAGGATCAGGACGACGAGCAGGACGCTGGTCATGATCAGAATGATGGATAGGGCGACGGTCACGGACGCTCCTCGGTCACAGCACCTTCTCCACAGCGGCGTAGTGGCAGGCGGCGGGGTGGCCTTGCCCGCGCTCAATCAAAGCGGGTTCCTCCTCGACACAGCGCTCCCGCTCCCCCTCCGACAGCTGGTTGGCGAACTTCGGGCAGCGAGTGCGGAACCGGCAGCCGCTTGGTGGACTTGCCGGACTCGGCACGTCACCCCGAATGACGATCCGTCGACGCTCGCGTTCCTTCACCGGGTCCGGGATGGGGATCGCCGACATCAGCGCCTGGGTGTAGGGGTGGGCCGGCCGATCGAACAACTCGGGCCGGTCCGCCAGCTCCACGATCTTCCCGAGGTACATCACCGCGACCCGGTCGGCGATGTGCCGGACCACCGACAGGTCGTGAGCGATGAACAGATAGGCCAGGCCCAACCGGTCCTGCAACTCCTCGAGCAGGTTGACGACACCGGCCTGGATCGAGACGTCGAGAGCTGACACCGGCTCGTCCAGGATAAGAGCCTTGGGCTCCAGCGCGAGCGCCCGGGCGATGCCGATGCGCTGCCGCTGCCCGCCGGAGAACTCGTGCGGATAGCGGTTGCCGTGCTCGGGGTTGAGCCCGACCAGCCGGAACAGCTCACGCATCTTGTCGCCGCTGTGCTTGTCATGCAGCCCGTGGATGCGCAGCGGCTCGGCCACGATGTCGTTGACGGTCATGCGCGGGTTCAGCGAGGCGTACGGATCCTGGAAGACGATCTGCAGGTCCCGTCGTACGCTGCGCATCTGCTTCGACGACTTATCGGTCAGCTCCTGCCCCTGGAACACCACCGAGCCGGACGTCGCCGGCTGCAGCTGCAGCACGGTGCGCCCGGTGGTGGACTTGCCGCAGCCCGACTCCCCCACCAGCCCCAGTGTCTCCCGGGGGTAGAGGTCGAAACTGACGCCGCACACCGCGTGAATGTCGCCGATCTTGCGGCGGATGACCCCGCGGCTGGTGATGGGAAAGTGCTTCACCAGGTCGCGGACCGACAGCACCGGCTCGGTGCCGATCGCCGTCGACGCGGGCTGCTCCGCGGTGGCGGTCACGACTGCGGTCCTTCGGTCGGTGCCACGGCGCCGGTGGGGGGCATGATGGCTATCGGCCCGCTGAAGTCCGCCGACGTCGCGCTGAACAGCCCTTCGGGTACGCCGTCCTCGCTCTCCAGGGTGTGGCTGAAGTGGCAGGCGGCGTAGTGCGCCTGTCCGTCGGTCTGGCGCAGCGCGGGCTCCTCGTCGTCACAGACCCCTTGACGCAGTGGGCACCGGGGGGAGAACGGGCAGCCGGGGGGCAGGTTGATCAGTGACGGCGGCGCGCCGGCGATCGGGGTGAGTCGGTCCTGGTCCACCGCGTCGAGGCGCGGCAGGCTGCCGAGCAAGCCGATGGAGTACGGCATCCGCGGCCGGTAGTAGACGTCGTCGACCGAGCCCAGCTCCACCGGCTTGCCGGCGTACATGACAAGGACGCGATCCGCCACGCCGGCGACCACGCCCAGGTCGTGCGTGATCAGCACGATCGCCGCCGAGGTCTCCTGCTGCGCCTTCTGCAGCGTCTCCAGGATCTGCGCCTGCACGGTCACGTCCAACGCAGTGGTCGGCTCATCCGCGATGATCACGTCCGGGTCGTTGGCCATGGCCAGCGCGATCACGACGCGTTGCCGCATGCCGCCCGAGAACTCGTGCGGATAGTTGGCCGCCCGCTCCTTGGGGTGGGGGATCCCGACGAGCGCGAGCAGATCGACGGCCCGGCTGCGGGCCGCCGCGCGGGAAACGTCACGATGGTGGGCCCGGATGCCCTCGGCGATCTGCCAGCCGATGGGATACACCGGGTTCAGCGACGTCATCGGGTCCTGGAAGATCATGGCGATCTGCTCGCCGCGGACCTTGCGCATGTCCTTGTCCGGGAGACCGATCAACTCCTCCCCGCGGAAGCGCACCGAGCCGGTGATCCGGGCCGTCTTCGGCAGCAGGCCTATGATGGCGAGACTGGTGACCGACTTGCCGGAGCCGGACTCGCCGACGATGCCGAGTACCTCGCGCGGGCTCAGGGCGTAGCTCACGCCGCGAACGGCGTGGACGACGCCGTCGTCGGTCGGGAAGTCGACGGTCAGGTCAGTGACCCGAAGTACCGCGTCGCCGCCCGCCTCGTGGCCGACGGCGGTGGCCGCGGCCGGCGCCGCGGTACCGCCGTGGGCGTCAGCGGTTGCCGAGGTCAGTGGTCGCGACATGCTCAGGCCCGCACTCGGGTCTGCGTCGGGTCGAAGGCATCCCGCAGTCCGTCCCCAATGAAGTTCACCGTCAAGGCGATGAGGATGATGACTAAGCCGGGGAAGTAGAACAGCCACGGCCGGGTCTGAGCCGCCCCCTGACCATCGCTGATCAACAGCCCCAGCGACGTGTCCGGCCGCTGCACGCCGACACCCAGGTAGGACAGGGCGGTCTCGGTCAAGATGGCCACCGCCACCACGATGGTGGCATTGACGATGATCGCGCCCAGGGCATTGGGCAGCAGGTGCCGGAAGATTATCCGGCGGTCGTTCGCGCCCAACGCCCGAGCGGCCTCGACGTACTCCTTCTCGCGCAGCGAGAGAAACACACCACGGACCACGCGGGAGATCGGCGCCCAGGTGATCCCGGCCAGCACTATGGCCACGAAGAACCAGCCACCCGCCTTGGAGCCGACGACGGAGGCGAGTACGGCGAGGATCGCCAGCGACGGAACGGTCAGCACCAGGTCCACAAACCTCATGAGCAGCGCGTCCGCGCGCCCGCGGTAGAAGCCGGCCACCGCGCCGACCAGCGTGCCGATCGTGGTGCTCAGCAGGGCGACCAGCAGCGCGATCTGCACGGACTTCTGGGCGCCGCGAAAGACAAGCGCCATGACGTCGTGGCCGATGTCGTCAGTGCCCATCGGGTGCTTGAGGGAGGGTGGCTGGGAGTAGTCACCAGTCCGGTCGGCGAACCCGTAGTGCCAGAGTCGGCCCCCGATCAGCGACCCCATCAACAGGGCGATGAAGATGATCAGAGAGGCGACCGCCAGCCGGTGGTTGAGGAAGCGGCGCAGGATCATCTGCCGCTGGCTGCGCACCGCAACCGTGAACTCACGCTCGACCACACCGGCCGGCTTCGGACCCGGCTGGGCGCCGCCGGGAGTCTCGACCAGGTCGGGACCGCCGGTCGTCGAGGTGCCGGTCGTCGGGCCACTAGCCATGACGGATCCTCGGGTCGAGGTAGGCGTACAGCACGTCGGCGATCAGGTTGAACCCGATGACGGCCACCGCGGAGACCATCAACCAGGCCAGCACGACGTTGGTGTCCTTCGACGTGATGCCGGTGATCAACAACTCACCCATGCCATGCCAGGCGAAGACTCGCTCGGTGATGACCGCACCGCCGAGGATGGCGCCGAAGTCGATGGCCACCACGGTGACCAGCGGAATGAGCGCGGTTCGCAGCGCGTGCCGGACCATCACCCGAGACTTGCTCAAGCCCTTGGCCCGCGCCAGCCGGACGTAATCGCTGTTGAGAACGTCGAGCATGGAGGAGCGCTGGAATCGGCTCCACGACGCGAAACTGATCGCGGCCAGGGTAATTGTGGGCAGCACCAGGTGGGCGGCGTAGTTGCCGAGATTGCTGAAAAAGCCGCCAGTGAGGCCGGGCGTCGAGTCGCCGACGGTATAGACGACCGTTCGCCCGACGGCATCGTTGAACTTGATCGCCAATATTTCCTTGAGCAGCGCGCCCAGCCAGAACACCGGCATGGACAGGAACAGAAAGCCGGCGAAGGTGAAGGTGTAATCCAGCGCGGTGTACTGCCGGACGGCGCTGATCACCCCCACGATGACGGCCAAGATGATGGCGAAGATCATGGCGAGGATGACCATCCGCGCGGTTACCAAGAGTCTCCGGGCGAGGTCGGAACGAACGTCCGTGCCGGCGATCGTTCGGCCCATGTCTCCGCGGACCAAGTTGCCGAGCCAGATGCCGTAGCGCGTGACGATCGGCTTATCTAGGTTGAGCAAGTGTTCGCGGGCGTGGATGACCGCCGGCGACGGCGGCGGGTTCTTGGCTTTCAGGTCCGCCAACGGGTCACCGGAGAAGGTGACCAGCGCAAAGACCAGGACCGAGGACAGCAGCAGCACCGGGATGGAGACAATCAGTCGCCGGACGACGAACGCGAGCATGTCGACGACCTCCGGAGAGGTCCGGCTGGCTGCCGACCCGCGGGGGCGCAGCAGACGGCCGGGCCGAGTGAGGAATGGTAACCCCGCGGCACGACCCGCCGTGGGGCCGCGCCGCGGGGAGGAGGATCAGCCCTTCAGGCCCCAGTCCTGGGTGTTATAGAACGGTCCCTGCGACGTCGGGTTGTCGACGATGTTGGTGAACCTGTCGTAAGAGGCCAGGAAGGTCGGCTTCTGGTACAGCGGCAGAGTGGCGACCTGATCAAACAAGATCTTGTCGGCCTGGTTCACCATATCGTTGGCCTTCTGCGGGTCGATCTCCCTGATCGCCTGGGAGAACAGTCGGTCCACGTCGGGATTGCTGTACTTGCCGTAGTTCGATCCGCCGCTGGTTGTGTAAATCGCCACGTTGCTGGAAACCGGGAACGGCGTCCCCACCCAGCCGAACTGGATGATGTCGAAGTCAGCCTTGGACAGCGTGCTGCCGAGCTTGGTGGTGTTGGCCGGGTCGAGTTCGATGCCGACCTTCTTCATCTGCGCGACGACGATCTCTTCGGTCCGCTCTCGCAGCTTGTTACCCTGAGTGACGGTGTACCGGAACTTCAGCGGCTGGCCGTTCTTGGCATAGATGCCGTCCGGCCCCTTGGTGTAGCCGGCGGCGTCCAGAATCTTCTGGGCGGCGGCAATGTCGCCCTTGCTGATGCCACCGGAGTTGTCTTGGTACCCCTTCTGGTTAGGCATGAACATGTGATTATTGAGCACCGTCGCCTTGTCGGTGAATTGCTTGACGGTGGCATTGACCAATTCCTGCCGATCGACGCCGGTGGCGAACGCCTTGCGCACGGCCGGATCCGTCAGCAGCGAGTTCTTGAAGTTGAAGTCGATGTGCTCAAAGTTCAGGCCCAGGTTGAGCTCGGTCTTGACGCCCTGGATCTTCTTGACCTGGTCGACCAGGTCAAGCTGCGGCTGTGGGTAGATCATCTGCACTTCGTTGTTGGCCAGTGCCTGCGGCTCGGCGGCCGAGTCAGTGATGTAGCGGTAGACGATCTTGTCCAGCGCAGGGCGCTTGCCGTAGTACTTGTCGTTGCGGACCAGCGTCAGGCTGTTTCCCTTGGCGTACTGACTGACCACGAACGGCCCGCCGGAGACGGCCGGCGGGCCGTCCTTGAGGGCAGCGGTCCAGCCGCCGGCCTTCTCCATGTAATGCGCCGGCAGCAGGGTGGTGAACAGTGACTTCCAGTCCCCGTAGTTGTTCTTGAACGTCACGGTGACGGTCTTGCCGTTGTCCGACCCGACGGTGTTGTCGATGTCCTCATAGCCGGTGGTGGTCGCCGCGTCGTCGTTCGGGTCAGAGCCGTTCTGATGCTTCCAGTTGTAGACGAAGTCGTCCGCGGTGATCGGTACGCCATCCGACCAGACCGCGCTTTGCTTGATCTTGTAGACCACCGTCTCGGGGCTCTTGTTGGTCAGCTCGGCGCTGTCCAACAGATCGGTGTTGAGCGCCACGGTGGAAATGTCGGGGGTCTGGTTGAACACCCAGGGAGCCAGCGGGGACATCTGCTGCTGAGTGTCAAAGGTGTTGTCCGAGTTGGTGTTTGTGTTGAAACCCTCAGGCACCTTTTCCGAGGCGAAAGTCAGCGTCCCGCCCTGCTTGACCGTCGCTGTGGTGTTGGGCTCGGCGCTGTTCGAGGAGCCGCTGTTGCTGCTGCTGCCACCACAGGCGGCGGCACCAAGTGCCAGCAACGCGACCGGGACGACGAGCGACACCCGCTTCTGAAGTCTGCGCACGTGCTGCTCCTCCTGCCTTCGCCGGCGGCGGCGGAGGCGCGACCAGGACCAACCCGTGCCGGGCTGGTCGGATGAACGAATCATAGGCGCGAAAGATCGTGCGTCCAGAGACACGACCGAAGGACCGCAAGCAGGTGTTGGGCGGTGCGGCTGCCCTTTCGGGCCGTGCGACGCCGGGTGGGGTCAGCCAGCGTCGCGGTCGAACCGGCAGATCTTGGCGAACTCCTCGGCGTCCAAGCTGGCACCGCCGACCAGGGCACCGTCCACGTCGGGCTCCGCCATGATGCCAGCGATGTTGCCGGACTTCACCGAGCCGCCGTAGAGCACCCGCACTCCGTCGGCCAGGTCCCCCGAGTACAGCTCCGCCAGCCGGGTCCGCAGCGCCCCGCAGACCTCCTGGGCGTCGGCGGGCGTGGCCACCTCTCCGGTGCCGATCGCCCACACCGGCTCGTAGGCGACCACGATGCGGCGGGCCTGCTCGGCCGGAATGCCGTCGAGCCCACCGGTCAGCTGGCTCAGGCAGTGGAAGACGTGGGTGCCGGCCCGGCGGATGTCCAGTCCCTCGCCGACGCACATGATGGGCGTGAGGTCGTGCCGGAAGGCTGCCTTGACCTTGGCGTTGACGACCGCGTCGTCCTCCGCGTGGTACTGCCGACGCTCGGAGTGCCCAACGACCACGTAACTGCAGCCCAGTTTGGCCAGCATGGCGCCGCTGATGTCGCCGGTGTAGGCCCCGGCGTCATAGGGCGAGAGGTCCTGGGCGCCGTAGGAGATGTGCAGCTTGTCGCCGTCGACCAGGGTCTGCACGCTACGCAGGTCGGTGAACGGCGGCAGCACGACCGCTTCGACGTCGTGGAGCTCCGGCTCGGTCAGCGTGAACGCCAGCTTCTGCACCAGGGCGATGGCTTCCAGGTGGTTCAGCGTCATCTTCCAGTTGCCGGCCATCAGCGGGCGGCGGCTGGAGCGGGATGCCATCGTCAGTCCTCCAGTGCGGCCAGGCCCGGGAGTACCCGGCCTTCCAAGTACTCCAGCGACGCGCCGCCGCCGGTCGAGATGTGGGTGAACCGGTCCTCGCCGATACCGAGCAGGCGAACCGCGGCGGCCGAGTCGCCGCCGCCGACCACCGTGGTGCCGTCAACCGCGGCAATCGCCTCGGCGACGCCGCGGGTGCCGGCCGCGAACTGCGCCAGCTCGAAGACACCCATCGGCCCGTTCCAGAACACCGTGTTGGCATCCCCGAGCAGTTGGGCGAACCGGGCCACGGTCTCCGGCCCGATGTCGAGTCCCAGCCGGTCGGCCGGAATGGCGGCGGCGGGCACGACAGCGGGTGTCGCGTCGGCAGAGACGGCGTCGGCGACCACCACGTCGACCGGCAGGGCGATCTCTACCCCGCGCTCCGCGGCGTCGTCCAGGATGCCGCGGACGGTGTCCACCCGGTCGGTCTCCAGCAGCGACTTGCCGACGTCAAGGCCCTGGGCCGCCAGGAACGTGAAGCACATTCCGCCGCCGATGAGCAACCGGTCCACCTTGCCGAGCAGGGCGGAGATGACCCCGAGCTTGTCGGAGACCTTGGATCCGCCGAGCACCACGACGTACGGCCGGGTCACGTCCTCGGTGAGCCGGCGCAGCATGTCCACCTCGGCCAGCACCAGCCGACCAGCGGCATGTGGCAGCCGCTCGGCCACGCCGGAGACGCTGGCGTGCGCCCGGTGCACCGCGCCGAAGGCGTCGTCGACGTAGCAGTCGGCCAGTGCGGCCAGCTGGTCGGCGAAGGCGCCCAGCTCGGCTGAATCCTTGCTGGTCTCGCCGGGTTCGAAGCGAACATTCTCCAGCAGGGCCACGTCGCCGTCGGACAACGCGGCAACTGTCGCCCGGGCGCCGTCACCCACGACATCGGGCGCGATCGGCACCGGCTGGCCGAGCAGCTCGGCGAGCCGCTCGGCCACCGGCGCCAGCGAGTACTCCGGCTTCACCTGCCCCTTGGGCCGGCCCAGGTGCGCGCAGACCAGCACCCGGGCACCAGCTGCCGCCAGCTCGGTGATGGTCGGCAAACTGGCCCGAATCCGGCCATCGTCGGTGATTCGGCCATTGTCCAGCGGGACGTTGAGGTCGCTGCGGACGAGCACGGTCCGTCCGGCGACCCCCTCCCGAAGAAGGTCGTCGAGGGTGCGCACGGCTGCTCTAGGACAGCCGGGAGCCGACGAGGGTGGTCAGGTCGAGCAGGCGCTGGGTGTAGCCCCACTCGTTGTCGTACCAGCCGATGACCTTGGCCTGCGTGCCGCTGGCCAACGTGAGCAGGGAGTCGAACGTGCACGAGGCCGGCGAGCCGACGATGTCCGAGGACACGATCGGGTCGTCGGTGTAGTAGAGGTAGCCCTTTAACACCCCATCGGCCGCCGACTTGAATGCCGCGTTGATCTCCTCGGCGGTGGTCTCGCGCTCGAGCTCTACGACCAGGTCGGTCACCGAGCCGTCCAGCACCGGGACGCGCATGGCGATGCCGTCTAGCTTGCCCTTGAGCTCGGGGAGCACCAGCGACGTGGCCCTGGCTGCGCCGGTAGAGGTAGGAATGATATTGGCCGCGCCGGCTCGCGCCCGGCGCAGGTCCTCGTGCGGGAAGTCGAGGATGACCTGGTCATTGGTGTAGGCGTGGATCGTCGTCATCATGCCCTTGACGATCCCGAAGTTATCCAGCAGCACCTTGGCCATCGGGGCCACGCAGTTGGTGGTGCAGGATGCATTGCTGACGACGTTGTGCGCAGCCGGGTCGTAGTCGCCGTCGTTGACACCCATGACGAAGGTGGCATCCTCGCCCTTGGCCGGGGCCGAGATGATGACCTTCTTGGCGCCCGCGGCGATGTGCTTGGCGGCGTCCGCGCCGTTGGTGAACCGCCCGGTGGACTCCACGACGACGTCGACGCCCAGGTCGCCCCACGGCAGCGCGCTCGGCTCCCGCTCGCTGAGGACGCGGAAGGTGCTGTCCCCGGCGCGGATGCCGTCACCAGTGATCGTGACGTCGCGGTCCAGCTTGCCCAGCACCGTGTCGTACTTCAGCAGGTGGGCAAGCGTCTTGGTGTTGGTCAAGTCGTTGACGGCGACGATCTCGATGTCGCTCGATCCGGCAGCGACGGCTCGCCACAAGTTGCGTCCGATGCGACCGAACCCGTTGACGCCTACTCGAATGGTCACTGCGGCTGCTCCTGAACTCCTCGACTGTGCGGTCTGCCCGCGGTCCTGCGCGGACCCTAACGGAAGAGGCGGACGGTCGGGGCGGGGGCCTTCGTCCCGGGCTTTCGGGCGGTCGGTCAGGCGGTCGGGCGGCGGTGGCCCCTGCTGGCCGGCTACGAGGTCAGCATCTCCGGGGTGACGCTGGCTTCGGTGTCCGGGATGCCGATCTCCGCAGCCCGTCGGTCGGCCAGCGCGAGCAACCGGCGTACGCGCCCAGCGACCGCGTCCTTGGTCATCGGGGGGTCGGCCAACAGCCCGAGATCCTCCAGGCTGACCTGGGGGTGTTGCATCCGCAGTCGGCCGGCGCTCAGTAGGTGCTCGGGCGCGTCCGCACCGAGGATCTCCATGGCGCGCTGCACCCGGGCCCCGGCCGCGACGGCGGCCCGGGCCGAGCGGCGCAGGTTGGCGTCGTCGAAGTTCGCCAGCCGGTTCGCGGTGGCCCGGACCTCGCGGCGCATGCGGCGCTCCTCCCAGGCCAGCACGCTGTCGTGGGCCCCGAGCCGGGTCAGCATGGCCCCGATGTCGTCGCCGTCGCGAATCACGACCCGGTCGACGCCGCGGACGTCGCGGGCCTTGGCCGGTACGCCGATCCGGCGGGCGGCCCCCACCAACGCCAGCGCCGCCTCCGGCCCGGGGCAGGTGACCTCCAGGCTGGCCGAGCGACCGGGCTCGGTCAGCGACCCGTGCGCCAGGAAGGCCCCGCGCCAGGCCGCCGCCGCGTCGCAGGTGGAGCCGGAGACCACCTGCGGTGGCAGCCCGCGCACCGGCCGGCCATGACCGTCGATCAGTCCGGTCTGGCGGGCCAGGCCTTCGCCGTCTCGGGCCACCCGCACGACGTACCGACTGCCCCGCCGCAGGCCGGCGGCGGCGAGCACGTGGACGTCGCTGGAATGCCCGAAGACCTGTGCGACCTCGCGCCGCAACCGGCGGGCCGCCGAACCGGTGTCCAACTCCGCCTCGACCACCACGCGGCCGGACACCAGGTGCAGGCCACCGGCGAACCGCAGCAACGCCGCCATCTCGGCCCGCCGGCAGCACGGCTTGGTCACCGGCAGACGGCTGAGCTCGTCCTTGACTCCGGCTGTCATGGCCATTGTGGCTGTCTCCCCGGCTCGCCCCCGTGCTCACGCAACGGTGTCACATCCACACGGTGCGCAGTCAAATGCCCGACGGAACGCCGCCGCCAACAGCGCCGGGTCATGCCGAGGGCTGCCGTCGGGGGCGGCCACGGAGGCGAGCACCAACCGGGCGCCGATCGCCGCGGCCGCCGCGCGCAGCCGGTCGGGGTCCGGAATCGCCGCCGTGTCGGCCAGGACGACGTCGGCGACGAGGTCGGGCACGTGCTCGGCCAGCACCTCGATGTGCCGCTCCGGCGAGAACCCGTCGGTCTCGCCCGGTTGCGGAACCAGGTTCAGCACGAACAGCCGGCGGGCCGGCGTTGCGGTCAGCGCCGCTCCCAGGCCGGGCACGAGCAGATGCGGGATGACGCTGGTGAACAACGACCCGGGGCCGAAAATGACCCAGTCGGCCGTCCCGACCGCGGCCATCGCCTCGGGACAGGCGGCCGGTGCGGGCGGCTCCAGCCGGACGCGGAGCACGCGGCCGGGGGTGGTCGCCACCGCGACCTGCCCCCGCACCTCGCGGATCGCGGCCGGGTCCGCCGGGTCGAGCTCGGCCACGTCGGCCCGGATCTCCAGCGGCACGTTGGCCAGCGGCAGCACGCGGCCGCGAATGCCCAGCAGCCGACCGGTCAGCTCGAGCGCGGCCACTGCGTCCCCGTCGAGCAGGTCGGTCAGTCCGGTGAGGATCAGGTTGCCGACCGGATGTCCGGCCAGGTCGCCGGTCCCGCCGAACCGGTGTTGCAGCAGCGCCGTCCAACACCGTCCCCACTCGTCCTCGCCGGCCAGCGCAGCCAGCGCCATCCGCAGGTCACCAGGTGGCAGGGCGCCGAGCTGTCGTCGGAGTCGACCGCTGGAGCCGCCGTCGTCGGCCACCGTCACCACGGCGGTGACCCGGTTGGTCACCTGCCGCAGCGCGGCTAGCGACGCCGCCAGCCCGTGCCCACCGCCCAAGGCGACGACCGCCGGACCCGCGCTCACTCCCGCCCCAGGTCGCGGTGGACCACGCTGGCGTCCAGGCCGCGCGCCCGCAGCCGGCTGCCGAGCGCCTCGGCCATGGCCACGCTGCGGTGCTTGCCGCCGGTGCAGCCTACGGAGAGGGTGGCGTAGCGCTTGCCCTCCCGCAGGTAGCCCTGAGTGACGATCGTCAGCAGCTCGACGTACCGATCGAGGAACTCCAGCGCGCCCGGCGCCGCCATCACGTAGTCCCGCACGGCCGGGTCCCGGCCGGTGTACGGACGCAGTTCCGGCACCCAGTGCGGGTTCGGCAGGAACCGCATGTCGGCGACCAGGTCGGAGTCCACCGGCAGGCCGTACTTGAACCCGAAGGACTGCACGGTCAGCTGCAGCGTCGTACCGGCGCCGGTGCCGAAAGCGTCGTCCACCTTGGACCGCAGCTCGTGCACGTTCAGCGCCGAGCTGTCCACCACCAGGTCGGCCCGGCCGCGCAGGTCCCGCAGGAGCTCGCGCTCGCTGGCGATGCCGTCGACGAGCCGGCCGTCACGCTGTAACGGGTGCGGCCGGCGAACGCTTTCGAAGCGCCGGACCAGGACGTCGTCGGCGGCCTCCAGGAAGAGCACCCGAGCTCGGACGCCGCGCCGCTCCAGCTCGTTCAGCGCCGACTCCAGGTCGGAGGAGAACGCCCGGCTGCGGACATCGACCACCGCGGCGATCCGGGCCACCTCGCCGTGCGACCGGCTGCCGAGCTCGACCATGGTGGCCAGCAGGGACGGCGGCAGGTTGTCCACGACGAACCAGCCCAGGTCTTCCAGGCACTTCGCGGCGGTACTGCGGCCGGCTCCGGACAGGCCGGTGACGATCGCCAGCTCGAAGACCGCCGCCGGACTCGGCTTGCCGGCGACGACGGGTCCAGCGGGAGCAGTCATCCCAAGAGTCCCTCGGCCAGGTCCTGAGCGCCCAGGATCTCCCCCGTCACCGGGTCGACTGCCGGGGTGGCCGGCTGGCCGGCGAGCGCAGTGACGACCGCCTCCGCCGTCCGCCGACCGACCCCGGGCACCTGGGTGATGTCGTCGACGCCGGCCGCCTGCAGCCGCTTGAGCGACCCGAATTGCCGTAACAAGGCCTTGCGGCGGGTCTCCCCCAGACCGGGTACGCCGTCGAGCGCACTCGCCGTCATCGACCGGGACCGCTGCTGACGGTGGTAGGTGATGGCGAACCGGTGCGCCTCGTCCCGGATGCGCTGCAACAGGTAGAGCCCCTCACTGGTGCGTGGCAGGATCACCGGGTCATCCCGGTCCGGCAGCCACACCTCCTCCAGCCGCTTGGCCAGGCCGCAGAGCGCCACGTCGGTGATGCCGAGGTCGGCCAACGCGCGGGCGGCGGCCTGGACCTGCGGCGGACCGCCGTCGACCACCACCAGGTTGGGCGGGTAGGCGAACCTGCGCGGCCGGCCGGTTTCCGAGTCGGGCGCCGGCACCGACTCCCCCGCGGCAGCGCGCTCGTCCAGGTAGCGGCGGAAGCGTCGGCGTACCACCTGCTCCATGGCCGCCACGTCGTCCTGGCCGGCGAGGTCGCGAACGGCAAACCGCCGGTACTCGCCGCGCCGGGCCAGACCGTCCTCGAACACGACCATGCTCGCCACCACCGACGTGCCCTGCAGGTTCGACACGTCGAAGCACTCGATCCGCAGCGGCGCCTGCGCCAGCTGCAGGAAGTCGGCGATCTCCGCCAGCGCCCGGGAGCGGGCGGTCAGGTCCGAGGCGCGCTTGAGCTTGTGCAGGCCGAAGGCCTGCCGGGCGTTGCGTTCCACCGTCTCCAGCAGCGAGCGCTTGTCCCCACGCTGCGGCACCCGCAGGTCCACCCGGCTGCCGCGGACCTCGCTGAGCAGCTGCGCCACCACCTCGGCATCCGGAGGCAGCGCCGGCACCAACACCTCCCGCGGGATCTCGCTGCCCTCGTCCAGGTAGGTCTGGGACAGGAACTGCTCGACCAGGTCACCGGTGTCGAGGTCCTCGACCTTGTCGACAACCCAGCCCCGCTGGCCACGGACTCGGCCGGACCGGACGTAGAACACCTGAACCGCTGCTTCCAGCGGGTCCTCGGCGAACGCCACCACGTCGGCGTCGGTGCCGTCGCCGAGAACGACCGCCTGCTTCTCCATCGCCCGGTTGAGCGCGCCGATGTCGTCACGCAGCCGGGCTGCGCGTTCAAACTCCGTCGCGGCCGCCGCGGCCGCCATCTCCTTCTCCAGCCGGCGGATGTAGGTGGCGGTCTGACCGGACATGAAGTCGCAGAAGTCCTCGACGATGCGCCGGTGCTCCGCGGCACTGACCCGGCCGACACACGGCGCGGAACACTTGCCGATGTAGCCCAGCAGGCAGGGCCGGCCCACCTGGCCGGCCCGCCGGAACACCCCCGCCGAGCAGGTCCGGGTGGGAAAGACCCGCAGCAGCAGGTCGAGGGTCTCCCGGATGGCCCAGGCGTGGGCGTACGGCCCGAAGTAGCGCACGCCCTTGCGCTTCGGACCCCGCATCACCTGCAGCCGCGGGTACTCCTCGTCCAGGGTCACCGCCAGGCTCGGATAGGACTTGTCGTCCCGGTAGCGGACGTTGAACCGCGGGTCGAACTCCTTGATCCAGCTGTACTCCAGCTGCAGCGCCTCGACCTCGGTGCTGACCACCGTCCACTCCACCGACGCAGCGGTCGTGACCATGCTCTGGGTGCGCGGGTGCAGGTTTTGCAGGTCCTGGAAGTAGCTGGACAGCCGGCTGCGCAGGCTCTTGGCCTTCCCGACGTACACCACTCGGCCGGTGGCGTCGCGGAACCGGTAGACCCCAGCCGAGTCGGGGATGGCACCCGGCCCCGGACGGTACGACGAAGGGTCGGCCACGGGCCAAAGCCTACGCCGCTGACGGCTCGTAGCCGCCTGCGAACGCGTCGGCCGGGTAGCCTCCACCGGCTAACAAGTGTCACCCTCGGACGGGGGTAGACCGGCGACAGGAAGCCAGCGGTGACCACGCATGACGTGACCACGGAGGTGCTGGTCACCGGCGCGGGTGCATCCGGCCGTGGTCGGACGACGCTGCTGCGGCTGAGCTGGCGCGAGGCGGACCCGCTCGCGGTGACCCTGCTGATAACGCCGCACCCGGACCATCCGAGCCTGCCGCGCGGGCGGTGGGTGGTGCTGCGGGACTTCCTGCGGTACGGGTTGGAGGAGCCGACTGGGGACGGGGATGTGCGGATCCGGCCTGACACCCGCGCTGGCCTGGTGCACCTGACGCTGGCCCGGGACGGGCCACCATGCCGGGTAAACATCCTGCACAGCGTGCTGCGGCAGTTCCTGACCGCCACCGAGGTCGTCGTCCCCACGGGCGAGGAGGCCAGCTCAGCGGCGATCGACGCCCTGCTCGAGCGCCTGCTGCGGCGATGAGGATGGTTACTCGGTTAGCTGGGGCTGGCTGTCTGGATCCGCAGCTTCACCGGCCTACGGCACTGCTGGTGCGGGTTGTCGAGCCTCCGGCGATGCCCTCGGCGGGTGAAGCTGCCGAGGAGCGCCGCGGTACGTGATTCGCGACGGAGTCCCGTCATGACGCCGGGGCCGCCCTGGGAGTGCATCCGACAGCTAGCGCTAGCCCGAGCTGGTCCGCCAGCGCGGCCACATCGGCGGCGCCGCCGCCACCCACCATGCCGTCGGGTGTCTCGACCTGATCTACACCCGCAACGACCAATCCGCACTGCCCGGGCCGTGCCCCACCCCCAAGGTCGGTCCCGTCGATCAGTCGGGGACGATGGTCAATGCTCGCCGGTGCCGCGGTCGCACATTGTAGAAGTCGCAGCGATTCAGGGTGGCCACGATGTTCCTCCTTGCAGCAGGAGGGACGCCCCCGCCGATGCCCAGACGCGTTGTGCCTTACGCCTGCGTCGGCTTGAGCGCGTGGATCGGACGCTGACCAGGTTATCGACGATCTTGTCTGGACTCTGTCCGTGTCCGCAATGGGGCCGTGGGAACTCGCCGCCCGGAGCCAGGAGCTGGCAATGCAGAGCGACTCCGACGCGACAGAGCGGGACGAGACAGAGCGGGACGCGACAGGCAGCCGAAGCGGCCTGGACGCATCTCGCTGCTGAGCGGCAGCTCTTGAATACCTTGCCAACGCCATGCATAGAACCTTGCCAACGCCATGCAAAGAACCTCGGGGACAGGCGCCGGCTCCACCGAAACTGTCGGCGGTCGCGGTTAGAGTCAAACACATGTTCGAGTACGACGGACGACCGCCGGTGGGCCGGCTCGGCGGTGCACTGGACCAGCTGGCCGGCGAGGAGCTCGCTGGGCTGCCGGTCGCCG
>Ga0208355_1000104_pt1 | contig 40909 bp, 40 predicted proteins | sample NGESurdeep072012_6_FD_184458 | JGI IMG/M metagenome (GOLD analysis project Ga0208355, IMG submission 184458) | Arctic peat soil microbial communities from Barrow, Alaska - NGEE Surface sample 210-3 deep-072012 (SPAdes) | ecosystem: Environmental > Terrestrial > Soil > Wetlands > Peat ... | reverse complement strand
AGCTGATTTTGAAGTTCCGAGATAATCGCCCGGGAAGCCCCCGGGTTTGCAGAAGATGCATTTCTGAACGTGGTGAAAGCCGCTGCCGCGGTTTAGGCTGCGTTACAAGAAGGCAGTACGGGGGAAACAACAATGAACAAGCCGCTTACCGGCGTCACCAGGCGCAAACTCCGCTCCAGCGAGTGGTTCAACAACCCGCACAACCCTGGGATGACCGCGCTCTACCTCGAACGCTACCTCAATTACGGCCTGACCCGGCACGAGCTGCAATCCGGCAAGCCGATCATCGGCATCGCGCAGACCGGCAACGACCTCTCGCCGTGCAACCGCCATCACCTTGAACTGGCGCATCGGGTCCGGGAGGGAATCCGCGCCGCCGGCGGCATCGCCATGGAATTTCCGATGCACCCGATCCAGGAGACCGGCAAGCGCCCGACCGCCGCGCTCGATCGCAACCTCGCCTATCTCGGACTGGTGGAAATCCTGTTCGGCTATCCGCTGGACGGCGTGGTTCTGACCACCGGCTGCGACAAGACCACGCCCGCCTGCCTGATGGCGGCAGCGACGGTCAATATGCCGGCGATCGTATTGTCCGGCGGACCGATGCTGAACGGTTGGCATAACGGCGAGCGCAGTGGTTCCGGGACCGTGGTCTGGAAAGCACGCGAGCGGCTTGCCGCGGGCGAGATCGACTACGAGGAGTTCATGAATATCGTGGCGTCGTCGGCGCCGTCGATCGGCCACTGCAACACCATGGGCACCGCCTCCACCATGAATTCGCTGGCCGAGGCGCTCGGCATGTCGCTGCCGGGCTGCGCCGCGATCCCCGCCCCCTATCGCGAGCGCGGCCAGATCGCCTACGAGACCGGCACGCGTATTGTCGGGATGGTCTGGGAAGATTTGAAGCCGTCCGACATCCTGACGCGAAAGGCCTTTGAAAACTGCATCGTGGTCAATTCGGCCATCGGCGGGTCAACCAACGCGCCGATCCACATCAACGCGCTTGCCCGCCATATCGGCGTGGAACTTGACATCGACGACTGGCAGAAATTCGGCCACACCATTCCGCTGCTGGTGAACATGCAGCCGGCCGGGTTCTACCTCGGCGAGGAATATCATCGCGCCGGCGGCGTGCCATCAGTGGTGCGCGAACTGATGCAGCACAAGCGCATCCACGAAGACGCCATGACCGTCAATGGCCACACCATGGGCGAGAACTGCCGCAACGCGCCCAAACCCGACGGCGACGTGATCTGGACGTACGACAAGCCGCTGGTGAAGGACGCCGGTTTTCTGGTGCTGCGCGGCAACCTGTTCGACTCCGCGATCATGAAGACCAGCGTGATCTCAAAGGAGTTCCGCGACCGCTATCTGATCAATCCCAAAGATCTGAATGCATTCGAGGGACGCGCCATCGTGTTCGAGGGCCCGGAGGATTATCACCACCGGATCGACGATCCCTCGCTCAATATCGACGAGCACTGCATCCTGTTCGTGCGCGGCACCGGTCCGATCGGCTATCCCGGCGGCGCGGAGGTCGTGAACATGCAGCCGCCCGCCGCGCTCATCAAGCGCGGCATCCTGTCCCTGCCCTGCATCGGCGATGGCCGCCAGTCCGGCACGTCAGGCTCGCCGTCGATCCTGAACGCAACGCCGGAAGCCGCCGCCGACGGCGGCCTGGCGATCCTCAAGAACGGCGACAAGGTTCGCATCGATCTGAACAAAGGCAGCGCCAACATCCTGATTTCCGATGAAGAACTGAAGCGGCGGCGCGCGGAACTGAAGGCGAAAGGCGGCTTCCCCTATCCTGCCAACCAGACGCCGTGGCAGGAGCTCTACCGCTCAACCGTCGGCCAGCAGGCCACCGGCGCATGCATGGAGTTCGCGACGCGCTATCACGACATCGCCGGCCGCGTCGGTGTTGCGCGGGATAATCATTAGAAGGCTGCCAATGAATTTGGCAGCCAACTTCTCCGCAGTCGTCCCTGCGAACCCAGGGACCCATAATCCCTAACCTCAAAGATGTAAAAAGGCCTCTAACCCATTGCCTAAACGAGACTCCGCACAGTATGGGTCCCTGCGTTCGCAGGGACGACTCGTTGAAGCGCGTTACAAAATTTCACAGAATTTCGGGAGAACGACATGGGAGACCGCCTGAAGGGCAAGCGCGCGTTCGTGACCGCGGGCGCGGCAGGCATAGGCCGCGCCTGCGCCGTCGCTTTTGCGCGCGAAGGCGCCACGGTTTTTGCAACCGATATCGACGAAAAGGGCCTCGCGTCGCTCGCCAAGGAAGGCGTGGCGGAAGTGGCACGGCTCGACGTGCGCGATAGCTCGGCCGTCGCCGAAATGGCAAAACGCGTCGGCAAGGTCGACATCCTGCTCAACGCAGCGGGCTTCGTGCATCACGGCACGGTGCTGGAATGTTCCGACGAGGACTGGGATTTTTCGTTCGACCTCAACGTCAAGTCGATGCACCGGACGCTCCGGGCATTCCTGCCGGGCATGCTGGGAGCCGGCCATTGCTCGATCGTGAACATTTCCTCCGCCGCCGGCGTGTTCAAGGCCGCGCCCAACCGCTACGTCTACGGCGCGACCAAGGCCGCCGTCGCGGCGCTGACCCGCGCGGTCGCCGCCGATTTCATCACCAGGGGCATCCGCTGCAACTGCATTTGCCCCGGCACCATCGAGACGCCGTCGATGCTGAACCGCGCCGCCGCCGCGGGCCCGCAGGGCCGCGAGATGTTCGTGAGCCGGCAGCCGATGGGACGGCTCGGCACCGCGGACGAAATCGCTTCGCTCGCGGTCTATCTCGCCAGCGACGAGAGCGCGTTCACGACCGGCGTCGCGCATATCATCGATGGCGGCTGGACGCTGTAATTCTTAACCTCGCCCCGCTTTGCGGGGAGAGGTCGACGCGAAGCGGCGGGTGAGGGGCAAGGCACGTCACCTTCGCGCCGGCAGCATTTGCGGGACGGCAAAGAGCCCCTCTCCCCGCAAGAGCGGGGCGAGGGAGCAGACTTCCGCCGCCGCGACACGATAGCAAATTGAAGCAAGAGGATTCGACCATGAACAAGATCGATTTGAACGGCCGCTGCGCCGTCGTCACTGGCGGCGCGCAGGGTTTTGGGCGCGCGATCACGGAGCGCTTCGTCGCCTCCGGCGCAAAGGTCGCGATTTGGGATCATGACCAGCCGCTGGCCGAGAAGACCGCCAGGGAAATCGGCGCCGGGGTGACGGCGTTCAAGGTCGATGTGTCAGATCTTGCCGCGGTTGAAAAGACCAGGGACGCCACGCTCAAAGCGCTCGGCAAGATCGACATTCTCGTCAACAATGCCGGCATCGCCGGAATCAACAAGACGGTATGGGAAACCGACCTCGATGAATGGCGCAAGGTCCTGCGCATCAATCTCGACGGGCCCTTCATCTGCTGCAAGGCGATCGTGCCATCGATGGTCAAACAGAACTACGGCCGCATCGTCAACATCGCCTCGATCGCCGGCAAGGAAGGCAACCCCAACGCCGCGCATTATTCGGCCTCCAAGGCCGGCCTGATCGCGTTGACGAAATCGCTCGGCAAGGAACTTGCCGGTTACGAAATCGCCGTCAACGCGGTAACCCCCGCCGCGGCTAGGACCGCGATCTTCGACCAGATGACGCAGCAGCATATCGATTTCATGCTTTCGAAGATTCCGAAGGGGCGCTTCGTTCTGGTAGAAGAACTCGCGGCGATGGTGGCGTGGCTGGCGTCGGAGGATTGCGCATTCTCCACCGGAGCGGTGTTCGATATTTCCGGCGGCCGCGCGACTTACTAGAAGGCAGTCATCCATCAGTTGAACCCGTCAGGACATCAGTGAATATCACCATCTACGGCCTATCGGTCTGGGTATTGCCGCTCGTCATCGCCATCACATTCCATGAGGCAGCCCACGGTTTTGTCGCGCACCACTTCGGCGACAACACCGCCTGGGAACGGGGTCGCGTCAGTTTCAACCCCCTGAAACACATCGATCCGTTCGGCACCCTGATGTTACCGGCCATGCTGCTGCTGTCGCACTCGCCGTTTCTGTTCGGCTACGCCAAGCCGGTGCCCGTGAACTTCCGCGCCTTGCGCCATCCGCGGATCGACATGGTTTGGGTGGCGCTGGCCGGACCTGCCACCAATATTGTCCTCGCTTTGCTCGCGGCGACGGCATTTCATTTCGTAAGCTATCTGCCGGCGAGCGCAGCGCAATGGCTTGCCGACAACCTCAAAAACGCGGTCGTCATCAACGTCCTGCTTGCGGTCTTCAATATGCTTCCAATCCCTCCGCTGGACGGCGGGCGGGTCGCGGTCGGATTGCTGCCCCGGATGCTGGCTATCCCGCTTGCCCGGCTGGAGCCGTACGGGATGCTGATTCTGATCGGAATTCTGATTGTTCTTCCTGTTGTCGGCACCCAGTTAGGTCTAAATCTTGATGTTATTTCGGAGATACTGCGGACGTCGACCGGTTATGTGATCCGGCTGCTCGTCTTGTTAACCGGCAACGCGTAGCCGGACCCCAACGAGCCGCCAAAGAGATCTGAGGCCATTTTGATCAAAGCTGCCGACATGATGATCGCGCGGCGCGCCGACACCAAGGCCCGCGCTGACTTTGCGACCTGGAAAATGATGGCCAAGCTGAATGGCGCCTCTTCCCTGCCTGCCGAAGCCCAGAACTTCCTTGTCAGCTACAAGGCGCTTCTCAATCAGATGCCGGAATCCGAGGCGACCGACGCTACCATCAACCTCATCTACAAGGCCTATTATGCGCAGATGGGCGGCGCTGGCTCCCCGCCCGATGTCATAGCCCCCTCGAACGGTCAGATGACGGGCAACGTGACCGCCTTCAAACGCCCGCCAACCCAGTCGCCCAAAACCGCTGGCGTTTCGGGAGCAAAACCTCGGCTTCCCGTTGCGCTGATATTCGTCTGCCTCGTCGTGGTGTATGTGGGTTTGCGATATTTTGTGTTGTGACGCGAACGTAGCGATCACGGATACCTTCTGATTCAGCTCCGGCCCTTGACCCGAAAGATCACCGGCAGGATGAAACTCAATCCCTCATCGGCGACATCAGGCTGCGGCACCGGATCGCTGACAATACGGCAGCACAATCGCTGGCTCAGTTCCGCTCATTAAAATTCACATCCAGACTGTATCTAAAAACGTCGTCCGTCAGCTTCGCAGGCGGCCGCGGCACGGGGTCGGACCGCCGGATCATGGCAATTGCGGCCTCATCGAAGCGGGCATCGCCGGATGATTCTGAAACGCCAACGGACAAAACCCGGCCCAGGCGGTTAATCTCAAGATTCAATCTGACCTTGGCACTCCTGGCTCTGTGAACCCTGGGATAGCGCTTATGCATTTCGAAATAGGCGCTGATCTGCTGGCGCCAGTCTGCCGTAAGCTTCTGCTTGTCCTTTCCTATTGCAATATTGGGAGCCGTCAGAGTTTCAGCCTGCGGGATATCGTTCACTGTCTGCTTCGCCGTCGCTTCCTGAGCCACCGACTCCGTCGAGGCTGCGGTCTGCACCGCGGCGATTTTCGCATCGTCCTCTTTGGGCTTGTTCGAAACGTTCGGCGCCACCACCCGGTCCGGATCGGCGACCGCGGTGGGCGCGTCCTTCGGCAGCTCGGTCTCCTTGACGTCGGCCTTCTGCTCGGCGAGCGCGGGCGACGCGACGGAAGCCTGCGTATCCGGACCCGGTGGCAAGTCGGTGGCTTCAGGACGTGGCGACGTCAGCTCCAGTCCGATCTCGATCGCCGGCGCGCCCAGGGATTTGTCGGGAGCGTCGGTCCGCAGATGCGTGACCGCCAGCGCGCCGCCGCCGACGTGGAGCGCGAGCGCGCCCACTGCAGCCAAAATCCACAACCAGCACGAAGGTTTTTGTTCGGTGTCGAACTCGGACATCTCGATGTCGCCGCCGCTCACGGTTTTGAAGGTTCAGGCATTGACGGCGAAACGGCGGTATCCGGAACGCCCTCGAGCGCGACCAGCTTGATTCTCGAATAGCCTCCGGCCCGCAGGATTTCCAGCACGTCCATCAGCTCGCCGTACGGCACCGCGCGGTCCGCGCGCAGGAAAATAAAACGATCCTTGCTGGCGTCAGCTTCCGCGTCGAGGATGCGAACCAGATCGATACGCTTGACCAGAGTCTCGCCGATCGCCACCGCGAGATCGGGCTTGATGCTGACATAGGTCGGCTTGTCCGGCTTTTTCTGCGAGGTCGCGGTCGATGACGGCAAATCGATCGGAAGATCGACGGTCGACAGCGGCGCCGCCACCATGAAAATAATCAGAAGAACGAGGATGACGTCGATGAACGGCGTGACGTTGATCTCATGCGTTTCCGCGAAATCGCTGTCGTCATCGAGTTCGGTATCTGCGAGCGAAGCGCCCATCGCCTACTCCGCCGCGCGCGAATGCGCGCTGACATGAGTGCGATCGAGATCGCGCGACAGCAACCGCGCCGCAGCTCCCGTGGACCGGCCGACCAGTTCGAGGTAGCCTTTCGTCACGCGCGTAAAATGATTGTAGATGATAACGGCCGGGATCGCCGCGGCGAGACCGAACGCGGTGGCAAGCAATGCTTCGGCGATGCCAGGCGCAACCACGGCAAGATTGGTCGTCTGCGATTTCGAAATGCCGATAAAACTGTTCATGATGCCCCATACCGTGCCGAACAGCCCGACGAACGGCGACGTCGCACCGATGCTTGCCAGCAGTCCCATGCCGAGCCGGATCCGGCGCGCTTCGGCGCGCACAATCTCGGCAAAGCTCGACGCCGCCCGCTCCTTGATGCCGGCGTCGCTGGAAATTCCCGCCGACAGCCGCGCCTCGCGCATCGCCGCCGACAGCAACGACGACAACACGCCGTCCTTGGCGCCCAGCGCGAATTGCGCTTCCGCCAGCGACCGAGCATCGCCGATCTTGCCGAGTGCCGCGCGCAGCCTGCGCCGGGTGACAGACAGCTCGATGGTCTTTGCGATGAAGATGGTCCATGTCGCCAGCGAGGCTAACGCCAGGCCGATCATCACAGCCTTGACCAGGATATCCGCCGACAGAAACATCGACCACGGCGACAGCTCGCGCAGCGTTGCCGTCGTTGATTTCAGCGGCCTGCGGCCGCCGTCGGCGGGAGTCGCCGTAGCCTCGGAGACGGCAGGCGCAGGGGCGGACTGAACAACTGCCGATGACGCCGGAGCCTGCTTAGGCGCAGGAGCCGCATTTTGCTGCGCTGATAACGGCGACGCCAGCGAGAGCAGCACCAGCGCGAAGACCAAGCCATAAGCCGCTCGAAAAGGTGACGCGTTCATAATTCGGCCCAGCATCGGATAAGGTTGCGACAGATACCGGTCAATTTGACCGTTTCGGGGTCATCTCCGCCCAAGACGCTCCAGCAGAGCCTGAATACCAGTGACGAGATCGAAAATCAGGCTGCGGCCGTAGGCATCCCGTATCATGCTCTGCAGCCGGAAAAAAGACGCAACGCGCATGCCCCGCGTGACCGTCGCGCAGTTCGCGGCCGTCTGCTTACACGCGCCGACGAGGGATCGAATAAGCGCGATCGCCTTTCGCACCGACCTGGCCGACGGCCGCCGCTATTTGGCGGCGATGTTGCGGGGAGGCTCGGCGAGGCCCTTGATCCGCTCCTTGATGTCTCTCAGCGTTTCGAGGCTGGTTTCGATCGCCGCGGCAGGGACATCCTGCAACACATCGGTTGCAATGGAGTCGCGCAAACCGTCGAGATCATCGACAAGCTGACGGCCGCTCGGCGTGAGAAACAGTCGGTTGGCGCGTCGATCCCTGGGGTCGTGGCGCCGCTCGAGAAGACCGTGCTCGACCAGACGATCAAGCAGGCGCACCAGCGAGATCGGTTGCAGCTCAAGCACCTCGGCCAGATCGACCTGCGACAATCCTTCTTGCTGCCGCAGTCGGAACAGTACGATCCACTGCGCGCGCGTGGTGCCGCGGGCCTTGGCGCGATGGTCGATATAGTTGCGCAGCAGGCGCGAGCTTTCGGCGAGTTGCGCAATCAGCTGGCGTTTCAGATCGAGCGACATGAGCTTGCGGCGGTCCTCAAAGCTTTCCGATTGTTTAGAATTGTCAAGTTATAGTGTGTTTACACATTAAGTGCACGCATATTATAAATTTTGTAAGTGGGAACCGTTTCGAAGACCCATTACTTATTTTTTTAACCCACGAGCTGACATGACCAAGTCGCGGACCATCCGTTGGATATTGCCGATCGCAGCGCTCGCAGCGTTCGGTTATTTCGGCTGGCAGCGATTTCATGGCCCCGATGCAGCGACGAAGGCCGAGAACGCGCAAAAGTCAGCCGCGGCCACGCGGACTGCCGCCGTCCCCGTAACAATCGCACCCGTCGAAAAAGCGGATTTTCCGGTTTATCTGACCGGGCTCGGGACCGTTCAGGGCTTCAACACCGTGGTGGTGCGCACCCGCGTCGACGGCCAGATCGACAAGATCGCCTTCAAGGAGGGACAGTTGGTCAAGCAGGGCGACCTGCTCGCCCAGATCGATCCCCGGCCGTACCAGGCGACGCTCGATCAGGCCAAGGCCAAGAAGGCGCAGGATGAGGCCAATCTCGCCAATGCCAATCTGGATCTGCAGCGCTACACCAAGCTCGGCGAATTCGCGACCCGGCAGCAGACCGACACCCAGCGCTCCACTGTTGCGCAGTTGACCGCGCAGCTCGCGGCCGACGATGCGGCCATTTTCAACGCGCAAACCCAGGTTGACTATACCACCGTCAAGGCGCCGATCTCGGGCGTCGCGGGGCTCCGTCAGGTCGACGTGGGCAATATCGTCAATGCCTCGACGCAGACCGGGATTGTGACGATCGCCCAGATCGAGCCGATCGCGGTTATTTTCACGGCGCCGGAAGACCAGCTGCCTTTCATCAATGAGGCGCAATCGACCGAGCCGTTGAAAGTGATCGCGCTGACGACGGACGGCAAGAAGACGCTGTCGGAAGGTGTATTGTCGGTAGTCAACAATCAGGTCGACACCACCAGCGGGACCATTCGCCTCAAGGCCGTGTTCGACAATAAGAACCATGCGCTGTGGCCCGGCCAGTCGGTTTCGACGCGGCTGCTGGTGACCACGCTGAAAGATGCGACCGTGGTTCCGGACGACGCGGTTCAGTATGGAGTTGACGGCCTCTACGCATTCGCCGTCAATCAGGACAACAAGGCCGAGCTTCGCAAGATAACGGTTTCAAAATCGATCGACGGCCGCTCCGTCATCGATCAGGGTCTCACACCCGGTCAGCGGGTTATCGTGGCCGGACAATACAGGGTACAGCCGGGCTCCACGGTAGCGATGAAGGTCGCGAATACCGACCAGCCTCCGGGTCAGGCCCAACAGCCATGAACGAAAGCATCTCATCGCCGTTCATCCGGTACCCGATCGCAACATCGTTGCTGATGGCGGGTATTCTGTTCGTCGGTCTGGTTGCATATCCCCTTCTCCCCGTGGCGCCCCTGCCTCAGGTCGATTTCCCGACGATCCAGGTTTCAGCCAACCTGCCCGGCGGCAGCCCTGAAACCATGGCTTCCTCGGTTGCCCAACCGCTGGAACGGCAGTTGGCGCAGATTCCCGGTGTCGCGCAGATGACATCGACGAGTTCGCTGGGATCGGCCGCGGTTACCATTCAGTTCGACCTCAACCGCAGCATCGACGGCGCGGCCAACGATGTGCAGGCAGCCATCAATGCCGCGAGCGGACAACTGCCGAAAAACCTGCCGAGCCCGCCAACCTACCGGAAGGTCAACCCGGCCGATTCACCCATCCTGCTGTTGTCTGCGACGTCCGATACGTTGCCGTTGACCACCGTGAGCGATGATACGGACGCCCAGCTGGCGCAGCAGATCAGCCAGATTTCCGGTGTCGCCCAGGTGTTCATTGGCGGCCAGCAGAAGCCCGCGATTCGTATCCAGATCGATCCCGCCAAGTTAGTGGCAAAGGGAATTTCTCTCGAGGATGTCCGCACCCAGATCGCACTGACGACCGTCGATAGTCCAAAAGGCGCGATCGACGGCAATACCCGCAGCTACACCATCTATGCCAACGATCAATTGCCGGCATCCAAGGACTGGAACGATGTGATCATCGCCTATCGCAACGGCGGTCCGCTGCGAATCCGCGACATCGGCCAGGCAGTGTCCGGTCCGGAAGATCTCAAGCAGGCCGCCTGGGCGGACGGCAAGCGCGGCGTATTCCTGGTCATCTTCAAGCAGCCTGGCGCCAACGTCATCGAGACCGTCGACAAGATCAAGGCGCAGTTGCCAAGGCTGGTCGCGGCAATTCCGCCCGCGATTCAGATCAAGATTATCAGCGACCGCACCCAGACCATTCGCGCCGCCGTCTCGGATGTTCAATTCACGCTGCTGCTGACCATCGCGCTTGTGGTCATGGTGATCTTCATCTTCCTGCGCAGCGTCTGGGCAACGATCATCCCGAGCGTCACGGTTCCGCTGGCGTTGCTCGGCGCGTGCTCGCTGATGTGGATGTTCGGCTACACGCTCGACAATCTCTCGCTGATGGCGCTGACAATTTCGGTCGGCTTCGTCGTCGACGACGCCATCGTGATGCTCGAAAACATTACGCGCTATATCGAGGAGGGAGAGACGCCGCTCGCCGCCGCGTTCAAAGGCGCGGCAGAGATCGGATTCACGATCCTGTCGATCAGCATCTCCCTGGTGGCTGTGCTGATTCCGCTGCTGTTGATGGGCGGCATCATTGGCCGGCTGTTCCGCGAATTCGCGGTGACGCTGGCGATGGCCATTTTCGTATCTCTCGTCGTGTCGTTGACGCTGACCCCGATGATGGCTTCACGTTTCCTGCGCTCGCACAGCGAAACCCGTTATGGGCGTTTCTATCAGTGGAGCGAGCGGGCGTTTAACGCAATGCTCCACGCCTATGAGCGCGGTCTGGACCGGGCCCTGCGGTGGAGCAAGACGACCCTCCTGATCTTCTTCGCGACCCTGGCATTGTCGGTCTATCTGTTCGTGATCATTCCCAAGGGCTTCTTCCCGCAGCAGGATAACGGGCTCATCACTGCGGCGTCCGAAGCGGCGCAGGACATTTCTTTCGCCGACATGAAGCGGCATCAGGAGGAACTCGGCCAGATCGTACAGGCCGATCCCGCCGTCGCCAGCGTCGCCATGTTCATTGGCGGCGGTGGCAGCGCCCTCAACACCGGCCGTATGTTCATTACACTCAAACCGCTTAGCGAGCGCGACGCCAGCGCCCAGCAGATCATCGGAAGGCTGCGGCCGAAGCTCGAGAAGGTGCAAGGCGCCCGGCTGTTCATGCAGGCCGCACAGGACGTCCGCCTTGGCGGCCGCCCGACCCGCACGCAATTCGAATACACGCTTCAGGACGCCAATCTCGGCGAACTGAACGAGTGGGCGCCGAAGATTCTGGACAAGATGAAGACGCTGCCCGAGTTGCGCGACGTGGCCACCGACCAGCAGAGCTCAGGAACGACGCTGACGCTGACGATCGATCGCGACACCGCCTCGCGCTTTGGTATCCAGCCGCAGTTGATCGACGACACGCTCTACGACGCATTCGGCCAGCGCCAGGTGACCCAGTATTTCACCCAGCTCAACAGCTATCATGTCATTCTGGAAATCCTGCCCGAGCTGCAGGGCAACCTCGACACCCTCAACAAGCTCTACATCAGATCGCCGACCACGGGCGATCAGGTGCCGCTGTCTGCGTTCGCAAAATGGACCAGTGTGCCGGTCCGGCCGCTTTCGATCAGCCACCAGGGCCAGTTCCCGGCGATTACGATCAGCTTCAACCTCGCTCAGGGCATAGCCCTCGGCCAGGCAACCCAGGCCGTGCAGAAGGCGATGGGCGACCTCGGCGCGCCCGCCACACTCAGCTCAAGCTTCCAGGGCACCGCGCAGGCGTTTCAGCAGTCGCTCGGCACCGTTCCGTTGCTGATCATGGCGGCGCTCGTCGTGGTCTACCTGATCCTCGGCATTCTCTATGAAAGCTACATCCATCCGCTCACGATTCTGTCGACGCTGCCGTCGGCCGGCGTCGGCGCGCTCGCAATTTTGATGGCGTTCGGATTCGACTTCAGCCTGATCGCCTTGATCGGCATCATTCTGTTGATCGGCATCGTCAAGAAGAACGGTATCATGATGGTCGACTTCGCGATCACGGCCGAACGTGACGAGCATTTATCGTCGGAACAGGCGATCCGCAAAGCCGCCTTGCTGCGGTTTCGTCCGATCATGATGACGACGATGGCGGCCTTGCTGGGCGGCGTGCCGCTGATGCTGGGTACGGGCACCGGATCGGAAATCCGTCAGCCGCTCGGCTACGCGATGGTCGGCGGCCTAATCGTCAGCCAGGCGCTCACGCTGTTCACGACGCCGGTGGTGTATCTCTATCTCGACAGGCTCTCGAATGCGTTCGCGGGCTGGGGACGATCCGGAAATGCCGATCAGGAACCACCCGCGAGCGAGCAAGGCTCGATCAAGCAAGCCGCCGAGTGACTTGACATTGACCGCACGCCGGCACATCCGAAAGGTGTTCGTCTCGGAGCCGGATCAGTGAAAATTCCCCCAAAGCTTGCAATCCTTGTCGCCATCGTGGCTTTCGGATCGGCCGGATTCAGCCGCGCCCAGCAGGCACCCAAATCCAAAGCTGCACCGCGTGCGGCACAAACAACGGCGGCGCCCACGACGCCGGCAACGCCTCCAGCCGAGACCGCGCCCGCCAACACCCCGGCCCCGCCCGGCTGGGCCGTGCGATGCACCAGCGCAAGCCGCGAGGCACCGCTCGAATGTGCAATGGAGCAGACCGCTGTCTTCAGCAAAACCGGACAACTGATCGTCCTCGTCAACATTCGCGTGCCCAGCGACACCCATACGCCGGTCGCTCTCGTGCAGTTGCCGCTCGGACTTAATCTGCCGGTCGGCGCCAAATTCCAGGTCGATGACGGCAAGGCGGCCGAGCTGCAGATCCAGACCTGCGAAAACAGGGGCTGCTACGCCAGCACCCCGATCGCGCCCGAGCTGCTGACCGCCCTCAGATCGGGGAAGCAGTTGAAGGTGTCGTTTCAAAACCTCGGCAAGGAAACCATCACCATTCCGATGCCGCTTGCCGATTTTGCCGCCGCCTACGACAAGATAAAATAATCGGACTTTTCACGTCCGAGTCTTTCTCCTTGTCTTGCCATTCCCGCGTCGCCGACGCCGCCGCCGTCGAGCTTCTGGTCGCTGTGCATGGCGATCGTTACCCGCAGCAACCGTCCGGTGAATTCGAACGGAGCGTCATAATGCGACACCGGACTGCCGCGGTCGCGCCCGATGTCGAGGCCGGACCACGAGATCAGATGGTGGAATCCAAGCTGGGTCTGCAGAGCTTCAGTTCGCAACTCGAGCAGGCGCAGGAAATAAGCGGTTGTCGTGCGTCAGCCGGTGCCGAGATAGGCTCGCTGCACCTGCGGATCTTCGGCAAGATCCGCCGCGGCGCCGGACAAAACGCTTTTGCCGACCTGCAGCACGGTCGCGAAATCCGAAACCTCAAGCGCGAGCTCGATGGATTGCTCCGCGAGCAGGATCGTCAACCCTTCCTTGTGCAGCCGGCCGAAGGTCTCGTACATCGACTCGACCACGGCCGGCGCAAGGCCGAGCGACGGTTCGTCCAGCATCAGCAGCTTGGGATCGCTCATCAAAGCGCGGCCGACCGCCAGCATCTGCCGCTCGCCGCCGGACATGGTGCCCGCACGCTGGCTACGCCGCTCCGCAAGCCTCGGGAAGATTTCGTAAACCCGATCGAGCAAAGTCGCGACGCGCGCCCTGTCGCGCAGCGGCGTGGCGCCCAGCTTGAGATTGTTCTCGACGCTTTGCTGCACGAACAGCCGCCAGCCTTCCGGCGACAATGCAAGCCCTTTGCGCACGATCGAAAACGCGCTTTGTCCGCCGATCTCCTGCCCGCGAAACCCGATCGATCCGGAATGCACCGGGATCAGGCCGGCGATGGCGTTGAGAACAGTGGTTTTGCCGCCGCCATTGGAACCGAGCAGCGCGACGACGCTGCCCTCGGGCACTTCCAACGAAACATCCGATACGCCGATCAGGTCGCCGTAGCGAACTTCCAGATGCTCGATCTTGAGCAAGGGCGCGGTCATGTCGCGGGTCCGCCCATGAGCTCGATCGGGGTGTGGCCGGCGGCGGCCTTGGCGGCGCGCGTACCCAGATAGGCTGCGATCACGGCCGGGTTGCCCGTGACCTCGCGCGGGCTGCCGCGCGCGATCTCCCGGCCCTGGTGAAACACCACCACCCGCGTCGCCAGCGACATGATGACTTCCATGATGTGCTCGACGATGACGAGCGTGATGCCGGAACGATGGATGTCGCGCACGAGGTCGATGGCGAGTTGCACCTCGCGCTGCGTGAGGCCCGCCATCGCTTCGTCGAGCAGCAGAACCTTGGGCTCGGTTGCAAGCGCGCGTGCGATTTCAAGCCGCTTGCGGCCGGGCGTCCCCAACGATCGCGCCGGCGCATCCGCCAGCTTGCTCATGCCGACGCGCTCCAGCACGGCGCGCGCCCGGACCTCGGCCTCGCCGCGATGGGATGTGCGAAGAAACGCGCCGATCATCACGTTCTCAAGCACCGACATGCCCTCGAATGTCTGCGGCACCTGGAACGTACGGGCGAGACCGAGTTGCGCGCGGGCTTCCGGCGTCAGATTGGTGATCTCGTGCCCTTCGAACAAAACCTTGCCGGAGGTCGACAAGAGGTCGCCGGTCAGGCAATTGAACAAGGTGGATTTGCCGGCGCCGTTCGGCCCGATCAGGCCGAGAATGTCGCCCCGATCCAGCGTCACGGAGGCCGCGTCGACGGCCTTGAAGTTGCCAAAGGCTTTGGTGACGTCGCGGGCTTCAAGGAGCATGCGTTGCTCCCGCCGCAACTGTTGTCTCCGCGGGTTTGCCGCGCGTGGCCCTGAGCCGATTGATCAACGTCAGAATGCCGCCCGGCTGAAAGCGCGCAATCAGCACGATGATCGCGCCGTACGCGACGAACGTCAGGCCGGCGCCTTTGCCACCCAATAAATTGTTGGAAATCTCTTCCAGCGGCACCAGGATCGCGGCGCCGACCAGCGGTCCGAACAGCAGGCCGGCGCCGCCCAGCGCCGCCATGATCAGAATCTTCACGGAGATCAGGATGCCCAATCCCGATTCCGGATCGACGAATCCGAACATCGTCGCATAGAGCGCGCCCGCGACGCTGGTCAGGCCGGCGCTCAGCATGAAGGCGTAAAGCTTGACGCGACTGGCAGGTGCTCCCAGCGAGCGCGCCGCCCGCTCGGAATCCTTGATGGCGCGGAGATAAAATCCGATCCGGCTGTTCGCCATCCACCAGGTGATGCCGAGCGTCGCGATCAAAACCGTCAGGAACAGATAGTAATACGGCAGCGCCGATATGAACGAAAGATCGAACACGTTTCGCGGCACTGTCGGCCCACTGAGACCGACACCCCCGCCAAGATAGTCGATGTTGGTGACGATCAACCTGACGAGTTCAGCAACCGCGATCGTGGCCATGCTGAAATAGTGGCCGGAAAGCCGCAGCGTCGGCACGCCGATTACAGCGGCAATCGCTACGCTCACGACGATGCCGGCGGGAATACCAACCAGCGGCGACAATGCGAAATGCGCGTAAGCGCCCATCGCGGCATAGGCGCCACACCCGAAGAACACCACGTGTCCCACCGACACCTGGCCGGCGTAACCGCCAACGATGTTCCAGGCCGACGCCGCGATCGCGTAGAGAAGCACAAGCGCGCCGAGCCGCTGCTGGAACGGCGTCGAGAACAACAGCGGATAGGCGATCACAAGCGCGAGCGCCACCGAGGGCCACAGAAACCGTCGCATCACATCTTGCCCATGAGGCCCTGCGGCCGAAACCAGAGGAAGCAGAGGAACAAGGAATACACGACGATGTCCTTGTACACGGCGCCAATCAGATATGCCGACAGGGATTCGATGACCCCGATCAGAAGTCCCGCCACCAGCGCGCCCGGCACGCTGCCGAAGCCGCCGAGCGATACGGTGACGAACGCAACGATGCCCAAGGTTTCGCCAACGGTCGGCACGATGTAAAAGAATGTCGCAATCAGTGCGCCGGCAAGACCGGTCGCTCCCGCGGCGATCGCCCAGGCGATGGCCTGCATGGTATCGGGCCGGATCCCCATCAGCTGCGCCGCGGTGGAATCTTCCGCGACCGCCAGCATTTTCGATCCCAGCGAGGTGCGCGTCAGCAGGAGATGCAGGCCGAGCGTCACCAGCAGGGCGACGCCGCCGGCCAGCAGGCGCGACGCCTGGATTCGCAGGCCCAATATATCGAAAGTGCCGCCGACAATATTTTCCGGCAACGTCAGGAAATTTGCTCCGAACCACCAGAACACCGAATAGCGCAGCAGCAAAGCAAGCCCGAAGGTGCCGAGAATCTGGGCCAGCATCGGCCCCTTCATGATCTCGCGGATCAGCCCGAAGTAGACCACGACGCCAAGCGTCGCGAGCACAAGGACAGCAAGAGGTGCACCCAGCAAAGGACCCGCGCCGAGCAGCGTATAGACCACGAACGCCACGTACATACCGAGCATGACAAAATCGCCGTGCGCGAAGTTGACGATGTTCATCATGCCCCAGACCAGGGTAAGGCCCGAGGAAAACAGCGCGTAGATAGCACCAAGCAGAAGGCCGCCGACAATTACCTGAACGAGGATAATAGACATGCCGGCGGTAAATCTTGCGGGTTAAACCTTATGGGGATGGCGATGCGATAAATGTTCTGAGGGCGGGACTGCCGCCCCGCCCTCGATATCTCACCAGCCTTTGTAGGGCATGATGGGCGCTTTCTGGGCGCCGGCCTTCGGCCAGACGGCGACATAGTTTTCGCCGTCCTGCAATTGAATGATGACGCCAGCTGCCAGCACGTTCTGGCCCTTGTCATCGAACTTGACGCCCTTGTAGCCCATCATCAGTTGATCGGGCTTCAGGTCGGTAGCCTTCAGCGCCGCCTGGATCTTGGCCGGATCGGTCGAGCCCGCGCGGTCGATCGCTTCCATCAGGACGAAGAAGCCCTGCATCTGGCGCGCAGCGGTATCATCCATCTCGTCGCCGCTCTTCTTCTTATACATCTCGGCAATCAGGGCCGTCGGCGAACCGGGAGGTCCGACGCTCCACGACGAACGATTGAACGCGCCAACCGAAATCTTGCCGGCCGACTTGATGAAGGACGGATCGGAATATCCGGCGTCGTCGGCAAGCAGCATCGGGGGTTTGTAGTCGAGCGCCTGCATAGTCTTGGCAAACAGGATCGCGTCCGAGGTGTAGGTGATCATGATCACGACATCAGGCTGTTTTTCCTTGAGCTGCAACACCTGGCTCTGCACGTCGGTTGCATTGGCGGCGTAGGCAATATCAAGCGGGGTGTTCTTGCCCTGGTCCTTGAACACGCTGGTGATCACGCTTGAGACCGAGGTGCCGTATTCGGTGTTGTCGTGGACCAGAGCGACGTTGTCGGTTTTTGCGCCCGCGGCCTTCATGTCCTTGAGGAAATCGGAATAGATCTTGGCGAAGTCCGACGCGACAGGCGTTACGCGAAAGAACCATTTGAAACCACGCTCGGTAAGGTTGGCGGCAACCGATTCGCCGTTGACGAACGGAATTCCATATTTTTCGGTGATCGCACTCACCGTCAGCGTGATGCCCGACTGATAGGCGCCGGTGAGCGCAACCACCTTCTCTTCGGTAATCAGCCGCAGTGCCTGGTTCTGTCCGGTAGCCGGGCTGCCCTGGTTATCGGCGAACACCACATCGACCTTGGCGCCGCCGAGCCCCGCGAGCCCGGCGTTCTTCGCCAGCGGGAAATTACCCAACTCGGGATGCGCGTTGTTGATGATCTCAACACCGGTTTCGATCGCGGCCTTGGCATGGACGCCGGCGCTGGCTGCGTTGCCGCTCAACGGAAATATTGCGCCGATCTTGACGGTCTTGTCCTGGGCGGATGCCGTACCCGCCAGCGCAACAGAAATCGAGGCGGCGCAAAGCAGCCCAAGGATATGCCTGAATCTCATGGTGATGGTCTCCGAAACGTTCCCACGCAATGCCAAGCTCAGAGCCGAGGATAAACAAAGGCATCACCCCCGCAACTTTTTGGCCGGTCAACATTGCATGCCCGATTGGCAGGGGCAAGTTGCGGCCGCTCGCGCGCGCGGGCAACCTCAAGCGATCAATCGGCGGCGGGCTCCATCCCCGAACTTGCCTTCTGAATAGGCAGGTCAGCCTTGACCCCGACGTAGACGGTGTTGCTTGCGTCGCGATCTGTTAGCGGGTTCGCGAAGGTCACGACATGCGCCGCCGAGTTTGCGAAAGCGCCGGCCAGCACGGAGTTGAACGCATCATCGGGAGGGTCGTTCGACCACAGCGCAAAAACGCCGCCGGGATGCAGATGCGCGGCAAGCCGGGCCAGCCCCTCCGGCTGGTACAGCGCGGCGTGGCGCGGATGCAGCAGGTTTCGGGGAGAGTGATCGATGTCCACCAGCACCGCATCGAAGCGGCGGCCCGGCTTCCGCGGATCGAAGCCTTCAGCGGAGTCCGACATGGCGAAGAAGTCGCCATTGACGAAGCGGCAGCGCGAATCGCCGGTCAGTTGTTTGCCGAGCGGAAGCAAGCCCTGCTCGTGCCATTCGATGACCTCGGCCAGCGCGTCGACCACGATCAATGATCGCACGCTCGTATTTTCGAGCACCGCCTGCGCGGTGTAGCCGAGCCCGAGTCCGCCGACGACGACGTCGAGGTCGGCTCGATCAAGCGCAGCCAATCCCAGCCGCGCCAGCGCGATCTCCGCGACGGTGAACTGGCTCGACATCAGAAATTCGTCACCGAGCTTGATTTCGTAGACGTCGATGCCGGAGGTGAGATGTCTTCGGCGCCGCAGGCTGAGCACGCCCATTGGCGTGGGGCGGAAATCCAGCTCTTCGAAATACAGGCTCATGCGCCAATCGTCCTGATCGCCACGCAAACGGCGTCGCAAATGGCCGCGGGCTTGCGCAGCCCCCATCGCAACAAGCCTATCGCCGCGCGCTTGCCAAGGCCGGGAGGGAGCGAGTAGAACGGCGCACATTATTGGGGAATGGTGTAACGGTAGCACAACAGACTCTGACTCTGTTTGTCTAGGTTCGAATCCTAGTTCCCCAGCCAGACTCCGAAAACAGGGTCAACGGTCTGATCCAAAACACTTTTTCAACCGCCGCGGTGGGCCGATAGACGTAGTTGTGGACCACATTCGTGGACCCGTGCAATCGGCTGCGCGCTCAGCCCCTCCAAATCACTTCTCGCGGTGTTCAGAGAGTAAGATTGCCGTGCGCCTCCCCGACCTCATCAGGTGGGTCTCCAGACCGCTTTCAGGCAAATGGAATCGCCTTGCCACTGAGGTTCGCGGCACCGATGTGCGGACAATGGCCGTCTCATCAGCGGCTTGGCGCGGAGGTCGCCGGTATGGTCGCGTGGACTGGATGCGCCCGGCATGCGCAGCCGAAAAGGCGCAACGTTGATATGTATCGCCATTCAACGGCCGCCGCAGAAGTCTAAGTCTTCGTAATCCGAGGGCTATGGGTTCGAATCCCACCCCTTCCGCCAGTCAGTATTGATATCATTGTATAATCTGGCATTTTACCGTTTCTACCCATGCTTCTACCCATACCATTTCTCATGCGACGGCGAACCAGTAGACCGGGGTCATGGACCGCTCGAGCTATCAAGGGCTCGACCGGCCCACAACCCCTCCACCCTCACACGTAGCAACAGGCTAATAACAGCGGAGCATCATCGAACATCAATCGTGCAGAAGCGAGGGCGGGGCCACGGCAGGGGAATTCCCGTTCGGCACTATGTGGCCGATCGCAAGATCGACGCCCGTGTTTAGACAGGGACAGCCCCGGACGAACAAACGGAAATGCGGTATTCAACCCGCGAATCAGAGTTTGATCACCGACGTCTTCAGGTCTCGCCCTCACCTCTGCACGATCTATCGCCGACACCCTCCAGCCAACATGGCAGCAAGAGGGCGATCAATTGCGCGCTCAGCGCTTGACTAGGGACATCAGAGTCCTTTGGCACCAAACGGACTCGGTCACTGCGTCGCGCGTTGTCCGTTCATTGGGGCAAAGCAGAAGTAGCGTGGAAGCGCTGCCACTTCCGGGTTTGTGAAGGTTTGCGGATGCCGGCCCATGAAGGTGGAGCGGCGCGTCATTCGCTATGATATCGGCGACTTCGGTCCGCGAGCTTCTCGACCAGCACGGGTTTTTCGATGCCTGCATTCTCGGTGGCGGGGATCGCGCGATGAACTGCGCCGCCAACCACTGCTTCGATGAAATTATGAAACGTCACTACTGGAACATGCGCCAACAGGATCGGTATATCGCGTGGGCCGAGCCATTTTACGAGGCCGTGCGAGCCGAGATTGGATACCTCGGCGGGGATATTTTTCACCTCTGGCATGGCGATGTGCGCAAGCGGGGAACCCGCACGCGGCACGAAGGTCTGCAACGTTTCCAGTTCGACCCTTTTACAGACATCGCAGTAGATACGAACCGTTGCTGGCGTTGGAACACACAGAAACAGGACATGCACGACTACATCCGCGACTATTTTTCGTCGCGGCGGGAAGATGGATAGTTATGATCGCGCTCGCGGCGCGCAATAACAGGCTCGCCCTGCCTGCACGCACGGCGCGGGGTACATTGCGGTTAGATGTCAGAACCGGGTACGGGAATAAGCAAACAAGTCGCTCTTCCTTCATTTTTACGAGGAAATCGTCGTTTCAGTGCTCCGCTCGTTTGGTGCCTTCGATCTTGCCGAGCCGAACCTGGTGCCGAAAGATAGGGGTGCGCCTCCGCCAAATACATTAGCAAATCTATATCTTACTTGACGTTCGCCGGCGCATGGACATGCCACAAATCCGCGCGCCAGTGCAGCACAATCGCCATCATCAGCGCCAGACCGGCGGCGGCGTAGAGCGTGCCGGTCGCGGCAAACCCGATCTCGCCGATCAGGCTGCCGGCCGCCAGCAGGCCGAGCGGCAGGCTGTAAATCACCAGCATGCGCACGCCCATCACCCGGCCGCGGAAATGCTCGCTCGCGGTGCGCATCAGGATCACCGCGATCGAGATCATGGTCAGGCTTTGCGAGAAGCCCGCCAGCATCAGGCAGGCGATCGCGGCCGGCACCGTCTGCATTTGCGCAAACACCAACAGCGCCGCGTACCACATCACGGTCGCGCCGATCATGAGCCGCGCAACCCTAATGCCGCCGACCAGGCTCAAGGTAATCGAACCGACCAGTGAGCCGACCGCAAAACTGGCCGACAGATATCCAAGTCCGGTCTGGTTGGTGCGATAGATCTCCCGCGCGATATAGGGCAGCAATCCGTTGGACAACGGATACGCGGTCAGGTTGGCGAGGAATGCGATCCAGATCGCGGCGCGCATTCGCGGCGTGGTCCAGACATAGGCCACGCCCTCCCTGAGGTCGCGCATCGGCGAGCGCCGCTGCGCGCCGCCAGCCGCTTCATCGATGGGGTGCGGTTTCGACGGCACCACAACGCAGAGGGTAAGCAGCGTGCTGACAACATAAAGGCTGACGATCGCCACATAGGCCGGCCCCATGCCGAGGGCCGCGAACAATCCGGCGCCGCTCAGCGCACCCGCGATGCGCGCGGTATCCATCGTGGTTCGCGAAATGCTGATCGCGCCGATCAGTTGATCGTGCGGCATGATGGTGGCGACGAGGGCGCCGCGCACGCCAAGATCCGACGGTCGAACGAGGCCCATCATCGCCGCGATGACGAAGACATAGGGCGGGCTCAAATGGCCTGTCAGCGCCAGCGTCATCAGCGTGGCGGCCAGCACCGCATAGGTCGCGCGCATCATGGCGAGCAGATCGCGGTGGCCGATGCGGTCGCCAATCACGCCGAACATCGGGGCGATCAGCGTGCCAATCTAGGTGAGCGACGCAAACAAGGTCAGCAGCAGTACCGATCCGGTCTCGACCAGCACATACCAGCCCAGAACAAGCGTCTCCATCTCGAAAGCCCACGATGTGAGCAGATCGGCAGGCCACTGGAAACGATAGTTCCGGTAACGGAAGGGTGCGAGCGCGGATGGCCGCGCCAGCTCGCTCAAAACTCGATGCCGCGGTTCATCGCGTTCCACCGTGCCCTGTTTTCTTGTTGGAACAAGATTTACAGCTTCGCGGCAGCCGAGGCCAGCCCCGGGGGTTTCCAAAAAAGGTCCCTCACGAACCGCGCTCCTGCGCTCTTGGTAAACCAAGCGTTAAGCGGAGCGCGGCACCGGCGCCAACATGCGGCGCCAAAAAACGTCGATTTTCCAACAAAATCGACCGATCGAAGCGGGCCAGCGCGGCCCGGCAAAACGAAAACTGACCGAGATGTCGCAGATTTGACGTTTCAGGAACTCGCTGCGTTTAACCGTTTCTCCAACCACCGCCTGCATAGTGATGGCCTGACCCAAATTCATGACATGCCAGGTTCAACCACAGTGACATCCTTCGGACGTGTGATTTCGGTGCGTGGATCCCTCGCCCGGGTCGGACTTCTGGCGGCGAGCCAGATGGCCGTCTCGCAGATAAGGGCCACGGTCGGCCGGTTCGTCAGCATCCGCTGCGCAAATTCCATCATCGTCGCCATGATCACGGAAGTGTCCTGCGAGAATTTGCCGACCTCCGACATCTATGTCGCCACTGCGTCGGTCGATCTGCTCGGCGAAATCCTCGGCGGACCGGAGCGGCCCAAATTTCAGCGCGGCGTCACCAATTATCCAACGATCGGCGATACCGTCGACCTGATCACCAACCAGGAACTGCGCACGGTTTATGCGCCGACCGGATCGGATCAGATCAACGTCGGCACCCTGCAGCAGGACCCGTCCGTCATCGCCTATGTCGATATCGAGGAGATGCTCTCCAAGCACTTCGCGGTGCTTGGCTCTACCGGCGTCGGCAAATCGAGCGGCGTGTCGCTGCTGTTGAACGAAATTCTCAAGTCCCGGCCGAACCTGCGGATTTTCCTGCTCGACGTTCACAACGAGTACGGCCGCTGTTTCGGCGACCGCTCGCTTGTTCTCAACCCGCGCAATCTGAAGCTGCCGTTCTGGCTGTTCAATTTCGAGGAAATCGTCGACGTGCTGTTCGGCGGCCGGCCCGGCGTACCCGAGGAACTCGACATCCTCGCCGAAGTCATCCCGGTAACGAAGGGAATCTACACGCAGTACCAGAACGCCGACCGGGTCGGACTAAAGCGCATCGATCCCAAGTCCGGTGGCTATACCGTCGATACCCCGGTGCCCTATCGCCTGGTCGACCTGATTTCGCTGATCGACGAACGCATGGGTAAGCTCGAGAACCGCTCATCGCGCATCATCTATCACAAGCTGATTTCGCGCATCGAGACCGTGCGCAACGATCCGCGTTACGCGTTCATGTTCGACAACGCCAATGTCGGCGGCGACACCATGGCGGAAGTCATCAGCTATCTGTTCCGGCTGCCGGCCAACGGCCGGCCTATGACCATCATGCAGCTTGCCGGCTTCCCCGCCGAAGTCATCGACTCCGTGGTGTCGGTGCTGTGCCGCATGGCGTTCGATTTCGGGCTGTGGAGCGACGGCGTCTCGCCGCTATTGTTCGTCTGCGAAGAGGCCCATCGCTACGCCTCGGCCGACCGCAACATCGGTTTCGGGCCGACCCGCAAGGCCGTTTCGCGCATCGCCAAGGAAGGCCGCAAATACGGCGTGTATCTCGGCCTCGTCACGCAGCGCCCCGCCGAACTCGATGCCACCATCATTTCCCAGTGCAACACCCTGTTCGCCATGCGCCTTGCCAACGATCGCGACCAGGCGCTGTTGCGTTCGGCGGTCTCCGATGCCGCGGCAAACCTGCTGTCGTTTGTCCCCTCGCTCGGCACCCGTGAAGTGCTGGCTTTCGGCGAAGGCGTGGCGCTTCCGACCCGGCTGCGCTTCAAGGAAGTGCCGGTGCATCAGTTGCCGCGCAGCGAAGCCACGATTTCAACGGTGCCGTCGGTCGCTGCCGGCCACGACATGCATTTTGTCAGCGCCGTGCTCGAGCGCTGGCGCGGCGCTACCTCGCATCGCGACGTTCCCAACGATCCCACCGTCAATGAACGGCCGGCCGCACGCATGGTGGAAGCGCCGATGCTACAGCCGTCGATGGGTCTCGATCCCGACCGATTTTCGCTGCTGAAAAAACCGCTGCGCTGACGAACTAGAGCGGCCATTTCGCCGCGGGCCCTCCCGCAGGCACTCTTTGCGCTGATGTCGTCATCGACTATGGTCCCGGGCAACCGCATCACGCGGCCTGAGCCGGAATCTCTCCATGACCCAGCCCGTTGCAAAGCGCTTCCCGACCCCCTCCATCGACAGACTGCCGGACGATATCCGTACCCGCCTGCTCGCGGTGCAGGAAAAATCCGGCTTCGTTCCGAACGTCTTTCTGACTCTGGCATACCGGCCGGACGAATTTCGGGCGTTCTTTGCCTATCACGATGCCCTGATGGACAGGGATAGCGGTCTGACCAAAGCCGAGCGCGAGATGATCGTGGTTGCGACCTCTAGCGCCAATCAATGCCACTATTGCGTGATCGCGCACGGCGCGATCCTGCGGATTCGGGCGAAGAACCCGCAGATATCGGACCAGATCGCCGTCAACTACCGCAAGGCGGATATCACGCCGCGCCAGAAAGCCATGCTCGACTTCGCGATGAAGGTGAGCACCGAGGCGCACAAGATTTCCGAGCAGGATTTCGCCGCAGTCTCCAGCCACGGCTTCAGCGACGACGATATCTGGGATATCGCCGCGATCTCGGCGTTCTTCGCGCTGTCGAACCGGATTGCCAACGTCACCGCCATGCGCCCGAACGACGAATTCTACATGATGGGGCGTCTGCCGAAATAAGCTGTCGGCTTCGAATACGGCACACTAATCGTCACTATCGTCCGACGCGGGTCCGCACCAGCCGGGCAAATAGACTGCGTCCTTGCCTTTCGCCAGAGCCAGGGCCCTCTCGATGGCCTTCTCGAAATTGGCTTCCAGACTCTTGCGCGACATCTTGCGGCGCAGGAAATCCGCCCACAGGAATTCGCTGAACGGCGTTGTATCCTTCGCAAAACCGCCGACGCGTCGCAATTCGCCGGCGAGACTGCGGAACGGATCGTCCTTGAGGTCCGCCACCGTTTTCGGAATGTCCCTGAAGTGCCGGCGTTCGCCCTTGGCGTCGTAGGGATAGACCCATCTGTGATTGTCGAGCACGCCCCAGAACGCGTCACGATCGACCATGGTGAGGTCGGCGATGATGGTCACGAGAATGTCCTCCACACCTTCCTCGTGAAGCGCGCGCGCCAGATGATGATGATCGACCACATAGTGGCGCTTGTCCGGCCCCAGAACCACCGGGATCGTATGTTTGCCGAGAAGCTCCGCCTGCTTCTTCTTCGACTTGTGTTCCCGCCAGCGCTTGCGCTTTTCCTTAACTTCTCTCATTCCGACGGTCATCTGGGTCGGATGCAGCGAGAGGATCGGAATCGGATGGAGAATCGGTTCGCGCGTATTCGGCATGACTTGAAACCCCTGACCTGACCGCGAAAAATCCCGCTGAAACTGGTGCGATTATGCCATGATGGCACAGGCGATTAAATGCCTTTGCCCAGAGCGCGATCAGCAGAAGTAGGGTCCGGTTTTGCGTCCGATCGCGCTCTAATCTATTGAAAAGCGCATGATCTTTTCGCCAAACCGCTCACACTTTGGCGAATCATGCGCTAGCGCCCCAAGAGATTCGAAAAACATGGTCAAGAGCCAGAACGAGCGGACACCGAAGGCGCGGGTCGTCCGACTTGGCGGTCGTGAAGTCATCGCGGAAGGCCTTTATCTCAATTTTTGGGCCGACATCAGCCATCGCTGCATGACGGCCTCATGGCCGGCTTTCATCAGCGGAGCCGCGCTGGTGTTTATCGCCTTCAACGCGGTCTTCGCATCGTTCTACTGGATCGCAAATCAGCCGATCTCGAACGTGCCTGGCGGCGCCTATATCGACTATCTCTATTTCAGCATCGAGACGCTTTCGACCGCCGGTTACGGTGACATGCATCCGCAGACCCACTACGGACATTTTATCGCCGCGGTGGAGCTCTTCACCGGTATCTTTTCGATGTCGCTGATGACCGGGCTGATCTTTGCGCGGTTCTCGCGGCCGAATGCCCGATTGCTGTTTGCCGAGCACCCGGTCATTTCAAGCCATGAGGGCAAGCCGACGCTGATGGTTCGCCTCGCCAACGAACGTCACAACATCATCGGCAACGCCACAGCCAAATTGTGGCTGCTCGAGAACGTCGTGAGCGCGGAGGGCCAGTCGCTTCGAAGATTCTACGAGCTGCCGCTGGTGCGAAGCGACCACCCCGCGCTCGCGTTGAGCTGGACGCTCTACCATGTGCTCGATGAGGAAAGCCCGCTTTACGGGCGCAACGCGGACGACCTCGATGCGTCAAACGTTTCGCTGGTGGTGGTGGTGTCCGGATATGATGTCGTTGCGGCCCAGACTGTCCATGCACGAAAATCCTACGATCATTCCGACATTCGTTTTGGGCACCGCTACGCAGATATCCTCAGCATCTCGGACGACGGTCGGCTCAGAATCGACTACGGCAAGTTCCATGAAACTTTGGAGGGATAGATTATCGCATCCGTGCCATGTCAACATTTTCTGTGAGGCGCGTCGCGAGCGTGCTAAATAAGACCAAGATGTCCCGGAGCTGGCAGCAGTGAAGACCCAGCAGCCCATTGCGTCGGAAGATGAGCATCGCGTGCTCAAATTCCGGCCGCGCACCTTGGCCCACCCTCCGGGCCGGCGGGGGGCCCCTGGCGACCAGGGTCTTGAGGAGGACGCCCGGCAAGAGCCGAATGACCTGTCGCGCTATGAGCGAGACCGGGATGAACCGGACGATTTTCGCCATCGCATGCTGGCGAACGTTGCGGCGTTCGCTTTTACCGTCGCGCTGACGGCCGTCGGAATATGGCTTGCCATGAGCATTGCGGATCTGCGCAAGACCCAGGACTGCGTGCTGATGGGGCGGCGCGATTGCGCTCGCATTTCCACGCCGCATTTCTAGCAGTTTCAAGCCCGCCTGGCGCGTTCGGCCGTTAATCCGGTCCGGCCGGCATCGCCCGCCTCCATTGAACTCGGGGCGGCGCTCCGATATACGGGCACTCGACTCCGGACGGCGGATGGGGCATTCCGGGGCGCCGCGCCCGCCTCCCCTAGCATTCTGGAATTTATCCTCAATATATCAAAGGTTTAGTGATGTCCTCTACATTCGATCAAATCGCCACGATTATCGCTGAAACCTGCGACATACCGCGCGACACGATCACGCCGGAGAGCCACGCCATCGACGATCTGGGGATCGACAGCCTCGATTTTCTCGACATTGCGTTTGCGATCGACAAGGCGTTCGGAATCAAGCTGCCGCTGGAGAAATGGACCCAGGAGGTCAATGACGGCAAGGCGACCACCGAACAATACTTCGTCCTGAAAAACCTCAGCGCTCGCATCGACGAATTGGTCGCTGCCAAGGGCGCGGGCGCTTAATCGCCCGCCATGCAGCTTGAATATTTTCAACTGATCGACCGCATCCTCGACCTCAATATCGGCGAGAAGACCATCAAGGTCGAGGCCCAGGTTCCACAGCATAACACCATCTTCGAGGGGCACTTTCCGGGCTATCCAATCATGCCTGGCGTGTTGCTGATCGAGGCGATGGCGCAAACATCCGGCTGGCTCTTGATCGGTTTGACGAAATTCGAGCGGATGCCGTTTCTAGGCGCGGTCAAGGAAGCCAAGATGCGGGGTTTCGTCAATCCCGGTGATCTGCTGACGATCGATGCCAGCATCGTCCACGAAGGTTCGGGTTTTGCCATGACCGCCGCGAAGATCCGCGTCGGAGGCGAGCTGAAGTGCGGTGCAACCCTCACGTTCCCACACATGCCGTTCCCGAATCCGGATTTGCGCGGGCACATGGACGCCGTGGCCAAACGCATCGGCTTTCCGCAACAGGCCATCGCCCATGACTGAGACGACATCCTCTTCGAACCCGGGATCGACGGAAGTCTGGATCACCGGGATCGGCCTCGCCACCTCGCTTGGCGAAGGGCAGGACGCGAACTGGGACGCGCTCAATCAGCGACGTATCAACGTCGATGAGAAAACTTTTGCGCCCTACATCGTCCATCCCTGGGCGCCGGTAGATCTCGATACGCAGATCCCCAAAAAGGGCGACCAGCGTCAGATGGAAGCCTGGCAGCGCATTGGAACCTATGCCGCTGGGTTAGCACTCGATTCGGCAGGCGTTAAGGGCAACAAGGAAATCCTCGGGCGGATGGACATGATCGTCGCCGCCGGCGGCGGCGAGCGCGATATCGCGGTCGACATTGCGATTCTGAACGCCGATGCAAAAGGCAATTCCGCGCCCGGCTTTCTCAACGAACGGCTGATGAACGATTTGCGTCCGACGCTGTTCCTGGCGCAGCTTTCCAACCTGCTTGCCGGCAACATCGCCATTGTGCACGGCGTCACCGGATCATCGCGCACCTTCATGGGCGAGGAAGCTGCCGGCGTCGACGCGGCGCGGATTGCGCTGGCGCGTATCGCCGCCGGTCAGAGCGAGATCGCGCTGATCGGCGGTTCGCAAAACGGCGAGCGCAAGGACATGCTGGTTCTCTACGAATTCGGCGATTTCAACCTCAAGGACAAATTTGCCCCGGTTTGGGAGCGCCAGAAACACCCAGGCTTCGCGCTAGGCTCCGCGGGCGCGTTTCTCGTCATTGAGTCCAGGGCGCACGCGGAGGCGCGCGGTGCGAAACCATATGCACGACTGACCAACGTGGTCGCTGACCTGGCGAGGCGCAAGCAACCCGGCGAGATCACGGCCACGCTGGAAAAACTGTGGTCGAAGCTCGGCACGCTTGAGCACAATGGCGCAATCCTTACCGGGGCGACCGGCGCCGAACCGGTCACGTCAGAGGAACGCGCCTTCCTCGGCGAACACCCGGATTTCGCGGTCCGGGCTACGGGCACCATGTTCGGTCACACCATGGAAACCCAGTTTCCGCTGGGAATAGGCCTGGCGGCGCTCTCGATTTCACGCGGAGCGCTGTTTCCACCCAACGATTCCTCCGGGCTGGAGGTTGAAATGACCGAACCGCCGACCCAGATTGTAGTCATCGGGGCCGGTCACTGGCGGGGCGAAGGCATGGCCCTGGTCGAGGCGATCAAGTGAGCGCGGCGGGGGACCGGCGGGGAAAACATGACAGCAACGCGCGATAAATTCGGCAGGCCGATCGTCGTCGTCACCGGCATGGGCGTCGTGACCTCGCTCGGCGCCGGCAAGGCCGACAACTGGAAAAAACTCACTGCGGGCGAATCCGGCATCCGCACCATCACGCGGTTTCCCACCGAAGGCTTGAAGACAACGATGGCCGGAACGGTCGATTTCCTGCCGGTCGAGCCTTTTTCCTCGACCGATCTTTCGGAGAAGCTTGCCAATATCGCCACTGAAGAAGCGATCGCCCAGGCCGCCATCGGGACCAAAGGTGACTTTCCCGGGCCGCTGTTTCTTGCCATGGCCCCTGTTGAGCTCGACTGGCCGCAGCGGATGGAACTTCGGCGCCAGGTCGGCGGCGACGCGGAATTCGACTACGACGCCATGCTGCGGATCAGCGGCGGGGGAAAATACACCCGATATCATCGTCGTTTTTTGTTCGGCTCGGTCGCGGACCATCTTGCGGAGACATTCGGCACCAAGGGTTCGCCGATTTCGCTTTCGACGGCATGCGCATCCGGCGCCAGCGCCATCCAGCTCGGCGTCGAGGCGATCCGCCGCGGCGAGGCCGATGCCGCGCTGTGCGTCGCGACGGACGGATCGGTCAATCAGGAAACGCTGGTGCGGTTCTCGCTGTTGTCCGCGCTATCGACCCATAACGAGCCGCCGCAGACGGCGGTGCGCCCGTTTTCGAAGAACCGCGACGGCTTCGTGATGGCGGAAGGTGGCGGCGCGCTGGTGCTGGAAAGCTATGAAGCCGCCAAGGCGCGCGGCGCTGATATCCTCGGCATCGTCGCCGGCTGCGGCGAGCTTGCCGATTCCTTCCACCGCACCCGCTCCAGTCCCGACGGCAAGCCGATCATCGGTTGCGTGCGCAACGCATTGTCCGATGCCGGCCTCGTCGCTGACCAGATCGACTACATCAACGCCCACGGCACCGGAACGCCGGAAAACGACAAGATGGAATATTTGGGCATCTCGACGGTGTTCGGCGAGCGCGCCGGTCGGATTCCGGTATCTTCCAACAAGTCGATGGTCGGCCACACCCTCTCCGCGGCGGGCGCCGTCGAAGCAATATTCTCGCTGCTGACGCTCGAGCACCAGCGGATTCCGCCGACCATCAACTACGATGTCCCGGACCCGGCGATTCCCTTCGACGTGGTCCCCAACAAAGCGCGCGACGCCCGTGTCACCGCCGTGATGTCGAATTCGTTCGGCTTCGGCGGCCAAAATGCTGTGCTCATTCTGACGCGCGAACCGATCTAGCAAGTCAGCCATTTTATCTTGATGAGCCGCTTGCTCCTTCGCACCAAAGCTCGCATTCGCGATGCGACGAAACCGCTTGGACAGGCGGCAGTCGGGGCGTTGACGATCGGACTGCTGCGCACCACCCGCTATTTCGATCCGAACAAGACCGCCAACCTTTTCGGTCGGATTTTACGTCTGATCGGACCGATGACGCGGGAGCAAAAGATCGGCCGCGCCAATCTGACCGCGGCGTTCCCGGAAAAATCGCCGCAGGAAATCGAGACCGTTCTCGCTGGCGTCTGGGACAATCTCGGCCGCATCGGCGCCGAATTCGCCCATCTCGATCACATCTGGGACTATGATCCCGACCGCCCGGAAAAAAGCCGGATCGAGTTCTCGGCGCGGAGCAAAGAACTATTCTATCAGATCAGGGACGACGGCAAACCGGCTTTGATCTTCGCCTGCCATCTCGGCAACTGGGAATTGCCGGCGCTCGCCGCGGTCGCGCACGGGCTGGATGCCGCGATCCTGTATCGCCGGCCCAATATCGCCTCCGCCGACCGCATCATCCAGGAGATGCGGGCCGTCAAAATGGGAACGCTGATTCCGGCGGGCCGTGACGCCCCGCTCAGGCTTGCGGAGGCCCTGCAAAACGGCCAGCACGTCGCCATGCTGGTCGACCAGTACCTCACCAACGGCGTCGAAGTGACGTTCTTCGGCCGCAAGACCAGGGCCAATCCGATGCTGGCCCGGCTGCTGCGGCAGATCGAGTGTCCGATTCATGGCGTCCGAATTATCCGCCTGCCCGGACACCGCTTTCGCGCCGAACTATCCGAAGAAGTAAAGCCGGTGCGCGACGCCGCAGGACAAATCGATATTCAGGGCACGATGCAGGCGATTACGTCGGTGGTTGAGGGCTGGATCCGCGAATATCCGGATCAGTGGCTGTGGCTGCATCGCCGCTGGCGATAGCGCCAACCGGCTAACGCCCGGTCTTGACCCGCGTCCAGAGCCGGTTGATGACGCGCTGCGTGGCCGGATCGCGCGCGGTGATCACGAAGAGCTTCCTCAGGGTCGCTTCGTCCGGATAGATGTTTTTGTCATTGAGAATTTTTGGATCGACCAGCTTCTGGCTCGCCAAATTGCCGTTGGCGTAGGACAGAAAATTGGAGTTCTTTGCGGCAACCTCGGGCCGATAGAGATAATCGATCAACTCGTAGGCCTCAGTGACATTCTTCGCGTCGGCCGGGATCGCAAGATTGTCGAAGAACATCTGCGCGCCCTCTTTCGGGATGGCATAGCCGATCTCGATGTCATTTTTTGCCTCAGCGGCGCGGCTTCGCGCCTGCATGATGTCGCCCGACCAGCCCACCACGAGGCAAATCTCCCCGGTAGCCAGCGCGCTCAGATATTCCGATGAATGAAACTTGCGGACATATGGTCTGATCTTCACGACGAGATCGGCGGCCTTTTCGAGGTCCGGCTGTTTGGTCGAATTGGGATCGAGCCCGAGATAGCTCAACGCCGCGGGGAAAATATCATCGGCGGAATCCAGCATGTGAATGCCGCAATCCCTGAACTTCGCCAGATTCTCCGGTTTGAAGACGATGTCCCAACTGTCGATCCTGGCGTCGGGACCGAGAATCTTTTGCACCGTCTTGACGTTGTAGCCGATGCCGGTCGTGCCCCACATGTAGTTGGCGGCGTATTGATTGCCGGGGTCGTAGATGGCGAGCTGCTTCGTCACTACCGGCCAGGCGTTGGCAAGGTTCGGCAGCTTCGACTTGTCGAGTTTCTGAAAAATATTCGCCTTAATCTGGCGCTGCAGGAAATAGGCGGTGGGGACGACGACATCATAGCCCGATTTGCCCGCGAGCAATCGCGTCTCCAGGGTCTCATTGGCATCGAACGTATCGTAGACGACCTTGATGCCGGTTTCCTTGGTGAAGTCTTCGAGCACCTCCGGTGCCATGTAGTTCGACCAATTGTAGAAATTGACGGTGCGCTGCTGCGCCTTCGCTGACGGCGATAGCAACGCGAGCACTGCGGCCATCGCGATGACAAACTGGATTCGAAGGCTGGTCCGGCTGCGCATCATGCGTTTACCTGTTATCGGCGGTGCACCGCGTCCGACAGACGCTCCAGCGCGGTGTCCAGAGTTGCATCTTTCTTGGCGAAACAAAAACGCACGACCGACATCACGGCATCCTTTTCATAGAATGCCGACACCGGAATCGCCGCAACCTTGTAGTCGGTCACGATGCGCTTGCAGAACGCCTCGTCGGTCTCGTTGAGACCCAGCGGCGAAAGGTCGACCGTGAGGAAATAGGTGCCCTGCGACCGAAGCACCGGGAAGCCGATGCTCTCCAGTCCCTGGGTGAGACGATCACGGCTCCGCGCCAAGTCCTTGCGCATTTGATAAAAATACTCCGCCGGCTTGCCAAGCCCGTAGGCGACCGCGACCTGAAGGTTGGGCGCGGTGGTGAATGTGAGAAACTGGTGCACCTTCGCAGCGACGCGCAGCAGCGGCGGCGCAGCGCAGACAAAGCCGATCTTCCAGCCCGTCAGTGAAAAAATCTTGCCCGCGGAACCTACCTTGATGGTGCGCTCGCGCATTCCCGGAATTGTAATCAGCGGAATATGTTCGCGGCCATCGAAGATCACATGCTCCCAAACCTCGTCGCAGATCGCGATCGAATCGAACTCCTGACAGAAACGCGCCAGCAGTTCGAGGTCCTCGCGCGGATAGACCACCGCGGCCGGATTGAGCGGATTGTTGAACAGCACGGCCTTGGTCTTGTGGTTGAAAACGCTGCGCAGCGCCTCCTCGGTCAACCGCCAATGCGGCGGCTCGAGGCGCACCAGACGCGGTATGCCGCCGGCCTGGCGTATGATCGGAAGGTAGGAGTCGTATACCGGCTGGAAAACCACGACCTCGTCACCGGGCTCGACAACGGCAAGGATGGCGCTTGTCAACGCCTCCGTGCCGCCTGACGTCACCATCACCTCGGCCATCGGATCGAGCACGAGGCCATGCCAGCGCCCGTAATGGGCCGAGATCGCCTGCCGCAGCTCCGGAATGCCCATCATCGACGGGTATTGGTTGTAGCCGTCCATGACAGCATCCGCCGCGGCGCGGCGAATATCCTCGGGGCCGGGATCATCAGGGAAACCCTGGCCGAGATTGATGGCGTTGTTGTCGCGCGCAAGCTGCGACATCGCCTCGAAGATGGTAACGGGAAGATCCGCAAAGACCTTGTTCATGGAAGTCATGGGACGGTCAGCCGCCGGTCTTTGTCGGCAATCCCGCGGCCTTCCAGGCCAGCATGCCGCCCGCAAGGTGCTTGTCGTAGACCAGACCGGCGGCCTGGGCGGCCAGCGACGCCGTTACCGATCTTTTCCCTGACCGGCAGGCAAAAACCACCTGCTTGCCATGGGGATCCGGAATATCCTGCGGGTCGAAACCCGAAAGCGGCACGACGACAGCGCCGGGATAGGCTTCCGCGGCAACCTCGTTCGGCTCGCGGACGTCGACGAGAAGGTAGCGTCCCTCGGCCATTCCCTTCGATACATCTTCCGGCGTCAAATCCTTGACCTGATGACCCTGGTCCGCCACGCAATTCCTCCCAACCGATCCATAATAACTTGCGCGTATTCTCTTCGCAAAACCGGTACCCACTTTTGCGGAATACGCGCTAGCACGAGCGAATTCAGCAACGGCGGATACCGATTGCTCGCCCTCCAGCGCCAACCTCGCCCCTCACGCTTCGAAAATCAAGCGCCGGAAAGTGGTTTGTGAAACACCTGAAGAACGATCTAGACGGTCACCTGCGTTCCCACCTCGACCACCCGTCCGCTGGGAATCTGAAAATAGTCGGTCGCATCATTGGCGGTGCGGCTGAGCGCTATGAAAAGATGATCCTGCCAGCGCGGCATTCCGGAATGCGCGGCCGGCTTGAGGGCGCGCCGCGACAGGAAGAACGACGTCGACATGATGTCGAATTGCCAGCCCAGCTTGCGCGCGATCGCCAGCGCCTTCGGCACGTTGGGCGATTCCATGAACCCAAACCGCAGCGTTACCTTGGAGAAGGTCGCGCTGATCTGTTCCAGCCTCACCCGCTCGGCCGGGTCGATCCGCGGCGTTGGCGCGGTTTCGATGGTGAGAATGACATTCTTCTCGTGCAGCACCTTGTAGTGCTTGAGACTGTGCATCAGGGCCGTCGGCGCGCTGACCGGATCGCTGGTCAGGAATACCGCGGTGCCGGAAACCCGCTGCGGCGGCCGCTTTTCAAGCATCGCCACCAGATCGGCCAGCGGGAACTCCAGCTTGCGCGATTTCTCGAACAGCAGCCGGCTGCCACGCCGCCAGGTGTACATCAGCATCATCACGACGGCTCCCAGCGCCAACGGCACCCAACCGCCCTCGAATACTTTCAACAGGTTCGCCGCGAGAAAGGTGAGATCGAGAAACAGAAACGGAGCGATCAGCGCCGCGGCCGCGAACGGCGACCATTTCCAGACTTTCCAGATGACGACAAAACCCATCATGGCGGTGACCACCATGGTTCCCGTCACGGAAATGCCGTAGGCCGACGCCAGCGCGCTTGACGAGCGGAACAGCAATACCAGCAGCATCACGCTGATCAGCAGCAGCAGGTTGATGCGGGGAATGTAGATCTGGCCGGAATGGGATTCCGATGTATGGCGGATTTCGAATCTCGGCAGCAGGCCGAGCTGAATGGCCTGACGCGTCAACGAGTAGGCGCCGGTGATGACGGCCTGGCTCGCAATCACGGTCGCCGCAGTGGCGAGACCGACCATCGGAATCAATGCCCAGTCCGGAAACATCAGGAAGAACGGGTTCTCGACCGCTTTCGGATCGGCAATTACCAAGGCGCCCTGCCCCAGATAGTTCAGCGCCAGCGACGGCAGTACGATGGCAAGCCAGGCAGTCTGGATCGGCCGTTTGCCAAAATGCCCGAGGTCGGCATAGAGCGCCTCAGCTCCGGTGACGGCGAGAAACACCGCGCCCAGCGTAACGAATCCGATGACGCCGTGATGGATCATAAACGAGACGGCGTAGAGAGGATTCAGAGCAAAAAGGACTTCGGGATGTTGCATAATCGGAGAAATCGCCGCGATCGCGATGATACCGAACCAGACACACATCACCGGCCCGAAGAAAGCGGCCACTCGCGCCGTGCCGCGCGACTGAACCGCAAACAGCACCAGCAGAATGATCACCGTCAGCGGCACGACATACGGTTCGAACGCCACGGTAACGAGCTTGATACCCTCGATAGCAGAAAGCACCGACAGCGCCGGCGTGATCACCGCGTCGCCATAAAACAGCGCGCCGCTGACGATCCCGAGCAGAACGATCGCGCCCGCGCCGTGGCTGACCGCGCGTTGCGCCAGCGCCATCAACGCCAGCGTTCCGCCCTCGCCGTGGTTATCCGCGCGCAGCAGAATCAACACGTATTTCAGCGTCACCACGATGATCAGCGCCCACAGAATCAGGGAGAGAACGCCAAGTACCGCCTGTGGCGTGATGATGCCCGAGGGCCCGCTGGCCGCGACGACAGCTTCGCGCAGCGCGTAGAGCGGACTGGTGCCGATGTCGCCGTAGACTACGCCGATGCTGCCGAGCATGAGCGCCTTGAAGCCGGCGGTGGAATGGGTATCGCCATGCCCATTGGCCGCCGCCGTTTCCGGGGCGGGAGCTACAACATCGCTGGTCATGGGAGCGGGGGCCTCAAAATGCTTCACTGCACAATAGCAAAGCGAGGCGGCTTATAGCCCTGCGCTTAGAGCATAGCCTAGCCTGATTTTGGGGCCGCGTCATGCAAAAATGCATAGATCGTCAGATTGTAACCTGGGTTCCGACTTCGACCACCCGCCCGGTTGGAATCTGGAAATAGTCGGTGGCGTCGTTTGCCGATCGGCTTAGCGCGATGAACAGGTGGTCCTGCCACAGCGGCATTCCGGACTGCGCAGATGGCTTGAGCGACCGCCGCGAGACGAAAAACGAGGTCGCCATGATGTCGAACTGCCAGCCGAGCTTCCGCGCGATCACCAGCGCCTTCGGAACATTCGGAGATTCCATGAAACCGAAGCGCAGCCGCACGGTCGAAAATTTGTCGCTGATGGTTTCCATCCGGACTCGCTCGACCACGTCGACGCGCGGCGTCTGTGCGGTTTCGATCGTCAGGATCACATTGTGCTCGTGAAGCACCTTGTTGTGCTTGAGATTATGCAGCAGCGCCGTCGGCACGAAACTCGGGTCGCTGGTCAGAAAAACCGCCGTGCCCTTGACGATGTGAGGCGGACGCTTTTCGAGACTCTTGATCAGGTCCTTCAGCGGAACTTCGATGCGCCGGGTCTTCATGATCAGGATCGCTGCGCCCCGGCGCCAGGTCCAGTCGTGACCGCCATGGCAAGCCCGAACAGCAGCGGCACCCACGCCCCTTCAAGCAGTTTCAGGAGATTTGCGCTGAAGAAAGTCATGTCGACGACGACAAACGGAACGATCAGCGCCGCTGCGGTGGCCGCGCGCCAGTTCCACAACTTCCAGATCACGACGAAACCCATGATGCCATCGGCGACCATGGTCGTGGAAACGGCGATGCCATAGGCGGAGGCTAGCCCGCTCGAGGTGCGGAACAACAGCACCAGCAGCAACACGCCGATCAGCAACAGCCTGTTCACGCGCGGCAGATAGATCTGTCCGGCATGCGTCTCCGAGGTGTAGCGGACCTCGAAGCGTGGCAGGAGGCCGAGCTGCACCGCCTGACGGGTCAGCGAATAAGCCCCCCGTGATCACCGCCTGGCTCGCGATGACCGTCGCCGCGGTCGCCAGCACGACCAACGGCAGCAGCAGTATCTCCGGAACCATCCGATAGAACGAATTCTCAATCGCGGCAGGATTGGCGAGCACCAGCGCGCCCTGACCGAAGTAGTTGATCAGAAGCGAAGGCAACACAAAATAAAGCCATCCGGCCTGGATCGGCTTGCGTCCGAAGTGACCCAAATCCGCATAGAGCGCCTCGCCGCCGGTCACGGCGAGAAATACCGCTCCCAACGTCACCATTCCGATCGTCCCGTGCGAGAGCAGGAAATGAATGGCGTACCAGGGATTGATCGCGGCCAGCACCGATGGATCGTCGCTGATATGAACCAGCCCCATCACCGCCAGGGTGCCGAACCAGACAATCATGACCGGCCCAAAGGCCGATGCGACGCGAGCCGTGCCGCCGCTCTGAACCGAAAAAAGCACGACCAGGATGAAAACCGTGAGCGGCACCACATAGTGCTCAAGCGCCGGCGCTGCGAGCTTGAGACCTTCGACCGCGGACAGTACCGAAATCGCCGGCGTGATCATGGAATCGCCGATGAACATCGAAGCGCCGACGACGCCCATCGCCAGCAATGGCCAACTTCTTCGGCCCAGCGCACGTTGACCCAGCGCCATCAACGAAAGCGTACCGCCCTCGCCGTTATTGTCGGCGCGCAGCAGCAGCAGAACGTATTTTGCGGTGACGACGATAAAAAGCGCCCACAGGATCAGCGACAGAACCCCAAGCACGATGGCTCGCGTGATCGGCTGGCCTTGCGCCGTACGCGAAACGCATACAGCGGCGAGGTTCCGATATCGCCAAACACCACGCCGATACTTCCCAGCGTCAGGGCCCAAAAGCCAGTCGTGACCGGCCCGTCATGGGCTTCGGTTGATGTGACGCTGACAGCCATGATGGTGGAAAAACGCTCTATCGGTTGATTTGATCCGGGCCGGCTATCGACGCTTCTGGAAAGCCTGTCAACCGATCAACCATAGCACCGCTGGCAATGCTGGGCTTCCCACAAAGGGAATTCATTACGACAGAATACGGTAATATAGTAGTGTGACCGGCTTACGGCTTCAGGTCGGGCGGCAGCGGCGGATCCTCGCGCATCAGCGTGATGGTCACGCGGCGGTTTGCCGACAGCGTGGGATCGTCGGGAAACAGCGGCTGGCTGTCAGCTTTGCCGGAGACCGCAAAAATATTGGCTGACGGCAATCCTTCCCTCTCCAGAATTTGGCGCACTGCATTGGCCCGATCCGCCGAAAGATCGAATGCACCATAGTCGCTTCGCGCCGGCACGAAGCCTGCCGCGGTGTGACCGACGATGGAGATTCGCAGCGGCGTCGCCTTGAGTGGAACTGCAAGCTTCTCGATTAGTCGGCGCGTACGGTCGTACGGCACCTTGGAGCCATCGGCAAACATCGACCGGCCATCCTGGTCGACGATTTCCAGATTGAGGCCCTGGTTGGTCTCCTCAAACATGATGTGTTTTGAAACTTCGGTCAGCTCCGGCATGTCCTGCAACGCCTGCCGCAATGATGCCGAGGCAAGCGCGAATTCGCGATCGATTTTCAGGCGGGCGCCGGCGATACGGCTCCGCTCCTGTTCATCCGGGGTCGGCGTATTGGATGCGTCCTCCGGGTTGATGCGCGCGGTGTTTTTCAGCCTCGGTCTCGTCGGCAGGCCATCGGATTCGATGATTCCTGCAAAGCGCGAATCGGTCTGCACGCCGAAAGCATCGCGCAGCGAGCCGGCGACGATTTTGAGCTTGTTATTATCCATGGTGGAGAAAGAGACGAGCATCACAAAGAAGCTCATCATCAGGCCCATGAGGTCGGCGAAGGACACGTACCAGCCGTGCCCTCCTGCATGCCCGTCGCCACGTTTCTTCTTGGCCATCGTTGATTTTCCGGACCGAGGTCAGCCGTTTACGCCGGGACCGGCTCGCCTTCTTCCTGGCGGTGCTTTTCCGGCAAGTAAGCCAGCAACATTTCCCGCACCAGCGTCGGACTCTTGGAATCGCGGATCATCAGAATGCCGTCGATGATAAGCGTGCGATTGGTCTCCTCGTCGAGCAGCTTGCCATGCAACTTGTCGGCGATCGGCAGGCAGAACAGGTTTGCGACCACCGCGCCGTAAAGCGTCGCCAGCAAGGCGGTCGCCATGAACGGACCGAGCTTGGAAGGATCGGTCATGTTGGCGAACATCTGCACCATGCCGATCAACGTGCCGACCATACCGAACGCCGGCGTGCAGTCGCCGATGGCGCGGTAGATTTTCCCGCCCTCGTCGAGATGCATCAGAAAGTTGTCGCGGTCCCGTTCGAGATTGTCCCTGATAAATTCGAGATCGTAGCCGTCGGCAACGTAGCGAATTCCCTTGGCCAGAAACGGCTCGTCGGTTTCGACCTTTTCCAGGCCGACCGGTCCCTGCTTGCGCGCGATTTCCGCGATACGGGCAAGTTCGTCGACCAGATCACGCGCCGAAAGCCGGCTCATCGTGAAGGCGAATTTCGCTCCGAGCGGAACGCCGTGCAGGATAGCGCTGAGCGGAAACCTGATCATGGTAGCGGCGATTGATCCGCCGATGACGATGATGACCGCATGCTCGCTGATGAACATATGAATATCGCCGCCCATGAACATTATCAGCCCAACGACGATGGTGCCAAACACCAGCCCAACGCTCGTCATGATATCCATGGGAAACTCCAACGCATACGCGAACTACCGGCCGTCCTGGACGGTGGCGCAGCACATCCGGAGCTGCGCAACAGCAACCCTACGTCCCCGCACTTAGAGACGTGTAAAGGTTAAACCGCTTTGGACTGGCTGCAGCGGCGAACCGGCCGCTCGTTCGATGCAAACAGCGACCGAAACCCGCGAATGGACCAATCGGTTGGCGACCTGACACGATCTCAACATTCTGCTAACCATGTCAGCACACGCTTCTTCCTGTCCGCATCCACATTGATGACATCCGTACCGCGACCATTCCGATCCTTGCCTGTACCGCGCTGCTTGCGGCCTGCGGCCGCAACGACCGTTTTGCCGTGGGCAGCGGCGGCCCGGGCGACCTCCGCAGGGTGGCATTGCGCCTGTCGGCAGCCCGGCCGGTGAGGCTCCGCCCGTTAGCCTCGCCGACCGATGGGCGCTTTCGTGGAAGCCGATTTTCCGAAAAGATCATGCTCAAACAGAAAGATAAAGCCCGCGTCAGTTTCGTCAGGCGGACAGGCCCGTGAGTTCGAGGCTAAGCGCGCGCAATCGCTTGCGGGCGGCCTCATCATAGGCCTGCGGATTGGCTTGCGATTGCTGCATTCCATTGAAGAATAGCCCGCTCTTGCCTGCC
>Ga0208355_1000099_pt1 | contig 42536 bp, 38 predicted proteins | sample NGESurdeep072012_6_FD_184458 | JGI IMG/M metagenome (GOLD analysis project Ga0208355, IMG submission 184458) | Arctic peat soil microbial communities from Barrow, Alaska - NGEE Surface sample 210-3 deep-072012 (SPAdes) | ecosystem: Environmental > Terrestrial > Soil > Wetlands > Peat ... | reverse complement strand
CGACCGTAAACAGTGCTTCCATAGCGGCGTGGCGCTCTGCTTCCCGCCGCAGTCCAAAAAGTTGGTTGCGGTTTCGCTGTGTTGTGATCACTGCGTTAAAGTTCATTTGCATTTGGCGTTTGTTATTTCGCGGTCAACGCTTCAACAAGCTCTTCGGCTCCGACATCGTTGGTGTCCTCCGAGGCAATGGCCTTGATATTGCCGGGAACAACCTTGCGATAGACTTGCGCGGGTTTGCGCTGCTGACCGTTTACCGTCAAAAGCTGCTCGATGGTTATTCCGAAAAGTTTCTGATTCTCCTCGAGGTACGGCAGGATCAATTCCCAGTCCGCAGCGGTCACCCGGGCGAACTTGCCGCCGTTCAACTGCTGATCGACCATCGTCTTTTGCGGGTCGCGGACAAAAATTGCCCCGCCCGAGGCCAGCGAGAAAATATTACTGCCCGGATAAGGCTCGGGCAGGGGAACCAGCTTTCCTTCGTCGTCGAATTTGACGCCGTTTAAGATCACGAAACCGCCTCCGTGATTGGGGTCGCCGGCCATGAAGGACTCGGCCAGAAAGTCAAGGCAGGTGCCATTGATGACCACCCGGGGTTTGCCAACGGAATTGATGAGCGGTCTTCCGGCCGCGTTGCCCAGCACATAGACCACGCCGCCTTTGGCGCCGTACATGAACGTCTGGCCCACGTCGCCATGGACGACCATTTTCCCCTCTTTGATGATCTGGCCCAACTGGTCCTGCGCGTTGCCATGCACCGTGATGGTCAGCCCATCAATGCCGGAACCCAGATAATCACCGCTGCTGCCATAAACCTCGATGGTCACATCGCCGGTTTCCGGGCCGAGGCCGCAGCCGATGTATCGCTGGCCGATGCAATTGAAACTGATGAAATGCCGCCAGCCTTTCATGAAGGCGTCCACCAGCAGCTCCGCGTCGCAGTTATTGCCTTCCGGCGCAAAATTCGCGGCGTCAATGACCAGGGTGGTTTCGTTCTCCTGCGGCTGCCGCAGGTTTCCGCGCGTCGCGAAATCAATGAGCCGGAACGCGCCCTTGCCCGAATCTTTTGAACCGATGTTGGGGAGGTTGCCGAGCAACCGGCTCAACTCGCCGTGGATGACATGAAGAACGTGGCTGCGTTTCTTTGAGCCGGTCGAGTAGCGCCGGTCGTTGAGCAGCGTAAAGACCTCGATGGCCGCGGCGGTCCTGGCGGGGTCCTTTGCCGCATCGGCCATCTGCCGGCACGCCGAGCGAAATTCGTCGTAGGTCCATTTCGGAAGCTGGTCGCGCATCCATTCGAAAGTAGCCGCCGACGTCAGTCGGCGCTGATCTGTATTTTCGTTTAGAGTGCGCGGACTGACGTCCGCGGCTACATCCTTTGAAAAATCGCAGGGCTCGGTCCCGCCCGGCATGGGGACCGGTTTGCCGAATTTGTCCGTGCACGCAATCCGGATTTTGCCGGCCGGATTTTTTTGCAGATTGAAAATGAACGCTCCGCCGTCATCATGACTGCCGCCGCGCGCGTTCCAATAGCGGTCCGCCACGGGGCAGATCCGTTGGTCATCCTTCGACAGACTCAACAGCGTGGCATCTATGGCCTGTTTTTCCGAGCCAATCAGCCCCACCTGGACTTCGCCGTCGCAGAAGGCAAACACCTGGGGCCGGAGCATTGCGGTGTCGGTTATGCCCATCAACTGGAATTGCCGTTGCCGGAACAGATTGCGGGCGATGATGAAAAACCATGGGCCATCGGGCGAACCGTGGATATGGGTGGCTTGAATGGCCCGGTAAATTGTCTGCTTCTCCGGATCGAGACGGTCAAAGTCCAGTTCCGTGGTGGGCGCCAGCGCCTCGATGATATACTCCAGCGGATACTGGTAGATGCGGGTGAGCAGGTCGAACAACAGCGCGGAAACTTCCGTGTCGGTGAGGAACTGCGGATAGATATGGCGTTGTTTGAGATATTCGGTTACGGAATGGTAATTGGCGAAGTCGCCGTTATGCACCAGCGCCATGTCAATGGCCGCAAACGGATGGGCGCCACCGGGATGCCAGACGCGACCCTTGGTCGGGAACCGCTGATGGGCAATCCATTCGTGGGCGCAAAGCTCTTCGATTTTGTAATACTTCACGATGGCTTCGGCATAACCGACCACCTTGAGGATCATGATGTCCCGGCCATGCGAGAGCACGAAGGCCCGTTTTTCGCCCAGAGACGCGTAATATTTTTGATTGAGGTTGAAGCTGTTCTGGTTGACGAATTCATCCTCCGCTTCGTCGCGTTCGAGTTGTTGCAGATGGTTCTTCGCAATGAACGCATCGAGCACCAGCGGCTTGACGCGGACAAAATAACGGCAGACATCGGGCGGCAACACCTCCAGGCCCGGCACGGATTTCCAGTCGGCGACCTTGTCGAGCTGCGCGGAGGCTGCGATGTCGAAGTTCGGCTTGATGAATTGCGCCTCGATTTCCGGCTGCACCTTCGTGTCAATGAACGCCACGTGCAGCAGGTAATGGTTGTCCAGCACTTCCCGGCTGACGCCGAGCTGTTCCGGGACGAGCCCCACCGCGGCGATGCCGCCGCCTTTTCCGTTCCCGCGGTTGTGCATCTGGCGAGACGGTTCATAAATATGCCTGCCCGCCACCGGCTCGCTGCAACAGAAACCGACCACGCCGCAACCGCCTTCCTCCGCCTCCTTACGAATGGACGGGGAACAGCCGAGGCTTTCCGCCAGCTGTTTTCTTGAAGCTCCAAGCCGTTTTATCAATTCGCTGTTCATGGTTTTGCCGGCACGTCGTTGGTGTAATCAAGATGCATCAGGAGATCGGTGCGTCCGCGCAGTTCGCTGACGCTGCGCAGGCCAAAGCGTTGAAGAATTCCGACGAGCGTCTTGTGCCAGGCGCTGTAGAGGTTGATGAGCCGCTGGGTGCCCCAGTCCACATCCATTTTCCCGCAAAGCTCAGGATCGGTGGTGGCGATGCCCCGCGGACAACCCCGTCCGCTCGCGCAAAGGCTGCACCGCACACATCCCAGCGCAACCAGTTCCGCCGTCCCGATGACAACTCCGTCGGCGCCCAGGGCGATGGCCTTGGCGACATCGTGGGCCGAGCGGATTCCCCCGCTGGCGATAAGCGTCACCTTGTCACGGACGCCTTCATCCGTGAGAAAATTGTGCACCTTGCCAATGGCGTATTCGATGGGCATGGCAATGTTCTTTTTGGCAATGTCCGGCGCCGCGCCGGTTCCGCCATAGCCGCCGTCAATGTGGACAATATGTGTGCCGGCGGAATAGCTGCCCACGGCAACCATGTCCACATCCGTCGGGGTTGATACTTTCGTTGAAATCAAGGCGCGCCGGTTCACATGCTTGACCCAGTCAATATGCTTCATGTGGTCTTCGATGGAATAGACGCTATGGAACGGGAACGGTGAAAACAGCGATATGCCCAGGACGGTCTCGCGCATTTTTGCCACGGCCGGGGTGTTTTTGTCGCCCAGCAGGTGGCCGCCCAGACCGGGCTTGGCGCCCTGGGCATACTTGAACTCCACAATCGGCACCCGCTGGATCGTTTCCTCGCGCACACCGAAAAGGCCCGTGGCAACCTGCGTAATCACATGGTCGTCATACGGCCGCATGCGTTCCATGTAGCCGCCCTCGCCGGTGCAGGTAAACGTATTCCACGCCACGGCCGCCCGGGCCTTTGACAATTGAGTGACATTGCTGACCGACCCGAACGACATGCCGCCCCCATACCAGGGGACATCAATTTTGATCTTGGGCCGGCCGTCATCGCGCTTGTTCAGCGAGATGCTGGTGTCAATCTGGTCTTCGATGAGTTTTACGGGAGGCCGGTCGGGAAATTTGAATCTGAGCCGGTCGAAGCCGCCGCCGGAATTGCCGCACTCATAATTGTAATCATACTCTTCAGGGGGCAAATCACCGGTCTCAGCCATTTTCCACGTCGCCAAAATCAAATCCGCCGGCCAGCGAAAATCACCGAGCGCCTTGAACATGGGATTTTCCCGGACCTGCAGTGCCCCTTGCGGGCAATGGGTCACGCAATAATGCCCGTTTTTTGCGCAGGCCGGTCCGATGCACAAGTGATGGTTTGGCTCCCCGAAATATTCAAACCCGGGTTTTCGCACATGGACTGCATGGGAACAAACCTCCACGCACTTGCCGCAGCGTTGACAGTCCAGGCTGCGATGGACGATATATTTGGCAATTTCATTGCGATAGCGGGACGGTGCGGGTTTGACAACCCGCTTCACTTCTTCCTGCGGCACGCGTGTTTTCAGCGTATTCTCAGGCAGAGTGTTCATAAATCTCCCTTTCTGGAACCGAAAAGTTTGCCGAAGGTTTCCTCCTCAAGATTTTCAAAAAACATGGCGCGGCCGACATCGCCCCGAAGCCGGCGGACCTCGCGCATGCCCATGGCCCCCATCACTTCGATCAACTGGTCGTGCCACGCCGCGATCAGATTTGTCATCCGGCCCACGCCGTATTTAAAATCAATTTTCTCGAGCCGGGCGGGGCACGGCGTGCCGGGCTGGCAACGGTCACACAGATGACATTCCAGCGCGATCAGAAGCGGCAGGTTGATGGTGACCAGGTCGGCGCCGCAGATGATGGCCTTGGCCACGTGCTCCGGCAGGGCGATGCCGCCGCCGGCCATGAGCGTAATTTCATCCCGGATTCCTTTTTCGATGAGGGCGGTATGAATCTGACGGACCATATCCTTCACAAATCGCGGCTTTTGCGCCGTCAGTTCATTGCCCTTGGAATCGGCCACGACATGCACCACCTCAACTGCTTCAAGCCCGGCCAGCTCAATGGCGCGCCCGATGCCCGTCGCCGTCAATTCAACCCTGATGGAGACAACGATTTCCGGATGGATGCTTTTGATTTCCTTGATGCGTTCCGTCACCGCGGGGCTGTCGGCCACTTCCACCAGCCGGGTTTTTCGCAAGGCCGCTTTCGGCACCGGCGGGCTGTCCGGACCCAGATAAAACGCGATATGTTCCAGATTTGCATCATCAACCGGCCGGTAACGCGAATCCATTATTGCGATCAAGCCGGTATCCGCGGCGGTCTGTTCGATGATGGCGTCAAGCTTGGGCAGCGTATGCGCCGGCGAACTCAAATCAATGATCAACGGCATCGGAATCGAGACCAGCGGCGGCAGCTTGGCCACCGCCTTGTCCCCGGCCAGGGCCAAAAACGGAAGCTTTCTGCCGATGTCAACCGAAGTGCTGATATACTCCCGCCCATGAATGCCATCGCGGGTTGGGCGGACAATCTCCGACATGTCCGTCCACATGGAATCAAAACCAGGACCGGTAAATGGCCCGCGATAGCCCGCGCCGGAAACCGGGATTTTCGCGGTCTCAGCCTGAAGCCACGTCGTTTTGATGATATCGGGTTTCCAGTAATTGTTCCCGAGTTTTTCGTAGGCAGGATTTATTGACAGGCACAAGATGCCCTTCGTGCAATCCTGCACGCAGGAAAAACACCCCATGCACTCAAAAAACAGCGCATCCACGTCACTGAGATTGCGAATGTAATCCGCCTCCTGTTTGTAACGGTCATAGACACAGGCTTTTTTGACGCAGTTATGACACCGGGCGCAGTCTTCCCGCCACTCCACCACGCCATGTTTGCCGATGCGCGGCCGCCGCGGTGGAACCGGCTGGGTCTTGATGTGATATTTTTCCGGCATGATCTCTCCCGGTAACTACAGTCCGGATGCGGCAAGAATCTCCGGCACCAATGCTTCTTTGCCGCCCGAAAGAATATGTATTCCGCGCAAACCATCCAACCCCTTGAGCTGCTTGATGGTTTCAACGCAGATGGCCAATCCCTGCTTTTTCTGCGCGCCGTTATCGCCCGCTTTTTTCAGCCGTTCAATGACTTTATCCGGAATGCAAAATTCGGCGTAAGTGTCACGGAGCTTCCGGGCTTCCGCCGCGCTGTCCAGGGGAAAAACACCGGCCAAAATTGCCGTCTTTTTGGTGAGACCCTCCTTGCGGGCGGCATCGAGCCATTGGCTGAAGGTCTCGATGTCAAACACCGCGTGGGTTTGAATAAACCTTGCGCCGGCTTCGATTTTTTTGCCGAGTCGGAACAGATTAAGCTCCAGCGGTTTCAGAAATGGATTCGCCACCGCCCCGACCAGCATCGAAAATTGCCCGTCAATTTTTGTCCCGTCGGCCAAGACGCCGTTTTCGGACATCCGGGTGGTCAGCTCGATAAATTGGGTGGAATCAATATCGAAAACGTTGGCTGATTCCGGACAGCCGATCAGCGTCTGATGATAGCCGGACAGGCAAAGCACATTCTTGATTCCCAGGCTGGCGGCACCCAGCAAATCGGACTGAAGGGCGATGCGGTTCCGGTCGCGGGTGACCATTTGGAGGACCGGTTCGACGCCGGATTTAACCGCCACGGCGGATGCGGCGACCGATGACATCGCAACGCCATGTGAGTTGTCAGCCATGTTGACGACCACCGGTTTGCCGCCCAAAGCTTTCAAGGCCGCTTCCGTTGCGGAGCCGGCCGCAGTTACGCCCGGCGCATGCTCGGCGGTGACGATAAAATCTCCACTCTCTATCTTCCTTGCGAGTTTGCTGTCAACTTTCATCCAACCGGGCTCTCCTGTTTGTTTACGGCGCCGCTGCGGGCGCACGTTGGGGGCAGATTTCTTACCCGGTCAATGAACTGCCTGATTTCGCCAATGACCTGGCCGGCGCCCTGTTCCCCGCACTCAAACACGGCCATCCGTCCCGCGCCCATGCCAATTTCTTCAAGCAGCGATTCGACGGCCTCGGCGCGTTTGTGTGCCCGCAGATTACCCTCAAAGTGGCGGCACTCGTTCTTTGGGCAGGTCACAATCGCCACGCCGTCCGCGCCGGTTTCAAACGCCTTGATCAAATATGGAACATCCACCTTTCCGGAACAGGGCAAACTGATGGTCTTGATGGTGTCGCCCTCCAGGCCGTGGCAAAGGCTGGCAAACTGGCCGGCCGCCAGATTGTTTGAGCAATAAAAAACGTACGTTTTCAAAGCTCGTTGGTTCATAAACTGGTTTCGCTTGGGGGTAAAAATCAATGGGGCGGGCCGGCCGGTTCAGCCCTTTCGATGACGGAATGAAAACTCATTTGGTTGCCAATTTCATATGGCGCACAACGTCTGTAATGAAGTCTAATTAAAAATCGCGGCACCGGCTTTACTATTATTGTCAATTGTTTGCTCTTTTTTGGGTGATGCCGGTCCGGACGCCACGGTTGCTCAACCAAGTTCAGGGGTGCCCAGACACTGATTTGCGCGGACCGTTTCCAATGGCCCCCGCCGGCCGCGCCATCGTGCAGCAAAGGCGGATTCCCATTCCCGGTTTCGCGCACTTCCCTCAACAACCCGGCTGGCGGCAGGAACCCCGGCCGGTGCCGGTGCCGGAGTCATTTCCCGCCGCCAGCCGCCCCCGCTCATGTCCAATCATTCATTTATCTTATATATTCACTCATTATCATCGCGCGGTGACGACCATTTATTACCAATAAAAAGTCAACTTTCAGCAATAACCGTTGAGCCTGCTCCCGGTCGGGTAAATAAAATTGAGTTTGGACGATGTGCACTATTCGCCTTTGGTGACGGTGCCGATAGTGCGGGCCAGCGGTGATCCCGGTTGGGTTGTCGCGGTGAACTTGAATCTAAAATCCTGAACGAGTTGAACCATAAGAAAGAGTGGTGCTTATGATTGAATGGAGAAAAAGCAATGACGCCCTGGGAACCAGCAACCGGGGGAACCCCTGTGAGTCGGGTCTGTGCACCCTGTGCGACTCGGCCTGCAAAGGCAAATGTGAAACGTGGATGTCCGCCCTGCGGGGGCGGGAACTGTTGTATCCGCGAAAGTTCGGCTACATCACGTCCGGCTCCGGCAACGTGACCTCCGTGGGAGTGGGCTACCACGCCCTGCGCATCCATGGCTACGCTTATGGGTGGCACGGGAAAAACGGCGAAACCGACGCCGACCATTGCATCTTCCCGGAAGTGGATGTCACCACGCAGTTCGGGCGGACCAACCCCGTCAAATGCCGCGTCCCGATGATGACCGGCGCGCTGGGCTCCACTTTCGTGGCGGCGCGCTACTGGGATTCCTTTGCCATCGGCGCCGCGCTCTGCGGGTTCCCCATCGTCGTGGGCGAGAACGTCGTCGGCGTGGACCGCAAGTCTGTCCTCAAAAAGGGGCGCATTGAGATTTCGCCGGAATTGGACCGGCGCATCAACATGTTCCTTCGCTACTTCGACGGTCGCGGGGTCATGATTGTGCAGATGAACGTCGAAGACACCCGCAATGGCGTCGCGGAATACCTGATCGAAAAATATCCCAATGAGGTCATCCTCGAACTCAAGTGGGGCCAGGGCGCCAAGTGCATCGGCGGCGAAATCCAGGTGGACAACCTCGAATACGCCCGCTTCCTCAAGGACCGCGACTACATTGTGGACCCCGATCCGTACGATCCGGTGGTCGAAGCCTCGTTCAAGAGCGGCGCGATCCGCGCGTTTGCCCGGCACAGCCGTCTGGGCGGCACGAACCTCTCGTCCGCCAAACAGGTGCAGGACGACTTCATGAAGGCCGTCAAGCACCTGCGCAAGATCGGTCACAAGCGCATCACGCTCAAGACCGGGTCCTACGGCATGGAAGCGCTGGCGCTGGCCATCCGTTGCGCCACCGATGCCAAGCTTGACCTGCTGACCATTGACGGTTCGGGCGGCGGCACCGGCATGAGCCCGTGGAACATGATGGAGCATTGGGGCGTGCCGTCCCTGCCGCTCCATGCGAAGGCTTACGAGTACACCAAAATGCTGGCCGACCGCGGCCTGGCCGTGCCGGACCTCGCGTTTGCGGGCGGCTTCGCCCGTGAAGATCATGTCTTCAAGGCTCTTGCCCTGGGCGCGCCGTTTGTAAAGCTCGTTTGCATGGGCCGCGCTCCGATGATCCCGGCCTTTGTGGGCAGCAACATCGAAGGCGTGCTGCATCCGGACCGCCGCCAGGCGGTGCACGGTCACTGGGACGAATTGCCGTCCACCATCACCTGCTATGGCGACAAGCCCGAGCAGATCTTTGCCGCGTGGGAAGCGGTGTCCAAGAAGGTCGGCGCCGCCGAGATGAAGAAGATTCCGTTCGGCGCGGTGGCGATGTATGCCTATGCCGACAAAGTCGCCTGCGGCCTGCAGCAGTTCATGGCCGGCGCCCGCCGGGCCAGCCTGTCCGAGATCTCGCGCGACGACCTCATGTCCGCCAATCGCGAGACCGCGGCGGAGACCGGCATCCCGTACCTGACCGACTCGGAAAACAAAAAGGCCATGGCCATTCTCAAGGCGTAAACCAGGTCTGATCAAAATTCAGCCACACGGCGTCGCCCAAGACCGGGCTTCGCCGTGTGTGTTTTTTAGCGCGCAAACCGAAGCCGGCCCGCCATGTGGCTGCCGTGGCTGCTGTGGTTGCGACGCCCTCGTCGCAGATGGTGATGGCGACGCCTCGTCGCCGGTTGGGAAACCGCCCGCCCCTTGGCGCATTCACCCTTCGGCCAGGCTCAATTCTCGACCGTGAGCGGGGTGACGGCCTCCCGTGCAATGGCTCCCTGGACGGTGCCATTCCCGACATAGACATGCATCAGGCCAAGAATCTCGTAGGAACCGTTCTCAATCTTTGTCGTGTCCCACGTTACCGGGAAGTTCCCCGTCTCGTCGTCCGACTCTCCGATTTTGATCCAGGTTTCGGCGCCCTTCTTCCGGTAGTACCAGGGGTTGGAAATTTTCAGCACTTTCCGGGACAGACCCAGTTCCGCCAGTTCCTTGGCCAGGAGTTCCTTGTCGAGCGTCTCCCGCAGACTGATGGCGCCGGAATACTTCCGGCGCGTGCCCGTGGGCACAATGAAATGGGGGCCCCAGTTGTTCGATGTGTTTTTCTGTGACATATGGCTTGTCTCTTTTTCAGTCTCCGAATGGACGCCGGCCCGGGCAACGACCCGTTAATCCGGGTCCGTTCGCTTCACGGGTCAACCGTACGACGCCCCGGCGGTGAGGTCAATCCGGGAGTTCATTGGCCGCAAAATCATTTCAGCCGCAAAAACGCGCAAAGGCCGCAAAACTTTTGACACTAATTTCACCAATGGCCACAAATTATTTTAGGCAGAGACGCCCCGCTCGCCGCGGCGAAGCCTATGGCGCAGCCGGGCCGGGGCGTCCGCTTTCTGATTCGATGTTCGGCGTTCGATGTTGGATGTTCGATGTTCTCCTCCATTTCCAAGCTCGCCACTGCGCCGGTTCCGCCCCACCCTCCTGTGTCCAGGTCGGGACCGGATATGGCAGCACGACTTCAAAACCCATCCGCCAGCACGCAGATGGTATCGCTGATCGAAGTGCGCGGGACCAACAACTCCCTTGTGCATCCGCGCGGCGCTGTCGGTGTCGTCACCCGCACGCCCATTGGCGACGACGGACATTATCTGGTCCGTTTCCCGGACGGCTTTGAAGCCTCGCTCACCCGCGACCAACTCGACGTACTGAAACACTTCAAGGACCGCCTGGGCAACGTGCTGCCGACATCTTGTCGGCAGATCAGTCAGAACTGCCAGCAGGATGCTGGCAGCACGTTCGACCTCGAACAATTCAGCCAGTTGCCCGAACTGCCAAGCGAAGCGACCCGCGCGGTCTTGAATGATTTGCTGGTGCGGGTACGATCAACCTCCAAAGGAAAATTATGAATCCGTCCGCCAAACTCAGTGAATTGATTGATGCGCTCGAATTCGAGCGCGGAAGAGTCGGTCACCCGGTTTGACCGCCAGACCGGCCGCATTGTCAGCGTGGACCGGCACATCCTGAGCGCGTTCGAGGAAGGTGAACCGGACGAATTGGGCGATCTGCCTGACTGGCAGAAGGAGGGATTGGAAATCGCCAGGGCCGTGGCCGAGGACGCCGGTGAGCGGTTCATTGACGCGCCCGACAAGTTCGACTTCCACGAATACCGCCACATGGAACGGTTCATCGGCTCAGTGGAGAACGCCCAGGCCGCGGAGGAATTGTGGCGGGCCATCAAAGGCAAAGGTTCTTTCCGTTATTTCAAAGATACCGCGCGCCGGTTGGGACTGCTGGATCAGTGGCACCGGTATCGCGACGAAGCCGTGAAGGAGCAAGTCATCGCCTGGGCTGAGGCCAACCGGGTGACGGTCGAGGATGACACCCAACAACGGAAATCCTGAAGGCTGTGCGGCAGCACAGCCCTACCGGGAAATTCGTGTCAATTTGCGCAATTCGTGTCAAAAAGTTTCTGCTCCGTCACACCACCAACTTGTACCCGACGCCGTGGATGGTCAGGAGATGTCTGGGTTCGCTGCCGTTGTCGCCGAGCTTTTTCCGGAGCTGCACGATCACCTGGTCCAGCGTGCGGGTCGTGCCGTAATAATTGTAGCCCCAGACTTCATTCAACAGTTTGTCGCGCGACAGGACCTCGCCGACGTGGGCGTGAAAAAACTGGAGCAGCTTCAGCTCCTTCGCCGTCAGTTCACTCACCGTCTTGCCGCGTTTGACCTGAAAAGTCTTCGGATCAATCATTGCTGAACCTATCTGGAAGGCATCATCGGTCAGCGGCTTATCGGTGGCGGTCACCGTCCGGCGCAGCAACGCCTGGATGCGCGCCAGCAGTTCGCGCACGCCGAAGGGTTTGGTCACGTAATCATCCGCGCCAAGGTCGAGGCCGACGACCTTGTCAATTTCCTGTCCCTTGGCCGTAAGCATGAGGATGGGGGTGGCGACTTTTTTGGCGCGGAGCTGTTTGCAGATGTCGTAGCCGCTCAAGCCCGGCAACATCACGTCCAGCACAATGAGCGCCGGCCGGTGTTTCGCCACGGCGTCGAGCGCCTGGTCGCCGCGATTGCACGACGCCACGTCGTAGTCCTCGCTCTTCAATACTTCCTCCAGTCCCAGCAGGATATGCGGGTCGTCTTCGACGATCAAAATTTTAGTTTTCATGAAATCAAATCACGGATGGACACGGCGGTGCAAACGTAACCAGATGAAATGCACTTTAACGCAGAGCACGCAAAGGGCGCAGAGGAACGCAGAGAAAAATTCCTCTGCGAGTCTCCGCGATTCTCCGCGTCCTCTGCGTTGAAAAATCCAAGCGGGACTGCGGGTTGGGACACCCGCGCTCCGGGAAACCGCGTAAACGCGGAATTCCAAACCCATCCGTAATACAATCCTGCAACTTCGCGCACGGACGACAAAGATTTGGACTGCGGTGGCAGAGCGTAGCGGCGACACCGCTTTCCGTACGGCCGGTTGCGTCCAAAAGCGGCGTGGCGCTTCGCTTCCCGCCACAGTCCAAAATCCGTGGTTGCGGCGCAAGCCGCGTTAGGTTCATCTGTGTTCATCCGTGGTTTCAATCTGTTTCAGCGGCAGACGCAAAATAAAGCAGCTTCCGCCGCCTTCGCGCGGTTCATAGACCACGTCGCCGCCATGCGCGCGGGCGATCTGCCGGGCAATGGTCAGCCCCAGGCCCGAGCCTTGCACGCCGCTGCTCAACGAATCATGCGCCCGGTAAAATTTCTCGAAGATTTTCTCCCCGCTGCCGCGCGGCACGCCCAGACCGCGATCCAGCACCTTCACTTCCGCATGCGGCAACGGTGATTCACGGCGGGCCAGTTCCAACGTGATTTCCCTTCTATTGTTGAAATGTTCTTCTCCCTCTCCTCCGCTGACGGAGGAGAGGGTCGGGGTGAGGAGGTCAGATTCAGTTCCCCTCACTCCGGCCCTCTCCCCGCTTGGGCGGGGCGAGGGAGTTGAAGCGCGGCCGTTGGAATATTTTTCGGCGTTGGACAAAAGGTTGACGATGATTTGGGATAACGCATCGGCGTCGCCGCGCCCGGAAATCGCCGCGTCCGGCAGCACGCAATCGAACTTGAATCCGCCGGCCTCCAGATGCGGGCGGAACGTTTGCGCGGCCCCTCGGACAACCTCGACGAGATCGCACGGCTGGAAGTTGTATTTCTTTTCACCGCGTTCCATGCGCGAGAAATCCAGCACGTTGTTGATGAGCCGGGTGAGCCGGGCGGCTTCGGCGGTGATGATGTTCAGATACGAACGCTGCTTGGCCGGGTCGGTCACCCGTCCCTCGGCGAGCAGTTCGGAGAACATGCGGATGGAGGTGAGCGGGGTTTTGAGTTCGTGCGACACGTTGCCCACGAAATCGGTTTTCTGCCGCGCCAGTTTGAGTTCGGAATTCAGGCTGCTGACGATGAGCCAGCTTCCGATGCCGATGGCGAGCACAAGCATGGTGATGAGCAGGCCGAGGGTGAGCCTGGCGGTATTTGCCGCCCGGGTCAGTTGCGCGGGGTTGACGAGATAAGCGGCCACTTCCCAATGCGGCAGTGCCTCGCCGATTTCGGTGGCTACAAACGGGCGTTTCCAACCGGCCTGAAAACCGGCGCGCGAAAGCGCCACGGGTTTGGCGTTGTCGTCGAGGACCGCAAGGCAGATTTCATCGCGCATTTCCGGGCCGGCGGACACGAGACCGCGCAAGCCGTCCACAACCCGGTCCAGGTTCAATTGCGCGCCGAAAATCAGGTCGGGTTCAGTGCTGAGCCGGTGCCAGAACATGAGCCGGAGTTTGTTCTGGAGGAACCGCGCGAGCATCCCGTCCGTTCCATTGCCGATGAGCTGGCCGAATTCCGCCTCGGCGGGAATCGCTTTGGACAAATTACTCTGCAACTCTTTGGCAGCGACGGTGTCGGTCTTGTCCCGGTCGGCAAGCTGGTAATAGCTGCTTTGCGGGCTGACTTTGCGGGTTTGCGCCTCCTTATAATTGAGGGATTGACTCTGTGCCCGGCCGGCTGCGCCCAGTTGGCTGGAAGAGCTGCCAACCTCGTCTTTCTGCTTTTCTAACGATTGGGCGGCGAAACCGGGCGCAACTGACGGGCTGGCCAACGCAACTTGCTCCTGGGGCGCCTGGGCGGCAGTTCTGGTTGTCGCCAGTGTTGGTTGTGCCGGTTTTTGACTGGCACCGCCTCCGAATGAACCGCTGACCGAACCCGGCCGGTTGGCCGCATTTCGGTCGAAGTTCAAAGCACCGCTGTTGTCCAGATTGTTAAATACGGCATTGGCGCTTTGATAAACCTCGACCGCCTCGCGATTGCCGAGGAAGCCGCCGTTGTCCGAGTAGAACGTCCGCGCCTCGCCGCGCGCATTCGAGGCGGGCGACAGGATCTGGCCCGACACCGTGACGCAAAAACCGACGTCGGCCAGCAGCCAGCGCTGGCGCAATTCGCTGTCGAACCGGACGGCCGCCGTACGCGCGTCCCGGCCGGCCAGAAGGCTTTCGACCCGGGCGCTGAATTCCTGCTGTCGTTGGGCGAGATAATCGGAAATGCTCTGCGCGAGCGTGTCGGTCACGTGCTGGCAGAGCAGCGATTGCTGGCGTTCGAGCAGGAATTGCTGGTCGCGCAGCGAGCGCATCGCCAGCCACGCGAGCACCAGGCTCGGCAGGAGGACGGCCAGCACAAAAACCAGCGCGATTTTTTTCATTTTATCGTCACCTCCGAATTCATGGCGGTGAGCAAAACTTTTCCTTCAATCATTCCAAAGGTAGCGGATTCTTTTATGACGGCTTGTTTTATTTTTCCGTTAAAGCGAAATGTTTCAGTCAGTACGGATGAACTGGTCGCCGTCCGGCCATCGGCGGCAATTTGAATCGCGACGTCTTTGCGTGCGAATTTGTAGTTGCTGAAACTCTGAAAACCGGTTTCCAAACGGCGGCGATAACTGCTCGTATCGTCTTTGTTCGTGTCCGTCCGTGTCCCTTCAACAATGGCAGCCGCGATCACAGCATTGCTCGCAAAATTGGCAACGACGCCAGCGGCATCTTTGTTGGTCAGCCCTCTGTCAATGGAATCCAGAATGGCCAAAATGTTTGTTTTGGAAATTTTCCCGTTCACCGGAGAAACGGATTGCAATTGAAGCTGCCGGTCAGGAGCGCCGGCCTTCAACGGCACGGCTGGATGGTTTTCGCGCTTCATTTCCGACATCATTGCGTCCGCTCACGGATCAAAAATCCAGGTTTTGCCTTCTTTGCGGAAAACAAAGCTGGGCAGGTTGTCTTCCTTCAGGAACAAAACCAATTTGTCGGAAATCACTTTCCATAGGCCGCTTTTCCCCCAGGCTTTTCCGTCCTTGGTCCCGCTGATTGCGAACTGCCAATTGGTTTCCACAGAAATGAGAAGCTTGTCTGATCTGGACATCATGGTCCATTCGCCCGCCATCTCCTTGAGGACCTGCTGTTCGGAAAGCGGGTCAACCGCGGGTTCTTTCACTTCCACAGCACCTGACTTCCAAATCCCCTGCCATATTTCCTGGATTTGGCCTGCGCTGAATTCTTCCGACTTCGCTGCGAAGATCACTGCGGACACAAACAGAACGAGCGCGAGGCAGAGGATGATTTTGAGTTTCACGGCTTTCATCGCAGTAGATTCGGTTGCTTCAGCACCTTCTTCGCCTCTGGCTTCAGAAGCTTCATCATTTGGCTCTCGGAATACGGTTGATAGGCGTTCCATCTTCCATAAGTGGGCGGCAATGGAATGATAATGTCGTCTGACTTCCCGTGAAGCCAGACCGCAAAGAAATAAACAGGCATCACGTCCAAAAAACGAAGTTCATAATCCTGTTTTCTTATTTGTGGTAATTTTTCCGCCGCTTGCAACGCCTTCAGCGTTTCTTTGCCAAGACCAGTGTCGTACAGAGCGCCAAATCTCTGCGCATTTCCAGTTTTTGCGTCGGCGTCAAATACCGTTGCCACCCCAACGGAGTTAGTTCCGTGCATAAGAATATACCGCCAGGATCTGGATGTCGCCGCAGAAAGCAAGTGCCCGGAAGCCAAATCCGTCAGTCCAACACTGTACCATCGGTGGGGCTCGGATATGGTCAAATCTTCCATCCGTACATTTCCGAGCGTGCCATGCTCTCGCTGAATCTCACCGACCTCTTTATGTACAATCTGTCGTCCCCCTTCCGGGGCTTTGTAATAGACGATGGCGAAAACCTTGTCCTCATCCGCTCGAATGTCCAAGCGTCCGTTTTGGATCGTGAGCACATAAGTGAAGTGGCCATTACCGAGTTGCGTCTCGCCGACGTAGTCCTCCGGTTGAATCTTCAATGGCTTGGAATCGGCAAGTAGTGAAACCAAGGAATAACGGTATGCTCTCTCCCAAGTTTGATAGTCCGTGGCAGCGCCCCGTTTGATGTCGCCATACTTCTTCCCGCCGACGACTACATTCTCGAAATCGATCTTGGAATCGTTTCGGACTCGAATCTCAGTTGCATAGCCTGCGAGAGCCATCAAGCTGAGCAAACAAACGATGTGGAGTGTTTTCATACAGGTGTTGTGGTCGTCCCGCCCAAAACGAGCGCGAGGCAGAGGATGATTTTTGGGTTCATAAATTCATTCAACGGTCTGTTTCAGAGTTCGCTGCCAAAGAACTTTGTAGCTTTTACTTCCTTGCGGACTCCACATGTGCTGCGGCGGAATGTCTGTTTCAAAAAGAATCAAATCCAACTCGACAACATATTTTTTGCCCGGCAATGGAATGCCATCCTGTTTCGTGTGCCGAAAGATTGTGCCAAGGTTGAAATCGGTTCCTCCCAATCCATATCCACCATTTGCAGGCCGGGGTTCTCCTTCAGGATAAACATAAATCTTGCTCTGAACCCCTGTCACCATGTTCGTGCCGACCGTAAGATTCGCAGATTCAAACGAATTTGTATTAATTGTCACAGAAAGCGTGTCTGCCGTTCGTTCAACCTTTAACCTGGTCGGCACACGAACCGAAATCGAGTGGCGAATCGAAGGATTGGCATCGGCAATTGGCGGAAGCAGTGGAAAGCCAAAAAAATTCGTACGCGGCGGTTTAATCGGAAGCCTCGGATCCATTTGCCCGGATGCCGGAGCATATCGGTTTGTTCCATCGTTTATCAGATACAACAGATATTCATTTGTATTACCGGGTATAAATCCCATAAGGGTCGGGCCATTGGGCGGATTAGTTTTTTCAAAACGATAATGGTGCAAGACAATCTGGTCGTTCGCAGGCATTGCTGGTCTGCAACATGGATAATTTCACCTCGCGAAGTCACAAGCTGGCCGAGATATGAGAAATGCGTCAGCATCACTTCCCGACCATCTGGGAAATCCGGATCATTATTTCGCGCGGAGGCGAGCAATTGCGCTCGGATGTCGAGATTTTTAGGAATTGGAGCGCAGCCAAACAAACCGCCGCTTAAAACGAGCGCGAGGCAGAGGAGGATTTTAGGTTTCATGGTTTCAATTCAGTGGCAGCGGGAAAGCCAGTAATCACTTTGAGAAAAACCGGTAAAAGCGCGTGTTGTAATTGGTCGAATCCGGATCCCTGAAATAGAACGCCGCATTGGTGAGCGTCGTCCAGTGAATGAGGTCGGTGGATGCTTCGATCTGAAACCCGGGCCCAATGCCCCATGGCAGGGCATAACCGAAGGCGCGGTCTCTCACCAGCGGTGTCGTTTCCGGCGCGGGAACGCTGGGTGCGCTGAACAGCGGGGTTGCCGCATTCGTGCCGGGGGTGTTGCCCGAATTTAATTGCGTCATCAACCGGCTCGGAAGTGTTACGATGTCGTCCGAGGCAAACGACCAACTGACCAGATCCTGGTTCTGCCAGTCCGCGCCGCCGGCCGCCGTGAATCCCACCCATGCCCAACCCTCGTCCAGATCCATCACCCTGGCCAGATTTACGTAAACGGTCATCAGCGGATTTTCCATGTCATCGAGATACATCTGCAGATTGCCGGGAACATAAACGATTCTTGCGGTGTGAACCCGTCCGTCGGAAAACGCCACGCCATTCGTCACCGAGGCGATGGGAGTGGCCACACCGTCCCAGAGTATTGTCGCGGGTGAACTGGCAGCCAGCACCGCGACCTCGTCATAAGCCACGTGCTCAGGGGTCTCTCCGTGGTAGTTGTCGAACTTCACCACCAACAGGTTCGTGAGGCCGCCGAAGCCGATGTTGCAGCCGGGCCAGCCGAGCCGGGGGGTGGGGGCGTTTTGAACCACGAACGCCAGACCGTCGGCACCGTAACCCTTTTTGTCGGTGATTTGAATTTGAAACGTCGTCTCAAACCCGTTCTTCACCGGCCGCTTTGTCTCCAGCCACGCACCGCCGATTCCCCGACCGCTGATTGCCGGCGTTAGCCTGAGGTGTCCTTCAAACGGAGCGGCGTAGGCTTGCAGGATCAGCCCGGCAGGCGACGAGAAATCATTGTAAGTCAAAGTGCCGGCGTCGCACGCGGTGCCGGGCAACCAGATCGTGGCCAACAACAGCAGCCACCTGCCCAGATGAGCAGTTGGTCTCGGCGACAGGCCCATGGAAGTTTCTTGAGGTTCGATGTTCGCATCGCTTTCAGCACGAAATGAAAAAGCCGTGCATGGTTGGTTTTTTTGGCAGTTCATGGTTCACCACTCATTTCTTCGAATCGGCAGCGAGGTCGTCAATGATCGCGCTCGTTTTGTCGAAACCTTTTCTTTGAGTATACTTCAACCATATTCCAACTCCGCGTTCATAACCAAGCTCATTCTGGCTTGCCGGCGCCAATCCTCCCCTGGGAGCGCTGGCGTCCCGCCGGCCCTAACTGACGACGGACTGATCCAACTCGCCGGCGAGACGCCGGTGCTCCCAGAGCCCGCCCCCTTGGCCACTTCACTCGATCAAAAATGACACGTTGACGGTGGCGGACACGCTGATCTCGCCAGCGGAGAACGTTTCGCCAGCGGTGTCCGCGCCGGCCACGTCCGACAAGGCGCCGGAATTTTGGACGTTTTGAACCTGGCCGTTGAACCCCCATTGCGCCCCCCAACGGCCGCCATAACCGCCCCATCCGCCACTCCAGTCGTTCACGTTGATGTTAGAAACCTTCCCGCGTTTCACGCCGAGGGCCGAGGCCATGGCGTCGGCTTTTTCTTTCGCGGCCTTGATCGCCAGCTCGCGGGCCTGGTCGCGGTATTTCCGCAACTGCGAGGTCCGGAAATCAATGCCATGAACGTAATTCACGCCATTGGTCAGGAGGCCCGTTACGATGCCTTCAAAGTTGGTGATGGCGGTCACCCGGATTTCGATGGATTTCCGGACGATATAGGCCACCGGTTTGACGTGGGAACTGTTGTAATTGTAATCCGGCTCAATACTGATGAAATCCGTTTGCACGTCCTTTTCCTTCACGCCGGCTCCCTTGAGAAAGGCGAGCGCACAGGCAATTCGCTCGTCGTTCTGTTGCCGGGCCACATCGAGATTTTCATCCCGCGTCTCCACCCCGACGCTGAGGCGGATTTCGTCCGGTGCCACCTTGACCTCGGCGGAACCGGACACGTTAATCTGCGAGAAGGCAGATGTGAACGGCAGTGTGGCCGCGGCCAGGGCGAATAGGAATCGAATTTTCATGGTGTGAATGGGTTGATAGCGGTTCGTGGTTGCGAATTCACTTTGAATTGCGGGTGTTATAGGATTGTGACTGCAAGGATTTGCGGGAAGCGCCGTCGTATTTACCGTTCACGAGTTGATCGCTGAAGTCGCCCAAGTTGCTGGTTTCCGCCCTGATTTGAACTTGAACCTCGGCGGGCGCGTTGGCACAGGCCGCACCGAGGGCTTCTTTTTGCACGGCGAGTGTGGCGGCGGCCTGCTGGTAATTGCCCGCATCCGCTTGGGCAATGGCCTCGTCCTTGGCGACGGCGGTGAGCACCAGCACTTTTTCCGCGTTGACGCCCAGATTGACCGACCGGTCGGCGACCGTTGGGTCGTCCGTGTAACGGATTTTCACCACGCCGCTGGTGGATTGTTCGCTGCCGTTGTCGAGTTCGTCCGTATAGCTGACCTTGACGCGCGCGACTTCGGGTTCGGGCCGGGTCACGAGGCAGCGCAGGAACAGATAACGGTCCTGGCCAAGGATAAACTGGCTCAAATTCACCAATGCCTTCTGGTTTTCAAACCTCTCGCTGCGACCGATGAAGCCAATCGGCCTCACCCCGTCCGGACAGGTGATTTCAATGCGGATTTCGCGGGCGGCGACGGTGAGCAGTTCGCCCAGTTCCTTCGCAAAAATTTCCGGAAGTTTCTCCGTGTCCCGGACGTAATAATAATTGGCATCGCTGGCCTCGGCCAGGCCGGCCATCAAATCCTCGTTGTAATCGTCGCCAACGCCGATCGTGGTCACGGCAATGCCCGATTCAGCCAGTTCATGTCCCAGTCCGCGCAAGTCATGGGTGGAACTGGGGCCGACATTCGCCAGCCCGTCGGAAAGCAGGATGACGCGATTGATGCGTTTGCTGGAAAAGTATTCCTGGATCTGCCGGGCGCCGGTTTTGACGCCGGCATAAAGCGCAGTGCTGCCGCCGGCTTCGATGCCTTCAATTCGCGCCCTTAACGCCTCCTTGTCCTCGACCCGCTGTGCGGGCACGAGCACCCGGGCTTCATCGCTGTAAATGACCAGCGAAAAAACATCGTTGGGCGCCAGGCGGTCCACCACCAGCATGGCGGCTAGTTTGGCCTTCTCCAGCTTGGCGCCGGTCATCGAACCGGACTTGTCCAGGACGACGGCGAGGTTGAGCGGGGTGCGCCGGTGTTTTTGCCGGTCGGCAATCGCGCTGAGGTCAATTTTCACGACCACCTCCTGCGGCCGGCCCTTCAGCAGGACATCGCGGTCCGGAACGAGATTGAGGTGCAGGGTTTCTCCGGCAAACAGACTGACCGCCAGACCGGTTGCCAGACCAAGGACAAGCAATGTTTTTTTCATGCCACCACTGTGCCTGATGGCCGCCGGAAGTTGTCATTGGGGGGTCAAAGGTTTGTAAAAAAGATGTAAGGCCGCACCGGGCAAAAACAGCTTTGCAATTTTCCCGTTTCCACTGCAGGCTGTTTGCATGACGCAACCACTCGCGCTCGTTTTCTACGAAAAATTGCTGCCGGGCAGCCAGTTGGTGAACCGGCTGCAAGACCTGAATTATCGCGTTCAGGCCGTCAACGATCTGTCGGCGCTCCTGCGCGGTGCGCAAAGCGAAGGCCCCATGCTGGCGGTGGTGGACCTGGAATCGAAGCACGATGACGTTTGCCGCGCCATTGCCGCGTTGAAAGCGGATGCCGCCACCCAACACATTCCCATTATTGCGTTTGCCGGCGAACAGGCGGCGGAGTTGCAAGCCGCCGCGCAAAAAGCCGGCGCGACGCTGGTGGTCGGCGAGGCCACCATCGCGAATTACCTGCCGCAGCTTTTGAATCAGGCGTTGCAGGTATAGCAAACCGCCGGTTTTGCGGCTGAAACCGGTGCGAAACTTGCGCTTGACTTTGGCATAACGGGTATTTAGGATGGCTGCCTAATTGAGGCATGAGCGTTTTTGAAAAGTAATTTTGGCACGACTGAATTCCAGTCGTGTCCTTTTTGCTTTAGGGGCGGGCCTCGAAAATTCAGGAGTTAATTATGGCCACTGGCAAAGTCAAATGGTTCGACAACAAAAAAGGGTTTGGCTTCATCGCCCAGGATTCCGGGCAGGACGTTTTCGTGCATCACACGTCCATCACGGGTGCGGGATTCAAAACCTTGAATGAAGGAGACGAAGTTTCCTTCGACGTCATACCCAGCGACAAAGGGCTGAAAGCCCAAAATGTCCAGCGCGTGAGTCCGGTGTAACGCCGGGTCTCATCCAGGCAAATCCCGCGAAGCGGGAGATTTTCGTTCGCCAGCCGAGAACGAAGGGGGTATTTTAGGCTCATGACCGATTCAGCCGCAATGCGAGTCGAAAGTCTTTACCTTCATGTTCCATTCTGTGCGCAGAAATGCGCCTATTGCGCCTTTTATTCCGAACCGTCCAGCGGCGACCTCATCAACCGTTACGTCGCCGCGCTCATCCGCGAGCTGGAACTTGTTGCGCACGATCTTCAGCCACGCACGATTTTCTTTGGCGGCGGCACACCCTCGCTGCTCAACTTGCGCCAGTGGGAACAAATTCTCCGCGCCCTGGAGCGGTTGAATCTGCTGGGCGCGGAGGAATTCACGGTTGAATGCAATCCCGCCACCGTTTCGCCCGACAAGGCGAAACGGCTCCGCGACTTCGGGGTGAACCGCATCTCCATGGGTGTGCAGTCACTCGACGAACAATTGCTCGAACGTCTCGGCCGCATCCACACCCGCGAAACGGTCTTCCAGTCGTTCGACATTCTGCGCCGGGCCGGTTTTGACAATTTGAATCTCGACCTGATGTTCGCGATTCCCGGTCAGACCCTGGAAATCTGGCGCGCGACCCTGGCCGAGGCGCTGGCGCTCGGCAGCGAGCATTTGTCCACCTACGAAGTCATTTACGAGGACGACACGCCGCTGTTCGCGCAACTGCAGGCCGGCGAATTTGACGTGGATGAAAATCTCGCGTGCGAAATGTATGAAGAATTAATTTTGAATGCGACGGGCGCCGGTTTTCAACAATACGAAATTGCGAATTTCGCGCGGGATAAACGCGTCGCTTTCAATTCAGCCTTCAGCCTTCAGCCTTCAGCCTTTCCCTCGTTTGCCTGCCGGCACAATGTGAACTACTGGCGCGGCGGTTCGTTTTACGGGCTGGGCCCCAGTGCGACGAGTTACGTGCGCGGCGTGCGGACGAAGAACTGGTCGAACACGCAACTTTACTGCGAGCAACTGGAAAAGGGAAAACGCGCCATTGAATCCCGCGAAGAATTGCCGCCGTTGAAACGCGCGGGCGAAACCGCCGCGTTCGGTTTGCGGATGAATGCGGGCTGGCCGTTTGCAGAATTCCGGCGCGCGACCCATTTCGATTTGCGCGACGAGTGGCCGGCGGAAATGAATCAATTGGTGGAACGCGGCTGGGCTTCACGCGACGCACAACAATTTCGACTCACACCGCAAGGATTGCGCTTTGCGGATTCGGCGGCGGAACTTTTTTTGCGTTGACGTAGCGGCGTGTCGGCAGACCGCCGCATTTTTCAGAAAGCATTTTTCCGGCAGAGAAATTGCCACGTCAGCAGGGCGGCCAGAATGGCCAGCCCGCCACAAAAGACGTAAGGCAACGGCGCGACGCGCAGGTAAAGTATCACGGCGAACAGCGGACCGAGAATGCGCGCCAGGGCACCAGCGCTTTGCGCGACACCGATGGTGGCACCCTGCTCGTTCGCCGGCGTGAGATTCGAGAGCAATCCGAAGAGCGGCGGCCGCGTCAGGCCGGTGCCGATGGCCAGCAGTGCCAGCGCCAGAAGCATCTTGATCCACGGCCAGTCGGTGGCATGGAGAACCGCCAACCACTTGAGCTGGCCGTCACCTTTGATGAACGGCAGGAGGATCAGGCTGATGCCGGTCAGGAACAGGCTCAGGGAAATCAGTTTCGGTTCGCCGAATATTTTGACCAGCCGCCCGATGGCTCCGCCCTGGATGACCGCGCCGATGATGCCGCAAAAGACAAACAGGGAGATGACCGTCATGGCGGGCCTGGTTTCGTCCACGGCAATGCCGAGGTTGAAATTGTCGCTGACGAGCAGCGGCAGGGTGCTTTCAAAACAACTGAAGGCGAACGTCGCCAGAAAAAAAATCAGGATCAACAAACCGATTTTCGGTTGGGCCAGCGTGTGTCCCCATTGGGCAAAATGCGGGCGCCGGGCCGCCTGGCTGGAATCGGGTTTCAAACTTTCGGCAAGAATGCAAAACGCGAGGAAAAAATTCGCCGCGCAAAGAGCCGCGGCCGTCCAGCCCGGCCCGGTGCTGCCGAAGAAATGCAGCGCGATGCCGCTGAGCGCGGGACCGAAAATGAATCCCAATCCGAAGGCCATGCCGATGAGTCCCATCCGCTTCGACCGGTTTTCCGGCGGAGTAATGTCGGCGATGTAGGCCTGGGCGACGGTGATGTTGCCGCCGCAAATGCCGGCGAAGATGCGGGAGACGAGCAACGTCCAAAGTGCGGCGGTGTGATTTTCAAAGCCCGACCCGACGGCAAACAAGACATAAGACAATGCCGCGCCGGCGGTGCTGATGAGCAAAATGGGCCGGCGACCGTGCCGGTCAGAAAGCCGCCCCCAAATCGGCGAGAAGACGAATTGCATCGCGGAAAACGAGGCGATGATGGCGCCGATGACCCAGCCACTGGCGCCGTAATGCCGGGTGAAAATCGGCACCAGCGGCACGACGATGCCGAAACCGACGAGGTCAATAAAAACCGTCAGGAAAACGACGAGGAGCGATGGCTTGCGGTTCATGTTTTTGACCGCGCAAAGTTTAGTGGTGTTTGGAGATGAGTCAACCAAGTTGGCCGCAGGCATTTATCTTAATCCAAATCCCACCCCTAATCTTGATCGTTCCGCAAATAGATTGAGATTACGATGACGATCAGGATTACGACCGTGTTTGGTTCGTCCTTGTGAAGAACGTGTCACTAAGATTCAATAAGTCCGTTTTGATTAATCGAAAATTTTTCCGCTTTGTTATGTCATGATTGATTCCGTTTCCGAGACCGCCGGGGCAGCGGCGGATTTGAAAAAAACCAGGCGGCAGAAGGCCGCGCAGCAGCGCGGCCCCACCATTGACCGGTTGCCGCCGCATTCCATCGAGTGCGAGCAAGGCGTGCTGGGCTGCGCGCTGCTGTCGCCGAACGAATGCGTGGGCGAGTGCATCGAAAAACTCAAGGACGGCGGCCAGGAGGTTTTCTACGACCTGCGGCACCAGACGATTTACGAAACGCTGGCGACCATGTTCAACGAACGGATGCCCATTGACGTCATCACCGTTCAACAACGCCTCAAGGACAAACAGCTTTTGGATCAGGTCGGTGGCATTGCGTATCTGGCACAATTGCAGGACGCCGTGCCGAGCGCAGCGAACCTTTCCTATTACCTGGAACACGTCCAGGAAAAATTCCTGCTGCGGAAAATGATTGCCACCTGCACAGATGTTGTCGGGCGGGTTTATGATTACGAAGGCGAGGTGGACGCGCTGATGGACGAGGTGGAGCGCGATATTTTGCGCATCAGCGAATCGCGCGCGCAAAGCAGCGTGCTCGGCGTCAAGGAACTGGTGGGCAAGGCCATCGGGACGATTGAAAATTATTTCAGCCGCAAAGGCGTGTTGAACGGCCTGGCCACGGGCTTCACGGATCTGGACCGGATAACGGACGGTTTGCACGGGAGTGAAATGATCGTCATCGCCGCCAGGCCATCCATGGGAAAAACTTCGCTGGCGATGAACATCGCGGAGCACGTGGTGCTGGAGCAAAAGCTGCCGGTGGCCGTGTTCAGCCTGGAAATGAGCGCGGAGGCGCTGGTGTTGCGCATGATGTGTTCGCTCGCGCGGGTGAATCTGCGCAGCATCCGCGAAGGCTTCATGAGCGAGTCGGATTTTCCGAAGCTGACCAGCGCGGCGGGCCGGCTGGCGAGCGCGCCGTTGTTCATTGATGATTCGGCGGGGCTTTCGATTTTGCAACTGCGGGCGCGGGCGCGGCGGCTGGCGCAGCAGCACGGCGTGAAACTTTTCGTGATTGACTACCTGCAATTACTCCATTCTACTGCGCGCCGGGCACAGGAAAACCGGCAGCAGGAAATTTCGGACATTTCCAGCGGCATCAAGGCGCTGGCGAAGGAATTGAAGGTGCCGATGCTTGTGCTCAGCCAGTTGAACCGCGAATTGGAGCGGGACAAAAGCCGCAAGCCGCGGTTGTCCGATTTGAGGGAATCGGGCGCGATTGAACAGGACGCCGACGTGGTGGGTCTGCTGTACAAGCCTAACGCCGGTGAAGATGAAGATGGCGCCGCAGTGGAAGAGCCGGATGGACTGCCGATTAATTTGTTGATTGCGAAACAGCGCAACGGCCCCACGGGCGATGTAAACTTAACCTTTTTGAAACCGTACACTCGTTTTGAAAGCGCAGCCAAAGTCAGCGACGAAGACGTCCCGGTGGACCGATAGACGATGAAATTATTTTTTCGCCTATTCGGAGTCTGGCTGTTGCTCGGGTGCGTGCCGGCCGTGTGGGCGCAGCCGGCCGGCCCGAAAATTGACCGCGTGGACGTGAAGTTTGTCGGCCCGGCGTCGGTCAGCGAACAATTCGTTCGTTCCAACATCCGCCTCAAAGCGGGCGGCATTTATTTCCCTGCCGCCACCCAGGATGACATCCAGTCGCTCTATGCGACCGGGCAGTTTTACAACATCCGCGTGATGGCGGATCCAGGCGACAGTGGCGGCGTGCGGTTGACTTATTTCGTGCAGGTGCGTCCGCGACTGACGGACATCAAGATTGAGGGCAACAAAAAGTTAAGCGCTTCCAAAATCCGCAAAAAAATCACCGTGAAAACCGGCCAGCCGCTCGACGAGCAAAAACTGTTCACCGACAGCCAGGAAATCCGGAAGCTTTACGAAAAATACGGATATGCCGGCGCGCGGGTGAAATATGTTTTGAACATTGACGAGAATGCCGGGCGCGGCACGGTCAGCTTTGAAATCACCGAAGCTGCGAAGCTTAAAATCAAACAGATTGATTTGATCGGCGCGGCGGCTTTCTCACAAAAGGAACTGCGCAAACAACTCAAGACCAAACGGCGCTGGATGTTTTCATGGCTGACGGGCAGCGGCGTGTTCAAGGAGGACGAGTTCCAGGACGACCGCGACCTGCTCGCCGAGTTTTACCACAGTCATGGTTATCTTGATTTTGAAATCAAGGACGTGAAGCTCGATCACCCGGCGACCAACAAAATGGTGATTCGCTTTTACATTTATGAAGGACGGCAATACAAGGTCGGCTCGGTCACATTCACCGGCAACAAACTTTTTAATGCGGAGGAAATCCATCGCGGCCTGCAATCCGTCCACAACTTCGAGCATTCCAAGGGCAAGCTCGGCCCGCACGGCCTGCCCATGGACGCCGGCGACATTTTCACGCCCGGCGGCCTGAACAAGGACACGCAGGCCATCGAGGATTTTTACGGCAGCAAGGGTTATATTGACGTTGTGCGGGGACCGACGCTGCGCGCCGCGTACATTCCGAACGTGGAGACGGGCACGATGGATCTGGAATTTCAAATCAAGGAAGGGCAGAAATCCCGGGTCGAAAAAATTGACATCCGCGGCAACAACAAGACCAAGGACAAGGTCATCCGCCGCGAACTGGCCATTTCACCGGGGGAAACCTTCGACATGGTGCGCGTCAAAATCAGCAAGCAGCGTCTCGAAGGCTTGCAGTATTTCGACAAGGTGGATATGCGGCCGGAGGCGACCGACCCGCCGATTGCCGGGCGCAAGGATTTGATCGTAAACGTGGAGGAACAGAACACCGGTAACTTCATGCTCGGCGCGGGCTTCAGTTCGGTGGACGCGCTGGTCGGTTACGCCGAGGTAACCCAGGGTAATTTTGACCTGTTCCACCCGCCCACGTTCACCGGCGCCGGCCAGAAAATCCGTCTGTTCGTGCAACTCGGCACCCAGCGCCAGGACTACGAACTTTCGTTCGTCGAGCCGTGGTTTTTGAACCGCAAACTCTCGTTCGGTGTGGACCTTTACCGGCATCAATTGAACTTCGAGAGTCCGAACAATATTTACGACGAGACCCGGACCGGCATGCGCCTGAGCCTGATGCGCGCGTTGTGGAGCGACTTTTTCATCGGCAGCATCAGCTATACGCTTGAAGACGTTGGCATTTCCCTGAACAGCGGGTTCCATAACGAGCTGCCGTCGGCTGCTCGAAATGTGCCGCAAGCCATCCTCGATCAAACCGGCGACCATCTCTATCAGCGCGTCGGCGTGACGCTGGCTTATGACACGCGCAACAGCACGCAACTGCCGAATCATGGCCAGCGGACGGAAATTGACCCGGAACTCAGCATCGGCGACACCATGTATTACAAACTTGAAGTCAAAACCGCCTGGTATTTCCCCGGCCTGTTCAAAGGCCATGTGATTGAGGCGGTCGGGCGCGCCGGCATCGCGGACAGTCTGGGTTCCAGCGACGTGCCGTTTTACGACCGTTATTATCTCGGCGGACTCTACTCGCTGCGTGGGTTCAAATATCGCAGCATTGCTCCGCGTGAAACGCCGCCTTTTACCGGTGTAACCCAGGATCCGATTGGCGGCGACAGTTACTGGTTGGGCTCGGTGGAATACAGCCTGCCCATTTTTGAGAAGGAGAACGGTCCCGGCGTGCGCTTCGCGCTGTTTTACGATGTCGGCAACGTTGGCGCGCAACCCTATTCGTTTTCAGGAAATTTTGATGACAACTGGGGTGTCGGCCTGCACATCAACATCCCCAAGCTCGGCCCGTTGCGGCTTGAGTATGGCGTGCCCATTCATCACGATCAATACAACAGCAGATCCGGCCGATTCCAATTCGGGGTCGGCTACCGCCGTGAATTTTAAGCATCAATCCCTAGGCCCACATCCCTTTCCTCAAAGCGACCCTTTTTCCCATTTCGGAGTTCGGGTTCATATTGAGCGGTGTCGGCGGCACGAACAGCGGCACCTATTCACGTGCTGACCTCGTCCAATCTTCTGGTGCCGCGGGGTCTAGGGACGCGCATTGCGACCAATCACTTTGACAGCACTGGTCATTTTATTTTCACCAACGCCGCGCAAACCAACGCGGCGCAGCAATTCTATTTGCGGCAACTGCCGTGACTCCGCCGGCCCAGGTTTTAACCCGCCAGTTTTCAGTTGGCGTCAGCCGTGAAATTTGCTTTTATATGCCCATGAAATTATTACGCACAACAATTTTGACCATTTCGTTGCTGGCTTTCTTGAGCGTTCCCGCGCTGGCACAAACCAAAATCGGCACCGTGGATTTGCGCAAGCTGTTCGACGGCTATTGGAAAACCAGGCAGGTGCAAACCGTGCTCAACGATCGAAAGGCGCAGCTCGACAATGACGACAAAAGCATGCGCGACGATTTGAAGAAGGGCAGCGACGAATATCAGAAGCTTTTGGCCCAGGCGAACGACCAGGCGCTCTCCGCCGACCAACGCGACAAACGCAAACAGGCCGCCGCTGACAAACTGAAGCAATTGCAGGATTCCAAGACCGCCATTGATCAATTTGAGCGTCAGGCGCAGATCACACTGTCCGAGCAAAGCCAGCGGCTGCGCGACAACATTCTCATCGAAATCAAAGCTGCGGTGACCGCCAAAGCCAAGGCCGCCGGCTACTCACTGGTCATAGACGCCGCGGCGGAAACTGCCAATGCCACAACCGCGGTGGTCTATAGCAGCGGCGAAAACGATTTGACCGACGCCGTTCTCAAACAACTCAACGCCGGCGCGCCGATCAGCACCACCCCCGCTCCGGTTGTGACCTCACCGTCGTCGTTGTTGGGCACCAATATGCCGGGTATCAACTTGCGCTGAGCCGCGGCACCGGTTTCTCAAAAAGCATCCGGTGCGATTCCTCCAAAATTCCGGGAATCCGGTTTGCAAACGGACTGCTCCGCAGCACTGCTTGCAGGTCCAGTTCGCGGACCTTGGCCGCGTTTTCGCCGGGAAACCAGTGCTCGGCCTGTCCGAGTAAATTGTAACGCATCTTGCCCCACGCCACGAGGTCGAGCGACTTCGCGTAAGTCCACAGCCGCATGATTTCCGACACGTTGATCTGCCCCGGCACGTCCACGTAATTCGGCAAACCCTCGAACCACCGCGCGCACCAATCCGCGCCCAGCGCGCGTTCCATTTCCGCGCGCAGCCGCTTTTCAACCGGCGCAATCGTCTCCGCAATGTTGTCGTAAAATTTCAGCGCGGCGACGTGCTCGTCAAAATCCCCGGGCTGGTTGGCGCCGCAACTCAGCGTGTGGACTTCCTTTCGCCCGAGGCAATAAAGGTCGTTGAACACCATCGGCGACAGCGGCGCGCAGAGTTCAACCATCTTTGGCGACGGCTCATAAAGTTTCCCGCCCTTGTCGTTCGGGCTGATGATGAAGACGCCCAGGTCGAGCCGGTGCGCGGCTTCAATCGCGGCCCGGTTCAAGTCGTTCACGAAATACCAGTGGACGTTTAAGTAATCGAACTCGCCGGTGTTCACCGCTTCGAGAATGATGTCGGTCGTCGCGTGCGTGGAAAAACCGACGAACCGCGTGCGGCCCTCCTGCTGCAACCGGCGCGCGGCGGCGAGGCAGCCGTTTTTCTTCAGCGACCAGTCCAGAAGTTCGCGGTTGTTGATGCCGTGCAACGCCAGCAAATCCACGTGGTCGAGCTTCAGATATTTCATCGAAGTCTCGAATGTCCTGAGAAATTCCTCCGGCGTGGCCCGGGGCGTGACCTTGGTCTGGACGATGATTTTGTCGCGGGGCAGTTTTGGCAGCACGTTGCCCAGTTGCATTTCGGAAGTGCCGTAGCCGCGCGCGGTTTCGATGTGATTGATGCCGAGTTCAAGGGCGCGATGGATGGTGGCTTCGAGATTCTTCTGGTTTTTGCGCGGGATTTCCTTCGGGTCCACGTCCTGCCACTTGAATTGATAACGCATCCCGCCGCAGGAAATCACCGGCATCACCAGCTCCGTCCGGCCAAAACGACGATATTTCATTGGAGCGACAATAAGTGACGCGCCCGCCAATGGCAAGCGGTCGGGCGCCCGCTGCTAATAATTCCCAATTTCCACTTGCGTCGAGTTCGTTCATTGCTAAAGTCGTTTTGCAATTTCATCCGCCGACAGCGGCGGTTTTCTCGTTTCAACCAGAAAGACAATTTAACTCGTGAAAATTTTCAGCGGCACAGCGAATGAACCTTTGGCCAGGGCCATTTGCAAATCCATCGGCAGCCAGCTCGGCAAATGCTGCGTCCAGCCGTTTCCCGACGGCGAGACGTTTGTGAAGATCGAGGAAAATGTGCGCGGCGAAGACGTGTTCATCGTCCAGCCGACGTCGCCGCCGACGAATCACAATCTGATGGAGCTGTTCATCATGATTGACGCAGTGCGGCGGGCGAGCGCGACGCGCATCACCGCCGTGCTGCCGTTTTACGGTTACGCGCGCCAGGATCGCAAGGACCAGCCGCGCGTGCCCATCACGGCCAAGCTCGTGGCGAACCTGCTGGTGGCTGCCGGCGCGAATCGCATTCTTACGATGGATTTGCACGCGCAGCAGATTCAGGGGTTCTTCGACATTCCGGTGGATCATCTCTACGCCGCGCCGGTGATGTATGAGTATTTGAAGACAAAAAATCTGACGAATCTGGTCGTCGTCAGTCCGGACGTGGGTGGGTTGAAAATGGCGCATGCGTATTCCCAAGTCCTTGAGTGCGGCCTGGCCATCGTGGCCAAACGACGTAAAAGTGCGACGGAAGTCGAATCCATGGCGGTCATCGGCGAAATCCGGGGCAAGAACATTTTGTTGGTGGATGATTTGACGGAAACGGCGGGGACGTTGACTCAGGCGGCGGCATTGCTGAAAAAGAAGGGCGCAAAGCGGATTCTGGCCTGCGTGTCCCATGCCATCTTGAACGCCGTGGGTGTCGAAAGAATGCGAAAATCGGTGATTGACGAATTAATTACGACTGATACAGTCCAACGCCCTCAACGCCCTGCAATTGACGGCGTGAAGATTACCACGTTGTCAGTGGCCGGACTTTTGGGCGAAGCCATCAAGCGAATTCACAATAATTCGTCGGTGAATTCGCTGTTTGAATTCAAAGGCGGGCGCACGAGTTGACGCGCCGCAGTAAAAAATAATTTAACGATGAAATCAGTGCCGTTGAAAGCGTATCCCCGGACGCAGTCGCGTCGGGGCGGAGCCAGGAAGTTGCGTGCCACCGGGCGCGTGCCCGCCGTCATTTATGGCCGGCAGGCCAAGCCGCAAAACCTCGAAGTCAGCGCCAAGGAAATCGGCGACCTCATCCACCATTCGGTTTCCGAAAATTTGCTGGTGGATTTGTCCGTCGAAAACGACGCCCGCGCCAAACGCCTCGCGCTGGTGCAGGAAATCCAGCACCATCCGCTGGAAGGCGACGTGCTGCACGTGGATTTCCATGAAGTGACGGAAGACGAAAAAGTGGTCATCCTGGTGCCGCTGGAAACCGTCGGCGAAGCGGCCGGCGTGAAAAACAGCGGCGGCGTGCTCGAGCACGTGGTCTTCAAAATGAAAGTGCGCGCCCTGCCCAGGGATTTGCCCGAGCAGATGGTCGTGGACGTGAGCCATCTCGAACTCGGCAAGTCAATCCACCTCGGCGAAATCAAAGCGCCCCCGGGGGTCGAGATCCTCGGTGACAAGGACATTGCTGTCATCTCCGTCGCCCTGCCGCGCACGGAAGAGGAAGAAGTGGCTGCGGTTGCGGAGGGCGAGGCGGTGTCCGCCGGCGACGTCGAAATGATCAAAGAGAAGAAAGAAGAAGGCGAAGAGGGTGCTGCGCCGGTCAGGGGCGAAAAAGGCGCTGTCAAGCCCGGCGAAAAGGGCACGGCCAAGCCCGGCGAAAAAGCGCCGGCCAAGGGCGCCGAGAAGGGCGCCGCCGCAGCTCCGGAGAAGGGTGCCGCCAAACACGGCGAAAAAGCGCCGTCGGAGAAAAAGAAATAATTTTGCCGGCGATCCGCGAGGGTCGCCGCGCCCGCGCCGCGCATGGAGAATTTGCATCTCATCGTGGGTTTGGGCAATCCCGGCGCGGAATACGCGCAGACGCGCCACAACGCCGGTTTCACGCTGGTCGAAAAACTGGCGGTGCGCTGGAACGCAGGCTGGACGAACGAACGAAAGTTCAAGGCCCGGGTCGCGCGTGCCGAACGCAACGGCGTCCGCGTTTTGCTCTGCCAGGCGCAGACGTTCATGAATTTGAGCGGCGAAGCGGTCGGCGCATTGAAGAATTTTTACCAGCTCCAACCACAGTCGGAGCTATTGGTGGCGGTGGACGACGCGGATTTGCCGTTGGGCGAAATTCGCCTGCGGGCGGGTGGCGGCAATGGCGGCCATCATGGGCTGGAGTCCATCGAGCAGCATTTGGGCACGAATGATTTTGCGCGATTGCGGCTCGGCATTGGCCGGGCGGAAGGCGCGCGGGAAATCACGGATCATGTGCTCGGACGGTTTGATGCGGGCGAGGCCGCGTTGATGGAAAAAGTTTTGGTCCGTGCCGCCGACCAGGTGGAATGCTGGCTGGCGGCCGGAATTGAAAAAGCAATGAACCAGTTTAACGGAGTCGTGGACTCCGCCAACGAAGAAAAAAAACAGTGAAACGATACGAAGGTCTGTTCATCCTGAACCTGGCGGGCAGGGAAGAGGGCGTCAAAGACGCGCTCGACAAAATTTCCGCGGAAATCGAGTCGGCGGGCGGCAAGGTCGAAACCGTGCAAAAGATGGATAAAAAGAATTTTGCGCGTGTGGCGGACAAAAAGCACGACGCCGGCTTTTACGCGAATGTGATTTTCACCGGCCCGTCGGCAATCGTCGCGCAATTGCGCGCCAAGTTCGCGCTGAACGAGGAAGTGTTCCGTGTGCTGTTCACCAAATCTCCCGAACCGAAACCCGCAAAGTAAACCCTCAACCTTGGAGGCCTTATGGCCAACTTCAACAAAGTCATTTTGATGGGAAACCTCACGCGCGACCCGGAATTGCGTTACACACCCAAAGGGACGGCGGTCGCCCGCATCGGTCTGGCGTGCAACCGCAAGTGGAAGAGCGAAACCGGCGAGCTGAAGGAAGAAGTGACTTTTGTGGACGTGGACGCTTTCGGCAAGACCGCCGAAACTATCGGCCAATACTTGAAGAAAGGCCGCCCCATTTTGATTGAAGGCCGTCTTCACTACGAAACTTGGGAAGACAAGCAGACCAAACAGAAGAAAAGCAAACTCGGCGTCGTGCTGGAAAACTTCCAATTCCTGGATTCCGGCGGCGGTCGTGGCGACGGCGCATCAGAAGTTCCGGCTTCGCGTCCGGCGGCAACTTCCCCGGCCCCCGCGCCCGAAGGCGGCGAAGCCGACGCTCCCCCGGAAGGAGACGACGTTCCCTTTTGACCCGGATACGGGAGGCGTTTGATTTGCCTCTCAACTCTCAACCATCAACTCTCAACCATTTTCGTATGCCCAAGACTGAAGTCATTCTCACGCACAACATCGTCGGCCTCGGCGGTGAATCCGACCAGGTGAAGGTCGCCGCCGGTTACGCGCGCAACTATCTTTTCCCGCAACGCCTGGCCATCCCGATGACCATGGCCAACAAACGCCAGATCGAGGCCTTGCGCCAGCGCCGCGGCGAACGCGAAGCGCACGAGTTCAACACCATGACCGAACTCGCCAAGGGCGTCGCCAAGCTCATCTGCATCATCAAGGTCAAGGCGGGCGAGGACGGCAAGATGTTCGGCGCGGTGACCGCCGGCGTGATTGCCGACGAATTGAAGCACCAGTTCGACATCACGCTCGACAAGCGGAAGATCCACCTCGAACACCCGATCCGCACGCTGGGCGACCACGAAGTTGAATTGCATCTGCATGCTGAAGTCAAAGGCACGCTCAAAGTCCGCGTCGAAAGCACGACTCCCGTGATTGCGCCGGTGGCTGCTGAACCGAAAAAAGAAGAGGGCAGGGAACCCAGACGTGAAAAATACGGTCACGCCCGGCGGGACGCCGAAGGCGAAAAGGCCGGAAAGTCTGAAACCACCGAAGCCAGGCCCAAAGGCGAAAAGCATGGCGAGAAGCACGGTGAAAAGCACGCCAAGGCCGAAAAATCTGAAGCTGCCGAAGCCAAACCCAAGGGCGAGAAGCACGTAAAGGTTGAAAAAACTGAAAAGGCGTCCAAGGCGCCGAAAAGCGAAAAGAAGGAGAAAAAGGCCGAGTAGGCCGGCAACGAATCAATTTGTTTTCACCAGGCCGCGGAAATGCTTCGCGGCTTTTTTGTTGGTCGTCATTCCGGTGGAACGTGACCTGGAGGGCACTGCTTTGTCAGTATCCTGATTTCATGGAAGCGGCGGAGCGCTTCACCTCCGAATACGTTTCGGCTCGTCAGCCGCCTCGCGCGGTGCCCGCCTGCGCTTTTTGCGAACAGCGCGGCCTTCTAATAGAATCATTTAAGTCATCCAATACTTGCACACGGATGTTAAAAGTTCTCGAAACCATGTTCCGCCGGTGTCAGAATTTTATTAACTCATCGAACAGTAATAAAATTTTCCCATGAAAACATTCATTAAAAATCTATTACTTCTGCCCGCGCTGATCGCCGGTCTCGGCTTGATACCGGCGGTGCTGCCGGCGAACGCGGCCTCTCCCGGCACGGTGGTGGCGTGGGGACTCAACGGCCATGGTCAAACGAACGTTCCGGCCGGCTTGAGCAATGTGACGGCCATTGCGGCGGGTGGTGATCACACCGTGGCCTTGAAGAACGATGGCACGGTGGTGGCGTGGGGACGCAACGACTATGGTGAAACGAACGTTCCGGCCGGCTTGAGCGGGGTGACGGCCATTGCGGCTGGAACTTATCACACGTTGGCCTTGAAGAGCGATGGCACGGTGGTGGCGTGGGGATACAACAACTGGGGTCAAACGACCGTTCCTGCCGGCTTGAGCAATGTGACGGCCATTGCGGCGGGCTGGTGTCACACCGTGGCCTTGAAGACCAATGGCACGGTGGTGGCGTGGGGATGGAACAGCTATGGTCAAACGACCGTTCCTGCCGGCTTGAGCAATGTGACGGCCATTGCGGCTGGAACTTATCACACGGTGGCCTTGAAGACCAATGGCACGTTGGTGATGTGGGGAGACAACACCTATCATCAAACGAACGTTCCTGACGGCTTGAGCAATGTGACGGCCATTGCGGCGGGTGGTGTTCACACCGTGGCCTTGAAGAGCGATGGCACGGTGGTGGCGTGGGGATACAACAGCTCTGGTCAAACGACCGTTCCTGCCGGCTTGAGCAATGTGACGGCCATTACGGCGGGTGAGTCTCATACCGTGGCCTTGAAGAGCGATGGCACGGTGGTGGCGTGGGGAGACAACACCTATGGTCAAACGACCGTTCCGGCCGGCTTGACCAATGTGACGGCCATTGCGGCGGGTTATGGTCACACCGTGGCGATAGGGGTGGTGTTGCTGCCGAACATCACGGCGCAGCCGCAAAGCTTGGCGGTGAACGTGACCTCCAATGCCGCCTTTAGCGTGACGGCGACGGGCGCCGCGCCCTTGAGTTATCAGTGGCGCAAGGACGGAGTGAACGTCACTGGGGACACCAGTGCCTCTTTGACCTTGAACAACGTGCAGACCAACCAGGCGGGCAACTACACCGTCGTCATCACGAATGTCGGCGGCAGCGTGACCAGCAGCGTGGCGGTGCTGACGGTGAACCGGTTGGCGCAGTGGATCAACTTTGTTGGCGGGCTGCCAGCCAGGCGGGTGGATGACGCGCCGTTCGGCTTGAGTGCCACGGCCAGCAGCGGGTTGCCGGTGAGCTACACCAGTTCCTACCCCGGCGTGGCCACTGTGAGCGGGAACACGGTGACGATCACGGGTTTCGGCAACACCATCATCACGGCCAGTCAGGCGGGCAATGCGACGTATCTGCCGGCGGCCAGTGTCAGCCAGACGCTTCACGTGGCCATGGCCGGCACGGTGGTGGCGTGGGGAGACAACACCTATGGTCAAACGAACGTTCCGGCCGGCTTGAGCGGGGTGACGGCCATTGCGGCGGGAGGCAACCACACCGTGGCCTTGAAGACCAATGGCACGGTGGTGGCATGGGGACGCAACGACTATGGTCAAACGAACGTTCCGGCCGGCTTGAGCAATGTGACGGCCATTGCGGGTGGTTTATATCACACCGTGGCCTTGAAGACCAATGGCACGGTGGTGGCGTGGGGATGGAACACCTTTGGTCAAACGAACGTTCCGGCCGGCTTGAGCGGGGTGACGGCGGTGGCGGCTGGTTTTTATCACACCGTGGTCTTGAAGACCAATGGCACGGTGGTGGCGTGGGGAGACAACACCTATCATCAAACGAACGTTCCGGCCGGCTTGAGCAATGTGACGGCCATTGCGGCGGGTAATCAGCACACCGTGGTCTTGAAGAACAATGGCACGGTGGTGGCGTGGGGACGCAACAACTATGGTCAAACGAACGTTCCGGCCGGCTTGAGCGGGGTGACGGCCATTGCGGCGGGTGCTGATCACACCGTGGCCTTGAAGACCAATGGCACGGTGGTGGCGTGGGGACGCAACGACTATGGTCAAACGAACGTTCCTGCCGGCTTGAGTAATGTGACGGCGGTGGCGGCTGGTTTTGATCACACCGTGGCCTTGAAGACCAATGGCACGATGGTGGCGTGGGGATACAACGACTATGGTCAAACGAATGTTTCTGCCGGCTTGACCAATGTGACGGCCATTGCGGCGGGAGGTGACAACACCGTGGCGCTCGTCGGCACAGCGCCGCAGCCGCGACTGACAATCATTCGTTCCGGAGCCAATGTTATTTTGACGTGGCCGATCAATGCCGCCGGGTTCACTTTGCAATCCACCACGAACCTGGTTTCACCGGCGGTCTGGAGCACCGTTTCTCCGGCGCCGGTCATCGTCAACGGGCAGAACGCAGTGACCAATCCTGTCTCCGGCACAAAGAAGTTTTACCGGTTAAGCCAGTAATCAAAAGAATCAACCAATAAAAACGGGCATTAAAAATCTGTTTGCTCGCCGCGGCGGAGCCTCGTGCGTAGCATGGGTTCTGCCCGCGCTGATCGCCGGTCTCGGCTTGATAATGGCGGTGCTGCCGGCGAACGCGGCCTCTCCCGGCACGGTGGTGGCGTGGGGAGACAACACCTATGGTCAAACGAATGTTCCGGCCGGCTTGAGCAATGTGACGGCCATTGCGGCTGGTGGTTATCACACCGTGGCACTCGTCGGCACAGCGCCGCCGCCGCGACTGACAATCATTCGTTCCGGAGCCAATGTGATTTTGACGTGGCCGACCGATGCCGCCGGGTTCACTTTGCAATCCACCACGAACCTGGTTTCACCGGCGGTCTGGAGCAGCGTTTCTTCGGGGCCGGTCGTCGTCAACGGGCAGAACGCAGTGACTAATTCCGTCTCCGGCACACAGAAGTTTTACCGGTTAAGCCAGTAATTGCCTAAATGGACCAGTCCCGCTATTGACACAATTCTTCCGCGCTGTGCGGGTCTGTTTCCTTGTCGGGCAACCGTAGGATTTTTCATGGATTTGCTCCTGGTCGGCGTTTGTCTGGCGGTGATTGTCGGGTTGTATTTTCACAACAACCCGATGCGCCGCGACCGTGATTGCGCCGGCGCCTGCTGAACCGAAAAAAGAAGAGGGCAGGGAACCCAGACATGAAAAACACGGTCACGGCCGGCGGGACGCCGAAGGCGAAAAGGCTGGAAAGTCTGAAACCGCCGAAGCCAGGCCCAAGGCCGAAAAGCATGGCGAGAAGCACGCCAAGGCCGAAAAAACTGAAGCCGCTGAAACCAAACCCAAGGGCGAGAAGCACGTAAAGGATGAAAAAGCTGAAAAGGCGCCCAAGGCACCGAAGGCCGAAAAGAAGGAGAAAAAGGCCGAGTAGGCCGGCAACAAATCAATTTGTTTTCACCAGGCCGCGGAAATGCTCCGCGGCCTTTTTGGTTTTCAGCACCTGCCTGACCATCAACCCTTTTTTGGCAATTTCAGGGTGGATTTTGCCTTTTGATGGAATTCCGTCGACCGCGCTGCCGTCGGGATGTTAACATGCATAATAGTGAACATAAATAGGCATAAGTAGGAGCGTGGAAAAAAGCTGTAGAACCCGCCAGCCAGCTCCTTCATTGTGATTGACCCCAACGCCACCAACAAACAGCGCTTTTATCGCATTTTGATCGGGCAGTGAAACAATGAAAGCCGTGACGAATTCCGCGCCTAATGTGGCGCAAAGATATTACCGGCTTATTGAGCAGTAAAACAACCCTACAATAAAAACCTTATGAAAACTCAGATTCAAAATCTGTTCCTTGTGGTGGCATTGCTCGCCGGTCTCACTCAAACCGCACGCGCGGTGGTTGCTTTTACCGTCACGCCAGCCGCCGTCAGCAACACTTACAGCGGCAAGATCACGCTGCTGATCACCGGCCTGACGAACACGGAAACGGTGGTCGTCCAGAAATTTCTCGATCTCAACACCAACGGCATCATTGATGGCACCGATTGGCTGGTGCAGCAGTTCACTTTGCAGGATGGGACAAATTTTGTGATTGGCGGGGTGACCAATTTCAATGTGCCCGGCGATTTGAATGCCACGCCGGGCGCCGTCACCGCGCAGTTGAATTTTCAAAATGGTGATTTCGTGCAGAACATCATCGGGAAATATTTGTTCAAGCTGTCCAGCCCCGTGGGCCATTTCGCGCCGCTCACCAGCCAGTTTGCGGTCACGAATTTTCCCTTCGCGCAGAAGATCACCGGCAACGTCGTCAGCAATGGCACCAGCACGACGTTGTCCAATGCCGTTGTTCTCTTGATGCCTGGGCCGGACAGTTCTCCCGTCGCGGGGGCAGTGGCAAACAATGCGGGCAGCTACACCATCCAGGTGCCGGCTGGAACCTATTTGCCGGTGGCTTTCAGGAGCAATTATCTATGCAATTTCTCCACGCCACCGGTGATTGTCCTGGGCGGCGGCGCGACCGTCACGACGAACCTGATCCTGACCAACGCCACGGCCAGTATTTCCGGCAAGGTGGTTGACGCGGCCAATTCCAGCCTTGGGTTGCCCGGCATCATGCTGACGATGCAGTCCGCCAACGGCCTCATGGGGATTGGTTTCACCGACACCAATGGCAATTTCACCGTGCGGGTCACCGCCGGCCAGTGGGGGATCCGGGCGGACGACACGACGCTGATTGTTCATGGCTATTTGGGGCTGCAAAACCGCTACAACGCCAACGCTGGCGCGACCGGGGTGATCCTGACTGTCCCCAAGGCCACGGCGCTGTTTTACGGCAGTGTGAAGGACAATCTGGGAAATCCCCTGCCGGGCATTGACGTTTATGCCTACGACCACAATAACTACTTGTATCAAACCGACGGCTACACGGGCACGAACGGGAACTATGTCGCCGGCGTGCTGGGCGGCTTGGGTAGCAACGACCCCTGGCAGGTGGAGGTTGGCAACTCGAGCAGTTTCCCCAATTACATCTTTTCCCAATCGCCGTTAAGTCAAAATGGCGGCACGAACATGACCGTCGGAAAAGTGGTGCTTCAAAATTTCACGGCGATTCTTGCCACCAATCACATCACCGGCAATGTCCAGTATAACGGCAATCCCGTCAGTGGTGTCCAGGTTTATGCCTACGCCAATATCAATGGCGTGGATTACCAGTCATGGATAGACACCGATACCAGCGGCAATTATTCATTGAACGTAGGCAACGGAAATTGGGGTGTCGGCGTCAATTGCCAATACGGCGGTGGCGACAGCTTGGACAACATTCTCGGCAACGGCAATTATCAGTGCCCGGGCAACCAGAATGTCACCATTAACAACAACAACGGCACGGCGAATTTCACCGTCCAACCTTGCGGTGGCGTTCAAATCCTCACGACCAGCTTGCCAGACGGTCAGGTTGATTCCTACTACGACAACTGGCTCGATGCTTCGAGTTGCAGCGGCAACATTTTCTGGTCTTTGAACGACCCGCAGGATTTTCCATCCAGCCTGGCTCTCGATTCCAACGGGGAAATTTATGGCACGCCCGACACCGGAGGCATGTATAACTTTTCCGTGCATGCCGATGACGGCAACGGCAACTCAACGAATCAAAATCTGTCGCTTTACATCGCAGGCGTTTCTTCGCTCTTGCAAGTAACAACGACGTATTTGCCCGACGGCACCGTGAATACATTTTATTCTCAAACACTGCAGGCCTCCGGCGGACAGACGCCGTATAGCTGGTCCATTCCCGCTTATTCCGCCGACCCGCCGCCGAATCTGAGTTTGGCAGCCAACGGCGTGCTCTCCGGCACGCTCGCGACGACCGGCATATTTTATTTTGACGTGGAAGTGACGGATGGCGCGGCGAACACGGCCTATCAAACCTTGTCGGTGTATATTGCCAACCCGCCTTTGCCGCCGTTGGTGATCACCAATATTTCTTTGCCCAACGGCAACGTCGGCGCGGCTTACAGCGCGCAACTCGGCGCGACCGGCGGACAATCGCCTTACAACTGGCAGCTCGCCGCCGGTTCGGCCCCTCTGCCGGTGGGATTGTCGCTGGATTTCAACAGCGGCCTTATTTCCGGCACGCCGACCACCAACAAAGTGTCCACTTTCAAAGTGCAGGTGACCGATGCGTATTCTACCACGACAAACAAAGTTCTTTCCATCACCATCAATCCCAAACCCGTTCTTGGTTCGCCGGGCTGGCTGACGAACCAATTCCAAATGCGGCTCACAGGCGCGTCCAATCAAAATTACACGGTTCAGATGTCCACCAACTTGAGTTCCACCAATTGGATTTCCCTGTTCATCACCAACAACACGACGACCAATTCGTTCAATGTGATTGACCTCAACGCCACCAACAACCAGCGCTTTTATCGCATTTTGATCGGGCAGTGAAACAATGAAAGCCGGGACGAATTCCGCGCTAAATGTTCCGCAAAGATATTACCGGCTCATTGAGCAATAACAATCCACCCAACAACAACGAATAATCCCATGAAAACATACATTAAAAATCTGTTCCTTCTGCCCGCGCTGCTTGCTACTGCAACTGGGCTTGCATCCATCCTCACTCCGATCAGCGCCCACGCCGACATACTCTATGTGTCAGACTCCAACAACAATAAGATCGAGAAGTTTGATTCGGTAACCGGAGCCGATCTGGGCGTGTTCGCCACCGGCTTCTACCCCAACGGTCTGGCCTTTGACAGCGCGGGTAACCTCTATGCGGCAAAAGGCGGATATAGCGGCCAGATCGAGAAGTTCTCCTCAACGGGAACCGATCTAGGTGTCTTCGCCAGCGGCTTGGACCTCCCAGGCGATTTGGCCTTTGACAGCGCGAGCAATCTCTACGTTGGAGAATACGGCCCCGGCAGGATCTCAAAGTTCACCCCGGGCGGCGTCGGCTCGCTCTTCTCCCCTGCCAACTGGCACGTATCAGGCCTGGCCTTTGACAGCGCGGGCAACCTCTTTGCGGCAAGCTTCGACTCCACCCAGATCGAGAAGTTCACGCCGGGCGGCGTCCGCTCGGTTTTCGCCAACCTCGCCGTGAGCGGCGGAATAGGCGTGGCCTTTGACAGCGCGGGCAACCTCTATGCGGCAAACGGCAACAACACAATCGAGAAGTTCACGCCGGGCGGTATCAGCTCGGTTTTCGCCACCGGCTTGAGCGCCCCATTCGGCCTGACCTTTGACAGCGCGGGCAACCTCTATGCGGCAAACTCCGGCAGCGGCACAATCGAGAAGTTCTCCTCAACGGGAACCGATCTAGTGTAGTGTCTCACAAACGACTGGAGTTATTTTGATTTCGTTTTGGCTCGTGGCGACGCGCATCCCGGCTTGATCTGCTCCA
>Ga0208355_1000097_pt1 | contig 42855 bp, 42 predicted proteins | sample NGESurdeep072012_6_FD_184458 | JGI IMG/M metagenome (GOLD analysis project Ga0208355, IMG submission 184458) | Arctic peat soil microbial communities from Barrow, Alaska - NGEE Surface sample 210-3 deep-072012 (SPAdes) | ecosystem: Environmental > Terrestrial > Soil > Wetlands > Peat ... | reverse complement strand
GGGCGGTCACAACGCGGTCGGGACGCCATCAGGTGCCCGTCGCGGTTCTGCCGAAGGCAAAATCGCTCTCGGCCTTCAGTCTCAAACCTCAGTCCGACAAGCTGCTAGGATCGGGGGTTCGCGACGTGTGATTGTTGAACCAGTGGAACAGGACGGCCCGCAATGTTACGAAAGATCGCCGGTCTGATCGCGATTGCAGCTTTGCTGTTGTCAGCCACAGCAGCATTTGCTTGCGCCAGCACATGGAAAGCGGCACGTGGTGCGTCGCTGGCACGGGTATGGCTTTCTGCCCGGCTATCGTTCGGCCGAACGGATCGAATGGGAGCGGGCACGCCATCGAGGGCCGGTTTACTGGTATGGCGGGCCGGGGTTTTATCGAGGACGCTGGACCGGTGGCGGCTTCGGCCCATGCTGGACACAGACGCCGATCGGGAACGTATGGAACTGCGGTCGATAGTGGTTCGCGACCACAATTCGGCCCCTGATCGTTCCAGCCGTCGCAGTGCCCAACAATCGCAATCAACTGCACAGCTGGACGCGGCGTATTCGCCAACCGTAGGGCGTTCCGGACTTGATCGAGCGCAAGGTGGGCAACCCGTTTAACGACTATTCTGAAAAATGGTCGGGACAGACAGGCCGCGAGGAAACTGCCGATGTTTCAGGTGCGAATTCATGGCCGGGGCGGGCAGGGGGTCGTCACCGGAGCCGAGATGCTCTCGGTCGCGGCCTTTCTTGAAGGGCGGCACGCCCAGGCTTTCCCGAGTTTTGGATCCGAGCGCACCGGTGCTCCCGTCGTGGCGTTCTGTCGCATCGCCGACAAGGAAATCAGACTGCGTGAACCGATCCTGGATCCCGACTGCCTGATCGTGCAGGACCCGACGCTGTTCAAGGTGATCGACGTGTTCGCCGGCCTGTGCGGCGACGGCTATCTGCTGGTCAACACCAACAAGACCTTCTCCGAGCTCGATATCGGGCAGATCGCCGAACGCCTCCCGAAAGGTCATGCCGTCATTGTGCCGGCAACTGAATTTGCGCTGAAGCATATCGGGCGTCCGGTGCCGAACGCGGCGTTGCTCGGGGCTTTTGCCGCCCTGACCCGTTTCGTTCGCCTCGACAGCGTCGAACGCGCGATCGAGGAGGCTTTCCCGGGCAAGATCGGCGCCGCCAATATCGCCGCCGCCCGGGAGGCGCATGAATTCGTATTGATGCAGCAACACGCCGAAAGCGCAGCCTGAGGAGCGCCCGATGCTGAAGCAAATCGAAGGGTCGCATGCCATGGCTGAAGCCATCGCGCTGTGTCGCCCGGAGGTTATCTGCGCCTATCCCATCACACCCCAGACCCACATCGTCGAAGGCCTCGGCGAACTGGTGAAGGACGGCAGCCTGGTCGATTGCGAATATATAAATGTCGAGAGCGAGTTCGCTGCGCTGTCGGTCGCGATCGGCGCATCGGCCGCAGGCGCCCGCGCTTACACCGCGACCGCGTCGCAAGGGCTGCTGTTCATGGCGGAGGCTGTCTATAACGCCTCGGGCCTCGGCCTGCCGATCGTGATGACGCTGGGCAACCGCGCGATCGGCGCGCCGATCAATATCTGGAACGATCATTCCGACGCCATGTCGATGCGCGACGCCGGTTGGCTGCAACTGTTTGCGGAGACCAACCAGGAAGCGGTCGATCTGCATATTCAGGCGTTCAAGCTTGCCGAAGAATTGTCGATGCCGGTCATGGTCTGCGTCGACGGTTTTATTCTTACCCATGCGATGGAGCGCATCGACATCCCCACGCAGGAGCAAGTCGACGCTTACCTGCCGCCTTACGATCCGGTGCAGGTGCTCGACCCCGCCGAGCCCGCCTCGATCGGCGCGATGGTCGGGCCGGAAGCCTTCACCGAGGTGCGCTTCCTCGCCCATTACAAGCAGACCCTGGCGCTAAAGCTCATCCCGGAATTCTCCGACGAATTCAGAAAGGCGTTTGGCCGCGAGTCCGGCGGACTGCTGCGGACCTATCGCGCCGACGACGCCGATATGCTGGTGGTCGCGATGGGCTCGGTGTGCGGCACCATCAAGGATACGATCGACGAGATGCGGGACGATGGCATTCGCATCGGCCTCGTGGTCATAGTTTCGTTTCGCCCCTTTCCGGTCGACGCGCTACGCAACGCTCTCGCCGGTACGAAAGATGTCGTCGTGGTCGAGAAGAGCATCGCGGTCGGGATGGGGGGACAGCTCGCCAACAATGTCGATGTCGCGCTGCGCAATCTGCCGAGAGCGCCGCGGCTGCATTCCTCAGTTGCCGGCCTTGGCGGCCGCGCGATCACGCGCGCCTCGCTGCACCGCCTGTTCCGGCAGGCCAGCGTGCAGCCCTGGGAAGGCACGAATTTCCTCGATTTGAACGAACGTGTCGTCGGCCGCGAAATTCACCGCACCCGCAAGACCCGAAGGTCAGGGCCGACGGCCGAAAACATTTTGCGCCAGCTGGCCAAATCTGTCCCCCCGGCTGCTGAGTGAGGAACGCGCCATGACCCCTCCCGTCGCAACGCTCACACCCGAAGAAACGGTGCAGAAGCTGAAATATTATCAAAAGGGCACCTTCACCGTCGGCAATCGGCTGGTGGCGGAAGCGGAGCGGACGGTCCAGGCCTCGCAGGACCGATCCAACGCGCTGACCTGCGGTCACCGCGCCTGTCAGGGATGCGGCGAGGCGCTAGGCGCGCGCTACGCCATTGATGCGGCGATGCGCGCCACCAACAATAACCTGATCGCGGTCAATGCGACCGGGTGTCTCGAAGTCTTTACGACGCCTTACCCGGAGACATCGTGGCAATTGCCGTGGCTGCATTCGCTGTTCGGCAATGCGGCCGCGGTCGCCACCGGCGTCGCTGCCGCCATGCGTGTCAAGAAGCGGCCGGAGGTGCGGGTGATCGCGCAAGGCGGCGACGGTGGTACCACCGACATCGGCTTTCAGTGCCTGTCCGGCATGTTCGAGCGCAATGATGACGTGCTGTACATCTGCTATGATAACGAAGGTTACATGAACACGGGGGTGCAGCGATCGTCGGCGACGCCGCCGACAGCGCGCACCGCGACCACGCCGGCTCTTGGTCCGGAGCCGGGCAACGTATTCGGTACCGGAAAGTCGGTGCCGAAAATCGCCGTCGCGCACAACATCCCCTATGTCGCCACGGCGACCGTCGCTGACCTGCATGATCTCGAGCGCAAGGTGATCAAGGCGATGTCGATTCACGGCGCCCGCTACATTCAGATCAACGTGCCTTGCCCGCTCGGCTGGGGATCCGCTTCGCATGACACGATCCGGCTGGCCCGGCTTGCCGTCGAATGCGGGCTCTATCCGATTTTCGAGGCCGAACACGGCAAGGTCACGCAGGTGCGCAAGATTCGCCGCAAGGTTCCGGTGCAGGATTATCTGAAACTGCAGCGCCGCTTCGCCCATTTGTTCAAGGGCGGCATTGAAGACCCGCGGATCGCGCGGCTGCAGGCGATGTGTGACGCGAATATAGCTGAATACGGGCTGGTCGACACAACCGGCAAGGACGGGTGAGGGTATCGACCATGGAACATCCGTTCGCCATTACGCTGGCCGTCGGAACGTCGCTCATCAATCATACCGGCTCCTGGCGCACGTTGAGGCCGGAATACGTTCACCGCCTGCCGCCCTGCAATCATGCATGCCCGGCGGGCGAGGACATTCAGGGCTGGCTGGCCCAAGCCGAAAGCGGCGATTATGAAGCGGCCTGGCGCGCGCTTACGGAAAACAATCCGCTGCCCGCGATCATGGGTCGGGTCTGCTATCACCCGTGCGAGAGCGCATGCAATCGCGCCGTGCTCGACTCAGCGGTCGGCATCAATTCCGTGGAGCGGTTTCTCGGCGATCTCGCCATCAAGAACGGATGGCGCTTCAACGCTCCGCCGGCGGCGTCGGGCAAGAAAGTGCTGATCGTCGGCGCCGGACCGTCCGGCCTTTCCGCCGCATATCATCTTGCGCGGCTCGGCCATGCCGTGACCATCGTGGAAGCCGGGCCTGCTCCGGGTGGAATGATGCGTTTCGGGATTCCGAAATATCGTTTGCCGCGTGATGTACTGGATGCTGAAGTCAAGCGGATCGAAGACCTCGCCGTCACCATCAAATACGACGCAAAAGTCGCCAATATCGGGGAGGCCATGACGGATGGCGGCTTCGATGCGGCCTTTTTGGCGGTAGGCGCCCATATCGCCAAGCGTGCCTATATTCCAGCGGGCGAGGCCGCGAAAGTACTCGACGCCGTGCAGGTGCTGCGCTCGATGGAAGGCGAAGACAAGCCGCTGCTCGGTCGACGGGTCATCGTTTACGGCGGCGGCAATACCGCGCTCGACGTTGCTCGCACGGCGAAACGGCTTGGCGCAGAGGAAGCGGTCATCGTTTATCGCCGCACACGCGACAAGATGCCTGCCCATGACTTCGAAGTCGAGGAGGCGATCGAAGAGGGTGTGATGATGAAATGGCTGTCGACGATCAAGAATGTCGAGGCCGGATCGATCACGGTCGAGAGAATGGCGCTCGACGAAACGGGCTTTCCGCAGCCGACGGGCGAGTTCGAAACCCTGCAGGCGGATTCTGTGGTGCTTGCGCTCGGCCAGGATGTTGATCTGTCATTGCTGGAGGGGGTCCCGGGCCTCGAAGTCAAAGACGGCGTTGTCCAGGTCGGCCCCAATATGATGACCGGGGTTGCCGGCATTTTCGCGGGTGGCGATATGGTGCCGTCCGAACGCACCGTTACGGTCGCGGTCGGTCATGGCAAGAAAGCCGCCCGACATATCGACGCCTGGCTGCGTGGCGAGATCTACGCGCCGGCCCCAAAACACGAGATCGCCTCCGCCGACAAGCTCAACACCTGGTACTACGGCGAAGCGCCTAAAACGCTGCGACCGATACTGGAACTAGCGCGCCGCACCTCGACATTCGAAGAGGTCGTCAAAGGTCTCGACGAGAGTAATGCGCTCTACGAGGCGCGTCGTTGCCTCTCATGCGGAAACTGCTTTGAGTGCGACAATTGCTACGGTGTATGTCCCGATAACGCAGTAATCAAACTCGGGCCGGGCAATGGTTTTCAGTTTAACCTCGATTATTGCAAAGGTTGCGGCATTTGCGCTCAGGAATGTCCGTGCGGTTCAATCCAGATGATCCCGGAAGCACTCTGACACGAAGTCTGAGTTCCTTGTAGCCACGGGCGACGGCGCCGATCTTGCGCGTGACGGCTCGGGTCTTGACGTACCACGCGACATCGCGGCCCCGTAGCCATAGGGATAGCATCCGCCGTAGCCATACGGCCCGCGCTTGAGGTCAAATCACCTCAACGTCATCGTCGCGACGCCAGACGCGGCGCCCAAATGCCGGTGCTGCAGGAAGGCGCGTTATTCGCCGCCGGCCCACATCATTGGACTGACCGCTAACGCGCGAGATAATGCTGTACACTTGGTTTCATCGGGGTGAGGAAGACCGGCGCTGACCACAAAAAGATTGCTTGCAACGTCGTTGCCTCCGTGATTTCCCAATGTAATCAATGGGAAAAAAGGCACGTGATGTCGGGGTTTGAAACTAATGCGGCCTCGCGCTGGCAAATTTTCTATCTTTCTTTGGTTTGCCGTTGACGTATTCCGATGACGGCGTCGATCGCGGTATCTCCGGACTCCGCGCACTGTCGCGCCGGCGCCAAAGCCAGACGCCAAGAAAAATATGAGCCGTAAAACGTGAACCGTAAGAGTAAATATGAATCGCGAGAATATGAACAGTGAAGCTCGAGCCCGCCCGGGAAGTGACCTATCGTCCCAAGCCTTCGAATTCGACTACCTCATCGTCGGCGCAGGGTCGGCGGGATGCGTGCTTGCAAATCGTCTGAGTGCAGACGGAAAGAATTCGGTGCTATTGCTCGAAGCTGGTCCGAAGGACAGCAACCTCTGGATCCACGTGCCGCTCGGATATGGCAGGCTGTTCAAGGATAAGAGCGTCAACTGGATGTACCAGACCGAACCGGAACCGGGATTGCAAGGGCGTACGGTATTTCAGCCGCGCGGCAAGGTCCTGGGCGGATCGAGTTCGATCAACGGCTTGCTCTACGTTCGCGGCCAGCACGAGGATTATGATCGCTGGCGCCAGCACGGCAACAGCGGATGGGGTTATGACGACGTCCTGCCTTATTTCAAGAAAGCCGAGAACCAGCAGCGCGGCGCTGACGATTTTCACGGTACTGGCGGTCCGCAGCCGGTTTCCGATTTGAGTCACGCCGATCCTCTCTCCGCGGCATTCATCGCTGCCGCGGCGGAGACCGGTATACCCGAAAATCCCGACTTCAACGGCGCATCCCAGGAGGGCGCCGGCTTTTTCCAGACGACGACGCGGCACGGAAGAAGAGCGAGCACTGCGGTATCTTATCTTCGCCCGGCCAAGGGCCGAAGCAATCTGCAGGTCGAGACGTCCGCGCTGGCGCAGCGCGTGGTGTTCGATGGACGTCGCGCGGTGGCGGTTGAATACCGCAAGGCAGGGACGTTGCGAACGGCGCGGGCCCGCAAGGAAATCCTGGTTTCAGGCGGGGCGTATAACTCGCCGCAATTGCTGCAGCTCTCCGGCGTCGGGCCTGCCGAACTGCTGCGAAAGCACGGCATTGATGTCGTGCTCGACGCCCCCGGGGTAGGCCACGATCTGCAGGATCACATGCAGGTCAGAGTGGTGATGCGTTGTGCGAAAAGCATCACGCTCAATGACGTTGTCAAGAGTCCTGTCCGCAAAATTCTGGCCGGCCTGCGATATGCGGCGTTCCGCACCGGACCGTTGTCGATAGCCGCAGGGACATCAGGCGCATTCTTCAAAACCAATCCCCGCCTCGCGACACCCGATATCCAGATCCACTTTCTGCCATTCAGCACCGACAAGATGGGCGAGAAGCTGCATTCCTTTTCCGGATTCACGGCGTCGGTCTGTCAGTTGCGGCCGGAAAGCCGTGGCTCGCTGCGCATCAGGAATGCCGACCCCGCGGCGCCTCCGGAAATACGGATCAACTATCTCTCAACCGAGGTTGATCGCACCGCCAACGTCGAAGGCTTGAAAATATTGCGAAAGATTCTGCATGCGCCGGCGCTCAGTCCCTATGTGGTCGAAGAGGTTGATCCCGGCGCAAAAGTCTCGACCGACGAGGAGCTGCTGAATTACTGCCGCGCGCGCGGCAGCACGATCTATCATCCGACATCGACCTGCAGAATGGGAAACGATCCGCTTGCTGTCGTCGATCAGCGGCTTCGGGTTCGCGGCATCGAGGGCCTGCGCGTGGTCGACGCCTCGGTCATGCCGGATCTGGTGTCGGGCAATACCAACGCGGCCATCATCATGATCGCGGAAAAGGCGTCGGACATGATTTTGGAGGATGCGCGATAGTGCAGCAGCGCCGCACCAGCGTTTGCATTCCGGCATTGGCGGGCTCTATCTTCCGGCCGCAGATCAGCCGCGATTCTCGCGCGGCCTCGAAGGGAGCATGAGTGGTGGCAATTAGAATACGGATCGGCACGCGCAGGAGCGTCATGGCGCTGGCCCAGACCGAGGAAATTGCCCGGCGTCTGATCGCGGCCGCACCCGGCATCGACGTCGAGATCGTCAAGTTCGAAACAACGGGCGATTCTGACCAGACCAGCAAGCTGTTGCAGCACGGCGGCAAGGGCGGCGCGTTCGTGGCCGAAATCCGCAGGGCCGTTGTATCCGGCGAATTGCACGCCGCGATGCATTCGCTGAAGGACATGCCGGGCAATGAAGACACCCCGGGGCTCGTGATCGGCGCGACGCTTTCGCGCGATCCGCCCGGCGACGTTCTGGTGCTGCGATCAGGGGTTTCGATCGAGGATTTCAGGCGCTCGCGTGGCAAGGGATTCAAGATTGGCACCAATGCCGTGCGGCGCGCGGCCTATGCGCGTCGGCTGTTTCCGGAAGTCGAGGTGATTCACTACCGCGGCGCCGCCGACACCCGCGTCCGCAAGCTCGACAATTTGGAAATGCAGCGGCTTCCTGACGGTGGCGAGGTCGGTCCGGCGGATGCGCTGATCATGGCGCGCTCCGGGCTCGAGCGCGTCGGCTTTGCCAGTCGTATTGCCTATGAATTTTCAATTCAGGAAATGCTGCCGGCGGTGGGGCAGGGGATTGTCGCGGTGGAATGCGCCGTCAGCGATTGGCAGACGCGACGCATCCTGTCGCTGATTGACGACCCCGCCTCGCACCGAAGCGCCGATGCCGAGCGCGAGGTGCTGTGGGTCCTCAACGGCCATTGCAATTCGCCGATCGCGGGATTTTCAATCACTCAGGGCGCGCAGATGTCGCTGACCGCGTCGGTACTGGACGAAGCCGGCGGCCTGTTCATCGAAGCTTCGCGCTCCGGGCCCGCCGATCGCCCGCGCGAACTCGGCCGTGCGGTCGGGCTCGAACTGCTGGCCAAGGGTGCGGCCGAGATCATTGAACGCAGCCGGCCGGTGTGACTGATCAAGGCCGTCATACCCGCGAAAGCGGGTATCCAGTAATCGCCGACCTGCATAGGATTCGAACGCCGCAGCGTACTGGATCATCCGCTTTCGCGGATGATGACGACGATATTCGCGGAAGCTGCCTTTATCCCTTATACGCCCGCACCCGCTTCAGCATCTGCTCGACATGCGCGATCGGGGTTTCCGGCTGGATGCCGTGGCCGAGGTTGAAGATCAACCGGCCCTTCGCGTAATTCGCAAGCACGTCATCGACCGCCTGATCGAGCGCGGCACCGCCCGCGATCAGCGCCAGCGGATCGAGATTGCCTTGAACGGCGACGCGGTTCTGCACGCGCTCGCGGATCAATGACGGCTCCGCCGCCCAGTCGATGCTGACGGCATCGACGCCTGTCGTGTCCACGTAAGCCGGCAGCAGCGCGCCGGCGCCTCGGGGAAAGCCGATGATCTTCGCGCCCGGCACTTTTTTGCGCACGCCCTCGACGATGCGCCGGGTCGGCTCGATCGACCAGCGCGCAAATTCGCGCGGCGGCAGCACGCCGGCCCAGGTGTCGAAAATCTGCAGCACGTCGGCGCCGGCCTTGAGCTGCCCCAGCAGGTATTGGATCGAGTTCTCGACCAGCACGTCGATGATTTTCGCGAACGCCAGGGGATGGCGGTAGGCCATCATCCGCGCCGGCGCCTGATCCGGCGTGCCTTGCCCGGCCACCATGTAGGTCGCGACCGTCCATGGCGCTCCGCAGAAGCCGATCAGCGCAATCTTCGGATCGAGCTCGTGACGCACGCGGCGCAGCGCTTCATACACAGGCTCGAGTTTGCCGAAGTCGGCCTGAGGTGCCAGCGTTTCGACTTTCTCCGGACAGTCCAGCGGTTCGAGCCGCGGGCCTTCACCGGCCTCGAACCGCACCTCACGGCTGAGCGCGTAGGGAATGACAAGAATATCCGAGAAGATGATCGCGGCATCGAAGTTGAAGCGGCGGATCGGCTGCAGCGTGACTTCGGCTGCGTATTCCGGCGTGAAGCACAGATCGAGAAAGCCGCCCGCCTTGGCGCGCAATTCGCGGTATTCCGGTAGATAACGGCCTGCCTGCCGCATCATCCAGATCGGCGGCACGGGCTGCCTGCGGCCGGAAAGCACTTCAAGGAAGGGTTTTGTGGGCTGGGTCTGGGTCAAGCGCTGGTTCCGCGGGGTGATCGGGAGGCGAGATGCTGCCCCTGATACACTGTGGATACGGACTTGGCCAAGATGCGATCGCCTCTGATATCGGCGACTTCGCAGGTCGCGGGCTAATTTTCCGGATATCTCCCATTTCCAGCAGTTTTTAACGGCGAATCGGATTGTTTTGGCGATGCGAGGCTGGCCGGGGGCTATGGAGCCGCGCGACCTTCACCCGCGCGGTTGCTCATCCCGCTCGATCTGGGGCTTGTCGTGCAGCACTGCGCTGAGCAGCGAATTGTGCACTTCGATTTTTCCATTGTAGCTGATGAAACCCAGCTTGCGGAATTTGTTCATGAAAAAACTGACGCGGGAGCGTGTGGTGCCGATCATCTCTGCCAGGGTTTCCTGGCTGATATTCGGATTGATCGGCTGCGGGCTGCCGGCCTTGCCGAAATTCGCGAGCAGCAGCAGCAGCCGTGCCAGCCGCCGCTCGCTCGAATTGAACAGCTGGTCGATCAGGTCCTCTTCGATCCGGCTGTTGCGGGTCAGCAGATAGGACATGAACAGCTCGGAAAATTTCGGCTCTTGATGAAGCATGGTGATCATCGCGTCCTTGGCGATCACGGTGATCGTGCAGTCTTCCATCGCCGTGGTGGTGGCGATCCGCAGCGGATGGCCATTCAGGCAGCCTTCGCCGAAGAACTGGCCGGGCTCCAGGATCGCAACGACCGCTTCCTTGCCCTGCTCGGACAGGACAGTAAGCTTGACCTTACCTTTTTGGATGTAAAACACCGTGTCCGCGACGTCGCCCTGCGCGAACACGGTCTGGTTCCGGTGAAATTCCAGTATCGTTTTTCCCGCGCCCACCTTGGCGAGAAATTCCAAGGGGTCGAACGAGTCCATGGCTGGCTTCTCCACTGCAACGTCCTCTTCCCCCGCCCTTCGCCGACGGGGATGTTGCAACTTTAGCGTGTCGTGCTTCGTTCTTCAAAGCCTACTTTCGGACAAACAAGCCTGGCGGCATTTTATTCCGCTTGCGCGATAGGGAGTCCCGCCGGGGTATGCGGGACCCCCTACGCCGGCCAGATGAGGCGCCAAGGCAAATTTCTCATCCGGTGGAACTCAGATGCGATTTCGAATGCTGCCTGATTGCCCCCGTCGTGAAGCGTCGTTGGCGTGGTACGCGCTTGCGCAGTTCCGCTCAGGCTGATGAGGGCCGGCAAGTTGAAGGAAGCGAAGGTCTTTGTTGACCAGATTTTTTACCAGCGGGCGCGCACAGTAATTTTTGCGTACCGCTAACGGCGTCAGTAAAGGCGACCATCCCATGACAAAACCTGCCCCAGCAAGATACAGCGAACACGACGCAAGGGCTCGCTTCGATCAGGCGCTCAATGACGCGCTCAGCGCACCGCGCAAACCTTTGACAATAACGGCAACCATGAAGCGGCGGGCGCTCAAGAAAACGCTCGGAAAGCCCAAGAAAAAGGCCGGGAAAGGGGGTGCAATCCCGGCAGTCTTGTTCTCTTTGCAGCGCGACCCGGAGTGATCGCGGCGACAGCTAGCGGCGAATCGGGGATCGCAGGTCGTTTCGGCAATCGGGACCTTGAGCGCACAGTCCTCCGGCCTGGCGATTAGGTCCAACGGTGTCTCCAAACCTAAAACTCCAAACGGGCTGGGGTCGGAATTTATCTTTGGAGCACCGCAAATTTACCGCAACGATGAGGGTGCAATCTCACCGCAAATATATTCGACCCGAAGTTGCAGCGCCTGTCTGTGCAATATTGACCATGCGGCATAAAAAACGCCCGGCCAGCAGTGCCGGCTGTGTGCCCGTTTCCGTGCACCGGCGAGGCGCCATTGGGCAGCCTGGATGACATTCCGTTCCACCCGCCGGGAACGTCCGGATTGCGGACGCGTTATCTCCGGACGGAGGCTCAAGATGGCTGAGAAGTTCGATCCCGCGGCGCACGACAAGCATGCCGCCAATCCCCGTGAGGCCGCCTTGGCCGACCGGGACACCCACGCGAAACTGGAGACCGGTCTGATCGACAGCTTTCCGGCATCCGATGCTGTCAGCGCGGCACAGCCGGCGTCGTCGAAGGCGGATGGTGACCGGGAAGGTGAGTCGCTTTGGGACAAGGTTCTGGCGGTATTTCGATAGATTCGCAGCGGCTTGTTTTGAAGAACCGACGGTTCTGCCGCTGAAGGAGGCCAAATGAAAGGGGAATTCAACCACGCCGCTAACAACTCCCCGCGAAGCGGGAGTTCGAAGCAAGTCACGCCGGTGGCGTGGGCCGCAATCGTCGTGGCATTCGTCGCAATAGCGATCTGGTTTGCGATCAAGCCGTGAAGCTCCTGCGTCGCCAATCAACCTTTACCGGAACCATTCAGGCCGGCGGGAATTGCTGTCCGATAGTTCACAAACTTGAGGAGCATGCGATGATCAGGCGTTTTGCAATAGTAGCCGTCGCAGTGGCCGGGATATGCAGTGCTATGCCGGCTGGTGCGGAAGAGATTGGAATTGGTGTGGGTCCGGGCGGCGTCACGGTCGGAACCGGCCACGATCGTGATCGTGATCGGGATCGCGACCGTGAAGTTATCCGGGAGCGCGACCACAGGGATCGCGACGATACCATCGTGATCCAGAAGGGTCATGACCGCGACCGGGATATCGACCACGACCGAAGGCCGGTGATCATCGACCGTCAGTGATCCTGCTATTGATCGCGTTCAATTTGATCGAGCGGCCTCCGTTTGCGGAGGCCGTTCTTTTTTGTCCTCAGGGTTAGGAGGTCGTTCTTGCGCGCTCTCGCCATCTTCAATAATGCGGCGGCGGTTCGTTGCTGGCGCCCTGCGCATGAGTCTCGGCCTCCTGCAGGCGCTCGCTCAGGTGCGCGACCTGGCGCGTCAGCGCGTCGATCTTGAGCCACTGCGCGGTGATGGTCTTGTTCAGCGTCTCGATGGTCTCGTCCTGAAACATCAGCCGGGTTTCGAGCGCGTCGATGCGGTCGCTGAGCGTCTTCACCTCACTCATCGGAATCCTGTTCCATTCGGCGCTCCCGCAAGCCGTGGCCGAGCGCGATGCGGTCGTCGAACACGAAGCATTGGCCGCGCCAGCGGCTCTCCGCTTCCGGCACGGCTTCCAGATATCTGAGAATCCCGCCCTTGAGGTGATAGACTTCGGCAAAACCGCGCGAGAGCAGATAGGCGCTGGCCTTTTCGCAGCGGATCCCGCCGGTGCAGAACATCGCCACCCTGCGATGCTTCGCCGGATGGAGATTGCGCGCGGCAAAATCCTTGAATTGCCCAAAGCTCTTGATGCCGGGATCGAGCGCGCCCGCGAATGTACCCATCGCGACCTCGAATGCATTGCGGGTGTCGATTACCAGCGTGTCCGGCGTCGCGATCAGCGCGTTCCAGTCGGCGGCGTCGACATAGATGCCGACCTGCCGCGTCGGATCGGTTTCGGCGTCGCCGAGGGTGACGATCTCCCTTTTCAACTGGATTTTCAGACGTTGAAACGGCATCGCGCGAGCCGGCGAGAATTTCAGCTCGAGATTGTCGAGCCGGCCGCCGAACAGGGCGCCGTCACGCAACTCACTGATCAGGCCGCCGATGGCGTCTGCACTGCCCGCGAGCGTGCCGTTGATGCCCTCAAGCGCCAGCAGCACGCTGCCCTTCAGCTGGAGATCGGCGCAAATCGCCCGCAGCGGCTCCCTCAGCTCGCGGAAGTCCGGCAGTGCGGCAAACTGGTAAAAAGCGGCGACCTTGTACGGCATTGCGGAGGTCTATCAGGAGGGTGGGGAAGGGGAAACCCTGCTCCTCAGAAGGAAGTCGTGCGTGCCTTATGCGTCTCAGCATTGCCCATTACCGCCTGAATATGCCAAGTAAACCCGCGCCTGATACCGGCGGGGATAATCCAGAAAAACAGCGGTAAAGTGAGCAATTTGGCATGAGGAATTTCCATCTCGCCGGCCGGTCGACGGTCCACGCCCAGAACGCGATGGTGGCGACGTCGCATCCGCTGGCGGCGCTGACGGCGATCGAGGTGCTGCGCTCAGGCGGCACCGCCGCGGACGCCGCGGTGGCGGCGTGCGCGCTGCTCGGCGTGATCGAGCCGCAATCCACCGGGATCGGCGGCGATTGTTTTGCGCTGGTTCAGCCCAGGGGCGAAGGTAAAATCGTCTCCTATAACGGCTCGGGCCGCGCGCCGAAGGCTGCCGAAGCGTCGTGGTATCTCGAGCGCAACATCCATGCGATCCCGCTGACCTCGGCGCACGCCGTCAGCATTCCCGGCGCGGTCGATGCCTGGGCGACCATCCTGCGCGATCATGGCAAGCTTGGACTCGATAGCTTGCTGCAACGCGCGATCAGGGTCGCGGAAGAGGGCTATGTCGTCGCGCCGCGCATCGCGTTCGACTGGAAAAACCAGTTCGACAAATTAAAAAAGGGTACCAACACCGAGCGCTATCTGCTGCCGCACGGCAAGCCGGCGGTAGCCGGCGACGTGATCAGGCAGCCCGAGCTTGGAAAGACGCTGCGGGCGATCGCCAAGAACGGCCGCGACGCGTTCTATAAAGGCGCCATCGCCGAGGATATGGTGGAGACCTTGCGCGGTATCGGCGGCCTGCACACGCTGGACGATTTCGCGGGGCATACCACCGAGACCACGGTGCCGATCGGCACCACATATAAAGGCCACGACGTGTGGCAGTGCCCCCCGAACGGCCCGGGCATCACCATGCTGGTGATGCTGAACATCCTGTCGCGCTTCGATCTGACGAAATTCCCGGCCATGAGCGTCGATCGGTTTCATCTCGAAGCCGAGGCGGCGCGGATCGCCTACATGATGCGCGAACAGCACATCGGCGATCCCGCCTACGTCAACGTCGACGTGGCAAGGATTTTGACGCCGGAATTTGCCGAGGAGTATGGCGGCAAGATCAGGATGGACCGGCTGCTCGATCTGCCGAACGTAACGCCGCCGATGAATCCCTCGACGGTCTACATCACGGTTGTGGACAGGGATCGCAACGTTTGCTCGTTCATCAATTCGATCGCGCACTCCTTCGGTTCGGCGATCGTCTCGAACAAGACCGGCATTCTCCTGCAAAATCGCGGCGGCGGTTTTCGCATTCAGCCCGGCCATCCCAACTGCATCGCGCCCGGCAAGCGGCCGCTGCACACGATCATTCCGAGCCTCGCGACGAAGAATGGTCGCGCGGTGATGCCGTTCGGCGTGATGGGCGGCCAGTATCAGCCGGTCGGGCAGGTCCATGTGCTGACCAACATGCTCGATTACGGTTGCGACGTGCAGGAGGCGATCGATATGCCGCGCGGCCTGCACTACGAGGGCGTCTATCAGCTCGAGGATGGCGTGCCCGCCGATATCGTCGAGGGCCTGAAGAAGCTCGGGCATAAGACCACCAGCGTGGTCGGGCCGCTCGGTGGCGGTCAGGCGATCTGGATCGACTGGGACAAGGGCACGCTCACCGGGGGGTCCGATCCGCGCAAGGACGGCTGCGCGCTGGGGTATTGAGCGAACCGTCTGCGTATGCGACTTCTCTCTGTTACAAAGGACGCTGAAAAGATGCGACGTTTCCGGCTTCGAAGTCTCCCAATCGCCTTTGCCGTTGCCATAGGCACGGTTGGCGTCTTTCTCTTCGCTGCTCCCTCCGGCGCAGCGGCCCAGACCGCAGGAAAAACCATGACCACAGCTTCAGGCTTGCAGATTATCGACAACACGGTCGGCACTGGCGCGGCACCGAAACCCGGTCAGATCTGCGTCATGCACTACACCGGCTGGCTTTATGAGGGCGGCAAGAAAGGCAAGAAATTCGACAGCTCGGTCGACCGCAATGAGCCGTTCGAGTTTCCGATCGGGCAGCGCAAGGTGATCGCCGGTTGGGACGAAGGCGTCGCCACCATGAAGGTCGGCGGCAAGCGCACCCTGATCATCCCACCCGCGCTGGGCTACGGCGCCCGCGGCGCCGGCGGCGTCATTCCTCCGAATGCGACGCTGATGTTCGACGTCGAACTGCTGGATGTGAAGTAAACGTGACGCAAGTGCTGCTTCGTTACGACAGTGCTGCCGCGACCGCTGAACGCTCCCTCTCCCCGCAAGCGGGACGAGGCAAGAAATAAAAAGGACCGGCCCAACGGGCCGGTCCTTAGCATTTCAAGATCGACCAGCGTCGATCAGAGATTCTTGCTCGCTGCGGCGGCCGCCTTGTTCACGGCGTCCTTGGTGGCTTCCTTGACGTCACCGACGGCCTTCTGGCCCTTGCCTTTGACTTCCTGAATCGCGCCTTCGCCCTGTAACCTGTCGGAACCGACGGCTTCGCCGACGCCCTGCTTGGCCTTGCCGATGGCTTCGTTGGTGGCGCCTTTGATCTTGTCTGCCGTGCTACCCATGGAATACTCCTTACGACTGTTGAGCTTCAGAAACAAATCCCGAATCAAGCAAAAGTTCCTCATCTCGTCTGGTTTGCGATCGCGCTTTTCTGTGGCTTCGCGGAGCCTGTCATCGGGCGCGCATGCGCGGCCCCGCTGGCTCGCAATGACGGAATTCGTCTGGTACGATTGTGACCGCGAGTACTGGATAAGAATTCTCGGGCCGACAGGGAGAGAACCATGACAAATTTCGATCATCCGCTGGCGCGGCGCGCCGTCATCAAGGGCGCGGGACTTGGGCTCGTTGCCGGAGGGCTCGCAGGTGCGCTGCCCGCGCAAAGCGCTGTTGCCGGAACGGCGGAGGGCGGCGAGATCTGGAGCAGCGAATACTGGGCGAAGAAAGGCGACGTCCCGCTGTGGATGTACCGCAAGCGGCTCGGGGCGCCGAAGGCCGGCGAGCCTCCGCGGCCGGTGCTGTTCTTCGTCCACGGCTCGTCGGTCAGCTCGCGGGTGTTCGATCTCAATGTACCCGGCCATGGCGAATATTCGGTCATGAATGAATTCGCCCGCCATGGCTTCGACTGCTGGACCATGGATCACGAAAATTACGGCAAATCGGGGCGCACGTCCGGCAATGCCGACATCGCCAGCGGCGTCGAGGATCTGAAGGCGGCGGTTGAAATCGTCACCCGCGAAACCGGGCGGCAGAAATTCCATTTCCTTGGCGAGTCCTCGGGCGCGCTGCGCGCCGGCGCCTATGCCATGGTGGCGCCCGAGCGCGCGGACCGGCTGGTGTTCGCCGCGTTCACCTACAAGGGCGAGGGATCGCCGACCTTGACAAAACGCGCCGAGCAGCTGGCCTATTTCCGCTCGCACAATATGCGCAAACGCGATCGCGACATGATCCGCTCCATCGCCACCCGCGACAAGCCGGGCACCAGCGATCCCGCCGCCGTCGAGGCGCTGGCGGATGCGGAGATGCAATTCGGCGACCAGGTTCCGACCGGCACCTATCTCGACATGACCGCCAACCTGCCGGTGGTGCAGCCGCAAAAGGTGCTTTCGCCGGTGCTGCTGGTGCGCGGCGAATATGACGGGATCGCCACGATCGCCGATCTTGAGGAGTTTTTCAATTTGCTGCCCAACGGCGACCGCCAGTTCGTCATCCTTCCCGGCACCGCCCACTCGGTCACGCTCGCCACCAACCGGCAACTATTCTGGCATGTCACCCGGGCGTTCCTCACCATGCCGACGCCGATCGCGACGTAGAATTGTGTCGGTCCATGTGGCCAACTCCTCATGGTGAGGAGGCGCGCTTGCGCCGTCTCGAACCATGAGGGCAAGGATCGCTCATCCCTCGAGGCGCGGCGAAGACGCCGCTCCTCAGGATGAAGCGATCTATGTAGAAAAAATCTAAACCAGATGTCGGATTGGTGCCCGCCGGTTCGTCCTATGGCCGATCGGAACGAGAAAAGAGGAACTCACTGATGTCCAAGATTACACCCTGCCTGTGGTTTGACGGCGAGGCCGAGGAGGCCGCGAAGTTCTACGTTTCGCTGCTGCCGGATTCCCGGATCGAGCGGGTCCAGAAAAACCTCGTTGATGGTCCCGCCGGAAAGGCCGGCACCGTGCTGGTGGTCCAGTTCACGCTCGCCGGCCAGCAGTACATGGCGCTGAACGGCGGCACGCGGTTCGAATACACCCATGCGATCTCGTTCAAGATCGACTGCGACGATCAGGCCGAGGTCGATCGCCTGTGGGACGCGCTGTCCTCCAATGGCGGGTCGGTCGAACGATGCGGCTGGCTCAAAGACCGCTTTGGCGTATCCTGGCAGATCGTACCGGCCGTGCTGCCGGAATTGCTGGGTGGTCCGGATCGCGCCGGCGCGCAGCGGGCGATGCAGGCGATGATGCAGATGGTCAAGCTCGACATCGCCGGCCTCAGGAAAGCCTACGAGGGTAAGTCAGCGGCGTGAGCGCTCGCAAGCGCCGCTAGTAGCTCACGCGCAATCCGACGCCGCCGTGGATGGTGTTGCCGACCGGTTGCGGCCCTGCGGTGCCGTTGACGAAGAGGTCGGCGACCCAGCCCTTGGTAATGCGGAAGCCGAGGCGGCCGCCATATTCGAACCAGCCCTGGTTGCCGATGGTCGGCACCACGGTGCCGTCGCCGGTTACGGTGGCGACGATGCCGGAGTGGGTCGCGAACGACTGCACGTATCCGCCGTTGATGTTGGCTTCGACGCTGCTGCCGAACAGATGCGTCCACTGTCCGCCGACTTTGACAAGGTTGGTTCGATCGGTGCCGGTGGCGATCGTTGCGTCGAACGGATTGAACGCCACCGTCGGGTCCGTGTAGCCGGCGACGCGCTGCCACAACTGCCAGACTTCGACGGAGGCGGCGACCTCGTCGCGCGGCGAAAGGCGGCTGATCCAGCCCGCCCTTCCGTACACGCCGTAATCGCTGCTGTTGGTTGAGCTAACCAGCGAAACCGGGCCGAGGCTCGTCGTATAGCTGCGACTATAACGAACTTTCTCGAACGGCGACAGGATCGTGCCGATGTCGAAGAACGGCCGTGACGATCCCTAGTCGACAAAATCGTAGCGCAGCGCGAACGCGCCGATCGGCGCGCTGGTGACGCTGTATCCGCCCTCGCTATATTGGGTGTAGGCGATGCCCGCCAGCAGCGACAGATTGGGTGTGAGCTCCTTGCGGCCGTGAATGCCAGCCGAAAACGATCCCGCGGAACCGAACGCGCTGACGCAGTCGCTGCAGTTGACCTGCTCGTTGACGCCAAGAAGTACCGTGCCCAACACGCGGTTGGTAATCATCTGATTGAAGCGCTGGTTGGCCACATCGGTGATCGATCCGCCGCTGGAATCCGAGCCGGTCACCGGGCAAGGACCTTCACAATCGGAAGCAATTGCAGGAGCACTCTGTGCCGCGGCGGGAGCGGGGTGCGCCTGAATCAGCGCAAGCGAAATCGCCGCCGCCGTGAGCTCGGCCGATACCATAAAGCTTCGTTTGATCTTTGCCATCGTCAGCGCCCGCACAGCATGCCGGTGGGATCGCTGCCGTCATCGACCGCGGGGCCAGCATCCGCAAATTGCGTAACGGTGCAGAGCCCCGCCGCGGCCGCGCAGGTCGAGGCGAACGTCCAGGGCGGGTTGTTGGTCTTTTGAATCGTGATCTTTCCGCCCGCCGAGGTGATGATGGCGGTATCGCCGGGTTGCGTCAGCTCGATGCACTGGCCGCCTGTCGTGCAGACGCGCGACGCGCCTTCCTGCAGCACTACGGTGGTCTTGCCCCGCTGCGACAAGATATCAAGGATGGTGCCGCGCACGCCGATCGTCGCGACCGACGTGGTGATCTTGTAGGCGGTCTTTTCCGAGTGCCCGGTGACGAAACGAAACGCCCCGGTCGTCAACCTGATCGCAATATCGCGATAGGTATGCTCGTCGTTGAAGACGGTACGGTCGAGCTTGATCGTCGCATTGGGACCGAGCGAAAGATTGGTGCTGTCGGCCATCACCAGCCGCGCCGCGCTGTCGAGGCCGGTGCGCACGATTTCGTCGCGAAGCACGCCGTCGCCGACGTTGATCTGGCTGGTCGTCGATCCCATGACGCGGACGACTTCATTTTTGACGACGGCCGCTTCGCCGACGCGCGCTTGCGCGGGGCTTGCCGCAAGCCCTGCTGCCAGGCAAAGCGCGGAGATAGAGAGAACGCCGTGACGCCAGTTCGTTTCATTCCCGATCGATTTATCCCGCCATCGTAGCGGATCTCGCGCGTGAGCGATGTTGTAAATTTGCCACAAGCCGGCGTTTTATGAGTCCGATGGTTAGTGACCGCGAAATCGAAATGCGTTCAATGCAATGGACATAAAATTCCGTCCCACATTCGATTCAAAAGCGACGGCATTAATTTGTGAATATCCTGGTCGGTGAGGTACCGCTTGATCGTGTCGGCGCGGCGCTCGGACAGGTCCTGGTTGTAGGCTTCGCTGCCGATCGCATCGGTGTGACCGGCTACCACGAATGTCGAACCCTTGAGGTTGGGATTCGAAAGCGCCTTGCCGAGCGCCTGCACTGAGGGCATCGAGGTCGTGCTGATCTCGGCTGAATTATAGTCGAATTGAATCTCGAGATCGATTCTCGGCTTGGTCGATGCGATCTCCGCGATTTCCTCGCGCTCGCCGAGCGAGAGCGATCGGGTCTTCCTGTTGCGCAGCGTGGCGACGAAACGGATTTCCCTGGCCATCACGGCGGGATCGGCCTGCGGCCCAGCCGACAGGCCGCGCGTCAGCGGCTTCGGCTGCAGCGCATTGAGGATTTGATCCGCCGAGACGTTATTGCCGCCGGCAAGTGCCAGCCCCGCCGTCATCGACAGCGCGGCACCGAGCGCAATCGCCGCAGTTGCGGAAAGAAAGTATGTGAAAGCTGGTCATTGTCTTAATCCTCGCAACCCGAAAGCGTTTTGACGGTGAAAGGATAGGACCGGCGAGGGAGGAGGAATGTGATTTAGGTCACATTGAGGAAAATCCGCTCCCAGCCGCCGCTTTTTGTATCTCATGGCCGACGGGAAGGCACCCTCCGCCGATGACTCGGACGACGAGCCGGTGCGCCGTTCCCGCCACTCCGGCGGCGGCAGTCGTCATTATCATCGCGGCGGCCGACCCGGCGGCCTGCGGGCCGCCTTTTTCGCTGCGGTGGCGGTTCCGGTCGCAAAGCCGTCGCCGCATCGCCGATCTGCGAACAACAAATCGGCCAGATGCGTGTTTAAGGAAACCGTTCGCCAACGAAAATCAAAACAAACAGAGCGAAGTAGCCCGGCCTTGTTTCAGTCACCGAAAAGACAAAACGAATATCAGGGGTATCGCACGCTGGTCACGTCGGATCGCCTGGGAAACTCGATGCCCATATTGATCGGCGCAGCCATCATCGCCGCGGCCATTTTGCTGTCCACGCTGATCACGGCGGTGGGCACGAGGTTCGTGGGAATGGAGAGTTCCAACGAGGAGAGCGTGTGGTTGATCGATCGGCTCACCGGCAGCGTTTACAAGTGCCGAGCTCCGGAACGCGGCAAGGCGTCGTGCGACGCGGAGATCGCGACGGGGAGTATCGGGGAGCGGGGCAAGGGTGAGCGCTGAATTACCAGGATAAGCTTGATCGCCCGGCTGGGCCCGCGCGAGGGGAGCGCGGCGCAGTCTTGGAGCTATTTTCTGCGTCTCCTCACTTGCGCGAATCCGGCTACATTCCCGCGCGATGCTCCGCAACGCAAGTCCATCCCATCCCCTGACCAAGGCCGCGGCCCGGCACCTCTGGCTGCGCGCCCAGCGGCTCGACACCTCGGCGCCGTTCGGCGAGGGGTCGCAGGCGACGGCCGCCGCGGTCGGGCATCTGGGCTATGTGCAGATCGACACCATCAACGTCATCGAACGCTGCCACCATCATATTCTATGGACCCGTATCCCCAACTATCGGCGCGCGGATCTGCGTCAGGCCCAGAGCGTCGACAAGAGCGTGTTCGAATACTGGACCCATGCTTTGTCCTACGTGCCGGCGAAGGATCTGCGCTTCTTCATTCCCGCCATGAAGCGCCACCGCCGCGAGGGCCACAAATGGTTCAGTTCGGTCAGCCCTGCGGATTTGCGCAAGGTCATGAGGCTGATCCGGCGCGACGGCGCGCTGACGATCCGCGACATCGACGACGACGTGCTGGTCGACAAGGTGCATCTGTGGGCCAGCCGCAAGCCGTCGAAGCGCGCGCTGCAACTGGCGTTCTATACCGGCGTGCTCACGATCAGCGAGCGCAACGGCATGCTCAAGACCTACGAATTAATGGCGCGGCACTTCGGCTGGGACAAGCCGCCAAATAAACCGCCGAAGCCCGCCTCGGCGACGGAAGCCTCGAACTATCTGCTCGGTCGCGCGCTGCGTTCGCAAGGGCTCGTCAGCCTGGATTCGATCTGCCATTTGGACGCGCCGAGCAAGCCGGGGGTTCGGCGCTTGATCGAGGCCAGAGTCCGCCGCAACGAGCTGGTGCCGGTCGCGCTCGAGGGCGCGGGCAAGCAGGAGCACTGGGCGCGCCCCGAGACACTGGAGAACGCCGGCGACGCCGCTTCGGAGCTCGTGCATATCCTGTCGCCGTTCGACCCCCTGATCATCCAGCGCAAGCGAACCCATCTTTTCTTCGATTACGAACACCGCTTCGAGGCCTATGTGCCCCGGGAGAAGCGGCGCTTCGGTTATTTCGCGCTGCCGGTGCTGGTCGGCGGCGACATTGTCGCCGCGCTCGATCTGAAGACCGACCGCAAGCGCCGCAAATTGCTGGTGCAGAAATGGAGCTGGGTCGGCAACGGTGCAAAGAATGCGGCAAAGACCTGAAGCGCCGCATCGAGGAGGAGCTGCACCGCTTCGAACGGTTTCAGCTGGCGGAGTGAGAGGCGTCCGACGTTGCAAAACGATCGAGCAGCATTCCCAAAGCGATTCCGACGCCATAGGCAAGCATGTTCCAGGGCGAGAAGACGCGGCCGAGCAACAGCGCACCCGCTGTCGTGATCCGGAAATCGTCGAGCCACGGGTAATGAACCAACCGAAACAGCTCCACGCAGACCGCCACCGAGGCCGAAATCACCGCGATGCTCCACCGTGACTGGCCTTGAGCTGCAATCGCGGCAAGAAAGAAAGCCATCATTCCCCACAGCAGGGAGCCGCCGTATTTGACGACAAAGGGCGGCAGTCCGAGGCCGAGCCCATATCTGCGTATGGCAAGACCGCAGACAATGATCGACAGGCACAGGCAAATGCGGACGATCAATCTAGCCCCAGAAGTTCGTTCTCGAGTTCGTTCTCGCGCCAAGCGGTTTGAAACTGTGTTCAGGGTGCCGGCTCGTCTGCGACAGGGATTGTCAGCTCGAAGGCTGTTCCGTGTTCGGATTCGAGAAGACGGATCGCACCACCGTGGGCGTCAAGCATGGCGCGCACGATGGCAAGGCCCATCCCGGTCCCGCCGCTGTCGCGTCGAGTCGTGAAGAAGCTGTCGAATACTTGCGCCCTGTTGTTGGGCGAGACGCCTTCGCCGTTGTCGATGACTTTTACCAGCAATAAATTTCCTTGCCGCATCGCGGATAAATCAAGCGTCGAACTGCCATGGCGCATGGTATTGTCGGCGAGATTGGAAAAAATGATGGCGGCATTGTCCTCGGATATGCGCATGGGAGCATCGAGGTCGCCGCTGGCGCGAATATCAAGCGACGCATAGGCCGAACGCAAGCCGGCAATCGTGCCGGACAGCGTCGCCACGCCGACCGCAACCGGGTTTTCCGCGCGGGCGAAATCACGCAAACGGACCGAGATTTTCGTCAGCCGGTCGGCGTCCGCAACGATGTTGTCGAGAAACTTGCGCTTGTCCTTGTCGGTCATGACAGGCGTCGCCGCGTCGATATCGTCACGCAGCAGCTCCGCGGCGCCCTGAATCGACGTCAGCGGCGATTTCAGTTCATGGGATACATGGGTGGCGAAGGTCGAGATAAAGCTGGAGCGCGTATTCAGCCGCCTCGCCATGTCGAGAAAGCTTTGCGACAGGCGGGCGAATTCGCTGGTGCCATGGCGCCTGAGCGGCCGCAGGGCGTGGCGGTCGCCTTTGCCGATTGACTTGGTGCGCTCGATCAGTTCCCGCATTGGTTCGGTGATCGTGCGATGAAACAGGAACCCGATCAGCAGCGTCGGCACGATCATGGAAAGTATAGCGAGGACGACTTTTCCGCGCTGCTCATAGAGGTACTTGAAGACGTTGCTGGGCGTGCGCGAGGCATAAATAACCCCAGCGACCTGGTCGCGCACGATAACGGGCATCGCGGTGAAGACGCGCACGCCGGTGCCCCGGCTCGTGGAATAGAGCGGCGGAGAGCCATGCTTGGAGATGCGCGCACGCAAGACGCCGCCGAAGTGTCCTTGCAGCGCCTCGCCGACTTCCTCGAGATGCGCGAGCGACAGGCCGACTTCTTCGCGGCCAGCGATCACGATGCCGTTCGGGTCGAGCAGCCGAAATCCCGCGAGCGTGACGTTCTGCGTCGCGATCAGATCGGGCATCATGCGCGCGCCGAGAGCGATGAAAGCCGGATCGGCCGGCGCGGAAGGCGCACGAGCTTCCGGCCTCGGCGGCAGCACGTTCTCGTTCGCAAGCTCCAGCGCCGGCCAGATCGGCTGATACGGTTCACCTGTTGGCTTTTGAGCGGCAGGCGGAATCCTGGTACCGAGCGCGACGCCTTGCGGAACCGTGGTCTCGATTTCGCGGCGAAAAACTGCCGATAGCGCCGCGCTCTGCGCGATCAGTTCGGCCTCGGTCTGCTGGATCAGCTGATTTTGGTAGATCCTGAGAAAATAGAGACTGAAGAGCGGCAGCGAAAGCACGCTGGTAAGAACGAGAAAGACAACGAGGCTGAGGCTTGGCCGCCACTTTCTGGCGCCCCCGGGCGCCGGTCTGATGGCGTCGATCAAGGCGATGCCTCGCAGCGTCCCAATTTGAAGCCAACGCCGTGGACGGTCTCGATCACCGACTCGCATCCGGCGGCGGCCATCTTCGCGCGTATGTTCCTGACGTGGCTGTCGATGGTGCGGTCCGCGACATGGATGTTGCCGGCATAGGCGGCGTCGAGGATCAGCTCGCGCGTGAACACGAATCCCGGCCGCGCCAGCAGCGTTCGCAGGATGTCGAATTCGAGCGCCGTCAGGGAAACCGGCGTACCCAGGAAGGTTGCCGTGCGCGCGTCCGGATCGATCGCGAGCCATGGTTCATGGCCTTGGTCGCGGCCGGCGCGGGTGCATTTCGCACGCGCCGGAGAATCGCATTGACCCTCGCGACCAGCTCGCGCGGGCTGAAGGGCTTGGTGACATAGTCGTCGCCGCCGATTTCGAGGCCGAGAATGCGATCGATCTCCTCGTCGCGGGCCGACAGAAACAGGATCGGCGTATCCGAGATTTTCCTGATCTGCCGGCAGACTTCGAGGCCATCCATCTCCGGCATGCCGATGTCGAGAACCACAAGCTCGTGGACGTTGCGGTCGAACTGGCGCAGCGCCTCCTTGCCGTCCGGGGCGGTGGAAATCAGCATCCCCGTCTTTTCAAACGCGAAGCGCACGACGTCGCGAATATGCGGGTGATCATCGACGACGAGAATGGAATGAGCCACGTTTGCGCTAGCCTTCGTCGCGTTTCGAAAGACTGGACGGTGTGTCGGGATTGTTAGCCAAATATCGCTGCAGGCGCCACGTCCGAAAGCGCCAGGCGCGCCAGTTTTCCGAATGCCGCCGGTTTTCACCAATTTCCTGATCGAACCGTAAATCCGCAACGGTGGGCTGCAGCGCCGGAATCTGCGGCAAACGCGGTTCGATGACGGGCAGGACCTGTCGACCAAGCGAACGCAGATATTTCATATCGAGCGTGGGTCCCGTCCCGCCGACTTCCCGGCAACGTTCTTCGTTATAGGTCGCCACGAGCCACGGCGCGTTGATAAAACAGCATCCGTACAGCACGAGGGCCAGCGTCGCGGTGTTGGCCGTGACCAGCCAGGAAATAGGCTTTTGCAACACGATCTGGATCAGGATCAGCAGCAGCCCCGTGGCCACCAGCAGCATCCAGATGAATGCCGCGAGCCTGAGATAGGTGAGCGAGAAAGCGGCGACATAGAGATCGAGCCGGAAGATCGACGAGATGACGAGCAGGATGTTTTGTCCGATCCATGCCAGAACCAGCGGGCGGATCAGCCTGGATTGCTCCGCCGGTCCGCCCGGGCGCATCGCGATCAGCACAAAGCCGGCGGCGAGCAGCGCGGTGGCGATTAGCGGATAGGCGCCGCGATGGGCGTATTCGGCGTGGCTCATGCCGTCGGGCAGGTTCACGCCGCCCCATAGATAGACGAGATCGAGCCCGGTCTGCAGCGCGAACAACGCGTTGAACAGGATCAGCGAGCGCGACATGGCCTGGACGCCAAGCAGATAGTCCAGATCCGAAGCCACGGCGGTGGCGGCGCCGGGTTCGGCTTGCCGAACCGCCCTGGGTTTGATGCGGCGATGGATCACGGGCCAGATCGCACAGCCGATCAGGACCCAGAAAATCGCCCGCGAAAGCTCGAAATATTGGAGGAGGGCGCGCAAATCGATCTGCATCAACCGATGTTCGATCAGCGGATTCGCTGACGACAACAGACTCAGGAACACCGCGAAGATGCTGAGCGGAACGATCCAGGCAACCAGCGAGCCCAGCCATTCCGGTGTCCATGATTTCATGTGCCGGAGCGCGCCGAACAGATCGCCGGCCAATCGAAAGGGACCGCGAAGGGGCACCGTCATGGCTTCGAACAGCAGAAGTTGCCAGGACGATCTTGCGGGCGCCGTCATGACGTTGACGAACAGCGCCGTTGCCAGTGTGCTCAGAAGCACCGAGAGTAAATTGACGTCCTCGATCACGGCAAGCAGGCCGGCGACGAACATTGCGGTCATGACGATCTGGGTGTTGCGCGTCGCGTGCACGTGGTTGCCGGCGACGCCGACGATGCCGAGCACGCCGAGAAACAGTGCGAGCGAGATGCCAACATCCGAGTCGTAGAACAGCCAGTCGGCCAGCGCGACGCGCGCAACGGCAGATACCAGCGGCGTCAGCAGCGGGCGAGGAGGAGCAATTTCGAGCGCCGCCGATTGGCAGCGCGTTTGCCCGGCATGTTCAGGATTTGCGTATTTTTGTGCAGATTTCGCGCAGACGCGGGACCGATTGCCCCGCGGAGCTGGCTCGGCCAACAAGGAAATCGACTCGCCGTCTCGGGATTAGGGCTCCCCCTAACCGTCAAAACTCTTCACGGAATCATGATCAATGATGAATATTGGCATTCGTCAGTAAACAATCGACACTCTCCTCACGCCTAATCGAGGGGAAGCCGTCATGTTGGTCCATTCTATTTTGTCGAGCTATTCCAGGTTGTTAGCTGGTGTATCGCTGGCCCTGTTGGCGGTCGCCTTGACCGGCTGCAACGACCAGGTCGCCGAGAAAGCGGCGCCGCCGCGTCCTGTATTGGTGGCCACGGTGCGTTACGAGGCGGAATCGCCGGAGCGCAGCTTTGTGGGCACCATCAAGCCGCGGATCGAGACCGACATGGGTTTCCGCGTGCCCGGCAAAGTCGCAAAACGCCTGGTCGAAGTCGGCCAGACTGTCGACGTCGGACAACCGCTGGCCACCCTCGATGAAGTCGATCTGAAGCTGCAGGCCGAGCAGGCCGAGGCCGAGTTGCGCGCCGCCACCGGCGTGCTGGCGCAGGCCGCCGCGGCGGAGCAGCGCGCCAAGGATCTGCGCGCCAAAGGCTGGACCACTGACGCGCAGATGGATCAGGCAAGAGCCGCCGCCGACGAGGCGCGCGCCCGGCTCAATCGCGCCCAGCGTTCGGTTGAGCTCACCAACAACTCTCTGTCCTACGCAACCCTGGTCGCCGACACCCGCGGCGTCGTCACCGCCACCTTGATCGACGCCGGACAGGTCGTGGCGGCGGGGCAAACCGCGCTTCGAGTCGCGCGCGTTGCCGAAAAGGAAGCCGTGGTCGCTATACCGGAAACCCTGGTGGGTCGCGCGAAGGATGGCGTGGCTACCGTGACGTTGTGGTCCGAGCCGAACAGGAAATATGCCGCGAAGCTGCGCGAAATCGCGCCCACCGCCGATCCTGCGACCCGCACCTATCTTGCAAAATTTTCACTGCCCGACGCCGGCGAGAACGTCTCGCTCGGCATGACCGCGACGCTGACGCTGGCGGACGCGGCGACCGAACGCGTGGCGCGGCTGCCATTGTCGGCACTGTTCAGCGAGGGCGGCGATCCCTCGCTCTATATCGTCGATGCCAGGGGCGAAGTGGCGCTGAAGCCGGTCACCGTCAAATCCTACGAGACCGATAGCGTCGTCATATCAGGCGGCCTCGATGAGGGCGCGATGGTTGTCGTGCTCGGCGTGCAAAAGCTCGATCCGGCCCAGAAGGTCAGGGTCGTCTCGTCGTTGTCGTTTTAGGCGGGGAGGGCATCATGAAGCGCTTCAATCGCTCGGGCTGGGCGGTCAGCCATCCCGCGCTTATTCTGTTCCTTGTGATTGCGCTCGGCGCAGCCGGCTTCTTCTCCTACCAGCGGCTCGGCCGCGCGGAAGATCCCTTCTTCACCGTCAAGGTGGTGAACGTCTCGGCGATCTGGCCGGGCGCGACCGCGGCCGAGATGCAGACCCAGGTCGCCGATCCCATCGAGAAAAAGCTGCAGGAACTGCCGTATTTCGAAAAGGTGCAGACCTATTCGAAGCCGTCGTTCACGGCGATGCAGGTCACATTCAAGGATTCGACGCCACCCGAGGACGTGCCGTATCTGTTTTATCTGCTGCGCAAGAAGCTGGCTGACGTGCAAGGCCAGCTGCCGGCCAATTTGCTCGGCCCCGTCGTCAACGACGAATTCAGCGACGTCGATTCGATCCTCTATATGATGACCAGCGATGGCGCCGACTACGCGCAATTGAAAAAGGCCGCCGAAGGCATGCGCCAGCGGCTGCTGAAGGTGCCCGGCGTCACCAAGGTCGATCTCTACGGCACCCAGGACGAGAAGATCTATGTCGAGTTCTCGCATGCCAAGCTGGCGACGCTCGGGATTACACCTCAGGCGCTGTTCGACTCGCTCGCCAAGCAGAACAATGTGGTGCCGGCCGGCACGGTCGAAACCTCCTCGCAACGTGTGCCGCTGCGCGTCACCGGCGCGCTCGATGGCGTCAAGGCCGTCGCGGAAACGCCGGTCGAAAGCAATGGCCGGGTCTTCCGGCTAGGCGATATCGCGACCGTCACCCACGGTTATGTCGACCCGCCGAGTTTCGTGGTGCGTCAGGAAGGCAAACCCGCGCTCGGCATCGGCGTGGTCACGGCCAAGGGCGCCAACATTCTGGAACTCGGCAAGGACGTTGCCAGCGCCACCGCGGAATTCATGAAGGCGGTGCCGCAGGGCATCAATGTCGACCAGATCGCCGATCAGCCCAAAGTGGTCGAGCACGCGGTCGGCGAATTCGTGCACTCCTTCATCGAGGCGTTGGCGATCGTGCTGTTCGTCAGCTTCGTCGCGCTGGGCTGGCGCACGGGAATCGTGGTGGCGCTGTCGGTGCCCCTGGTTTTGGCGATCGTCTTTATCGTCATGAATGCGATGTCGCTGGACCTGCACCGCATCACGCTTGGCGCGCTGATCATCGCGCTTGGGCTTCTGGTCGACGACACCATCATCGCGGTCGAGATGATGGTGGTGAAAATGGAGCAGGGCTGGGACCGCGTCCGCGCGGCGTCCTTTGCCTGGGAATCCACCGCCTTCCCGATGCTGACGGGAACGCTGGTCACCGCCGCCGGTTTCCTGCCCATCGGTTTCGCCAATTCGGCGGTCGGCGAATATGCCGGCGGCATTTTCTGGATCGTGGCGATCGCACTGGTGGCGTCCTGGTTCGTGGCGGTGATCTTCACGCCCTATATCGGCGTCAAGCTGCTGCCGAATATCACGGTCAGCCGCAACCACGACCCGCACGCGGTTTATGAAACGCGCGTCTACCGCATTCTGCGCAGCATGATTCAGTGGTGCGTCGAGCATCGCATCAAGGTGGTGCTGGCGACGGTCGGGGTCTTCGCGCTCTCCATCGTCGGCTTCGGTCATGTGCAGCAACAGTTCTTCCCGCTGTCGGAGCGGCCGGAACTGTTCCTGCAGCTGGGGCTGCCCGAAGGCACGGCGTTCAACGTCACCGAGCGGTCCGCGAAGAAGGCGGAAGCCCTGTTGAAGGACGACAAGGACATATTTACCTACACCTCCTATGTCGGTCAGGGCTCGCCGCGCTTCTGGCTTGGGCTCAATCCGCAACTGCCGAATGAGGCTTTCGCCGAGATCGTGATCGTCGCCAGGGACGTCGAGGCGCGCGAGCGGATCAAGGCGCGCCTGGAGAAGGCGGTCGATGATGGCGCGTTGACCGAAGCGCGCGTGCGTATCGATCGATTCAATTTCGGGCCGCCGGTCGGCTTTCCCGTCCAGTTCCGCGTGATCGGCCCCGACGCCAAGACCGTGCGCGACATCGCCTACAAGGTGCGCGACGTGGTCAAGCAGAACGACAAGATCAAGGATCCGCAGCTCGATTGGAACGAGCAGTCGCCATACCTGAAGCTGGTGGTCGACCAGGACCGCGCCCGCGCGCTCGGCCTCACCCCGCAGGACGTTTCGCAGGCGCTGAGCATGCTGATCTCAGGCGCGCCGGTGACCACGATACGCAATGGCATCGAGAAGGTCGGCGTGGTCGCGCGCGCGGTGCCGTCCGAACGGCTCGATCTCGGCCATGTCGGCGACCTCACCGTGACGTCGCGCAACGGGGTCGCGGTGCCGCTGCTGCAGATCGCCAAGATCGAATACGCCCACGAGGAGCCGATCCTGTGGCGGCGCAACCGCGACATGGCGATCACCGTGCGCGGCGACGTCGTCGATGGCGCGCAGGCGCCTGACGTGACCAATCAAATCTGGCCCAGGCTGCAGGAAATTCGCGACAGCCTGCAGCCGGCCTACCGGATCGAGATGGGCGGCGCGATCGAGGAGTCCGCCAAGGGCAACGCTTCGATCTTCGTGCTGTTTCCGGTGATGGTCATCGTCATGCTGACCCTGCTGATGATCCAGCTGCAGAGCTTCTCGCGCCTGTTGCTGGTGTTTCTCACCGCGCCGCTTGGCATCATCGGTGCATCAATGGGACTGAACGTCGCCAACCAGCCGTTCGGCTTCGTAGCGCTGCTCGGATTGATCGCGCTCGCCGGGATGATCATGCGCAATGCGGTGATCCTGGTGGACCAGATCGAAACCGATGTCGCCCACGGCTTGGCGCGCAAGGAAGCCATTGTCGAGGCCACCGTCCGGCGCGCCCGCCCGGTGGTGCTGACGGCGCTGGCCGCGATCCTGGCCATGATCCCGCTGTCGCGCTCCGCGTTTTGGGGCCCGATGGCGATCACCGTCATGGGCGGCCTGTTTGTTGCAACCTTCCTGACCTTGCTGTACCTGCCGGGGCTCTATGCCCTCTGGTTCCGCAAGAGCCTTGAAGAAAGTGGCCGGAGCGAACAGATTGATCTTGCGCCGCAGCATCAAGGCGTATCACAGCCCGCATTTCCGCTTGCCGCGGCCGCGGAATAATTGAACATTGAGTACCGACATGACACTGATTTCGGAACATATCGAACCCGACACCCGAGAGCGGATTCTCGTGGTGGCGGAGCGCTTGTTTCGCGAAATCGGCTATCAAAAGACCACCGTCGCCGACATCGCCAAGGTGCTGCGGATGAGCCCGGCGAACGTCTATCGCTTTTTCGATTCGAAAAAGGCGATCCACGAGGGCGTCGCGCGCGCCCTGATGGGCGAGGTCGAAGATGCGGCGCGTGCCATCGCCACCAGGCCCGGTTCGGCGGCTCAACGCCTGCGCGAGCTTGTGACATCCATCCATCGCATGAATGCCGAACGCTATGTCGGCAATTCGAAACTGCACGAGATGGTCGAAATCGCGATGGAGGAGAGCTGGGACGTTTGCGTGGCCCATATGGAGCGGATAACCGAGACCATCGGCGGTGTCATCGCCGATGGCGCCGCGTCAGGTGAATTCGAGGCCCCGGACGTGCCGCTGGCGGCGATGTGCGTCTGCACTGCGATGATGCGGTTTTTTCATCCGCAGATGATTGCGCAAGGCACCAACAAGCCGGGGCCGTCGCTCGACCAGATGATCGACTTTATCCTCGCGGGACTTGCGTCGCGCGCTGGTTCAGCGGTCCGCAAATAATCAAAGGGATAACCTGACGTGGCCGACAAGGACCTGCATTATTACGAGCCGTCGAGCGGCCACGGCCTCAAGCACGATCCTTTCAACGCGATCATCGCCCCTCGTCCGATCGGCTGGATTTCGTCGCGGGATGCCAAGGGTAACGTCAATCTCGCGCCCTACAGCTTCTTCAACGGGTTTTGCTACACGCCTCCCATTATCGGCTTTTCCAGCACCTCCTGGAAAGACAGCGTCCGTAATATCCAGGAAACCGGCGAATTCGTCTGGAATCTCGCGACCATGGATCTGGCGCAGCAGATGAATGCCACCGCGGCGCATGTCGCCCACGACGTCAGCGAATTCAAGATCGCGGGGCTGACGGCGGTGCCGGGCAAGCTCGTCAACGTGCCCCGTGTTGCGGAAAGCCCGGTCGCGTTCGAATGCAAGCTGACGCAGATCATTCAGTTGCAGGGCGCCGACGGCAAGAAGCTGCAGGCCTGGCTCACCCTCGGCGAGGTCGTCGCCGTCCACATCGACAAGGCCTTTATCAAGGACGGTGTCTACCAGACCGCGATGGCGCGGCCCATCGTGCGCGCCGGCCGCCGGGGCGACTATTTTGTCATTCGGCCGGATGCCATGTTCGAGATGACGCGGCCGGACTGAGCTGCACTGCAGCAAGTAGCGTTCGCGATTATGTTTTTCGGAACTGTTGTGCTGGCTTGCCGTTATCGAACGGATCAATTTCGCTTTACCCTCAATGCGAAGGATCACGTGATTTCAGCGCTTTCCTGCTAAATTGAGCCGACCATTCAGCGCATGCGGGCCTTCCGGCCGCGCCGCCGCTTCGACCATGAGGACATCGCCATGAGCTCCCATGCCTTTCGCCGCGACATCATCACCAAGCCGATTTTCTCCTGGGCGCGGGGCGTATTGCCCGCGATGTCGGACACCGAGCGCGAGGCGCTGGAGGCCGGCGATGTCTGGTGGGACGCGGACCTGTTCACCGGCAACCCCGACTGGTCGAAACTGCTCGCCAACGCGCCGGCTACCCTGACGCCGGAGGAACAGGCCTTTCTCAGCGGCCCGGTCGATGAACTCTGCGCGATGCTCGACGACTGGAAGATCAATTGGGAGTTGCGCGATCTGCCGCCTGAGGTCTGGGACTTCATCAAGCGCGGCAAATTCTTCGGCATGATCATCCCAAAAGAGTATGGCGGGCTTGGCTTCTCGCCCTACGCGCATTCGGAAGTGGTGCGGAAAATTTCGACGCGCTCGGTGGCGGCCGCCGTCACCGTGATGGTGCCCAACTCGCTGGGCCCGGGCGAATTGCTGATGCGCTTTGGCACCAAGGATCAGCAGCAAGCCTGGCTGCCGCGGCTCGCCGACGGACGCGAAATTCCCTGTTTTGGATTGACCAGCCCGGAAGCCGGCTCCGACGCCGCGTCGATGATCGACAGCGGCATCATCTGCAAGGGCAGTTTCGAGGGACGCGAAGTGCTCGGCCTGCGTCTCAACTGGCACAAGCGCTACATCACGCTCGGCCCCGTCGCGACGCTGCTCGGCCTCGCCTTCAAGGCCTATGACCCGGATCATCTGGTCGGGTCGCAGGATGACCTCGGCATCACCGTGGCGCTGATCCCGACGCATCTGCCCGGCGTCGAGATCGGCAGGCGTCATTTGCCGTCGATGCAGGTGTTTCAGAACGGTCCGAACCGGGGCCGCGATGTGTTCATCCCGATGGATTACATCATCGGCGGGCAGGCGCGCCTCGGCCAGGGCTGGAAGATGCTGATGACGGCGCTGGCCGCCGGGCGCGGCATCTCGTTGCCGTCATTGTCGGCCGCGGGTGCGGCTTACGTGGCGCGCACCACCGGCGCCTATGCGCGGATTCGCGAGCAGTTCAACGTGCCGATCGGAAAATTCGAAGGCATCGAGGAGCCGCTCGCCCGGGTCGCCGGCACCGCCTATCTGCTCGATGCGGCACGGCGGCTGACCTGCGCCGCGCTCAACCAGGGCCATCATCCCGCGGTCATTTCCGGCATCATGAAGCTGCACGCCACCGAGCGGATGCGGATTGCCATCGACGACGCGATGGACATCCATGGCGGCAAGGCGGTAATCGACGGTCCGCAGAATTACCTGGGCATTCTCTATCGCTCGGTGCCGGTCGGCATCACGGTCGAGGGCGCCAACATTCTCACCCGCAACCTGATCGTGTTCGGACAAGGCGCGATCCGCGCGCATCCCTATCTGCTGGAAGAGATGAATGCGCTCGGCGACGCCGACCACGCCAGGGGGCTGGACGCCTTCGACAAGGCATTCTGGAAACATATCGGTCACAGCGTGATCACGCTGTTCCTGGCGTGGGGCCGGAGCTGGAGCGGTGGGATGTTTGCGCCGGCGCCCGACGCCGGAGACGCCACCGGCTTTTATCGCCAGCTGTCGCGTTACTCCTCGGCGTTCGCGCTGTGCGCCGACATGGCGCTGCTGACGCTGGGCGGCGCGCTGAAACGCAAGGAAATGCTGTCGGCGCGGTTCGGCGACATTCTGTCGGAACTGTATTTGCTGTCTGCCGCGTTGAAACGCTGGCAGGACGAGGGCCGCCAAACTGCGGACTTTGCCGTGCTCGAATGGTGCATGGCGAGCGGCTTCCGCACCATCGAAAACCGATTCGCGGAAATTCTGGCGAATCTGCCCAACCGGTTTGTCGCCATCGTCCTGAAATTCTTGATCCAGCCGTTCGGCGCACGCGTGCTCGGTCCTTCGGATATCGTGATCCATCAATGCGCGCAGCTCGTGCTGGAGCCCTCGGCGGCGCGCGATCGCCTGACCTCGGATTTGTCACATGTCGACGACGACCGCGGCGTGGCGCGGCTGGAGAAGGCGTTCCTGCTCGTCACCGGCGCCGAGGAGATTGCCAAAAGGATGCGCGCCGCCCACATTCACGACTGGCAAGAGGCGGTGAAGAAGGGCGTCATCACGCAGGCCGAGGGCAATCAGATCGCGGCAGCGCATGAGGCTGCAGCCAAAGTGATCGAGGTCGACGACTTCGCGCCGGAGGCGTTGTCGCCGATCTACAAAAAGCCTGCCGAAGTGCATCAGTTTTTCCAGGAGCTGGGTGAAACGAGGGCAGCAAGCTGATGGCGCAACCGGTTTTCATCATCGACGGCAGCCGGACGCCGTTCCTGAAAGCGCGCAGCGGACCGGGTCCGTTCACCCCGGTCGACCTCGCCGTGCAGTGCGGCCGGCCGCTGCTGGCACGGCAACCGTTCGCGCCCACCGCCTTCGATCAGGTGATCCTCGGCTGCGTCAATGTCATTGCCGACGAGATGAACCCGGCGCGTGTCGCCGCACTTCGGCTCGGCATGGGCGAGGCGATGGTGGCGTTCACGGTGCAGATCAATTGCGGCTCCGGCATGCAATCGATCGACACTGGGTATCGCTATATCCGCGAAGGCACCTCGGACTTGATCCTGGCCGGCGGTTCGGAAGCCCTGAGTTACGCGCCGCTGGTGTGGCCGCAGCAGGGCGTGCGCTGGTTCGCTGGGCTCGCCGGCGCCAAGGGAATTCTCGGCAAGTTGGCTGCGATCGCAAGAGCGCGCCCGGCTTTTTTCAAGCCGATCATCGGCCTCGAACGCGGACTGACCGATCCGATCACCGAACTCAACATGGGACAGACCGCCGAAGTGGTCGGTCACCTCTTCGGCATCACACGCGCGCAATCGGACGCTTACGCCGTCGAAAGTCACAAGCGGCTTGCCAACGCGCAGGCGCAGGGTTTTCTCAAGGGCGAGGTTGAAACCGCGTTCGCGCGCGACGGAAAATTTTACGAACACGACGACGGGGTGCGGCCGGATTCCACGCCCGAGAAATTGGCGGGGCTGAAGCCGGTGTTCGAGCGGCCCTGGGGCCAGGTTACCGCCGGCAACTCATCGCAGATCACCGACGGCGCGTCGTGGACCATCCTTGCTTCGGAGGACGCGGTCGCAAGACACGGCCTGACACCCAAGGCCGTGATCGTCGACAGCCAATGGTCGGCGCTCGATCCCAGCATCATGGGCCTCGGCCCGGTGTTGTCGGCGACGGAACTCTTGAAGCGCAACAAATTGTCGTTGCAGGACATCGAGACATGGGAATTGAACGAGGCGTTCGCCACCCAGGTGCTGGGCTGTCTTGCTGCCTGGAACGACGAGAAATTCTGCCGCGAGATCCTTGGCCTTGATGGCGTTGCCGGGCAGATTGACCATGCCAAACTCAATGTCGACGGCGGCGCGATCAGTCTCGGTCACCCCGTCGGCTGCAGCGGCAATCGCATCGTGCTGCATCTCGTCAACGCGATGAAGCGGCTGGGCACCAGGCGCGGCATCGCCACCGAATGTATCGGCGGCGGGCAGGGCGGCGCCATGTTGATCGAGACGGTATAGGGAACGCCATGGAAAGCAGGATCATGGACGCTTTCGGCGACCGCGTGCTCGAACTCGGGCCGAAGCCCGAGGCAGGCGGACCCTATCGCAATTTCAAGCTGACCCGCGACGCCGACGGCATTGCCTGGCTGCTGTTCGACCGCGAAGGCGCCAGCGCCAACACGCTGTCAGCCGATGTCATCGAAGAACTCGATTTGGTGCTTGCGGCGCTGGAAAGCCAGCGGCCCGCGGGAATTGTCATTCGCTCCGCGAAGACATCCGGTTTCATTGCCGGTGCGGACGTCAACGAATTTCGCGGCGCAGCCGATCCGCGCCCGGTCGAGACCGCGATCGGTCGTGCCCATGCGGTGACCGACCGCCTCGAAGGCCTGAAGATTCCGACTGTGGCCGTGATCCACGGCTTCTGCCTCGGCGGCGGCCTCGAAGTCGCGCTCGCCTGCCAGTCGCGTATCGCCATCGACGGCGCCCGTTTTGGCTTTCCGGAAGTGATGCTCGGTCTGCATCCCGGTCTCGGCGGCACCGCGCGCTTCACGCGTCTGGTCAATCCGATGCAGGCGATGACGCTGATGCTGACCGGCAAGACCATCGACGCGCGCCGGGCCAAGTCCTTGGGGCTCGTCGATGCCGTCACACAGGAGCGGCACATCCGCAACGCCGTGAAGGACGCGCTGTTCGGCCGTCTGAAACGTGCCAGGCCCGGTCTCCTGAACACCATTCTGAATTCCGGTCCTGTCAGAGGCTTTCTGGCCTCGCGGATGCGCGCCGAGGCCGAGAAAGCCGCGCCGCACGAGCATTATCCCGCGCCTTATGCGTTGATCGATCTCTGGGAAAGGCACGGCGGCGACACGGCGGCGATGTTAGCTGCCGAAAAGACCTCGTTCGCCAATCTGATGGTGACGCCGACGGCGCAAAACCTGATCCGGGTATTCTTCCTGCGCGAGCAGATGAAGAAGCTCGCAGGCTCCGGTAACAAGATCGGCCATGTTCACGTCATCGGCGCCGGCGCGATGGGCGGCGACATCGCGGCATGGTGCGCCAATCAGGGCATGCGGGTCACGCTATCAGACATGAAGCCGGAGCCGATCGCCGGCGCGATCAAGCGCGCCGCGGATCTGTTCGGCAAGATCATGGGCCGGCGCACCGATATCCGTAATGCGCTGGACCGGCTCGTTCCCGATCTCGACGGCGAAGGGGTCCGCAACGCCGACCTGATCATCGAAGCGGTGCCGGAAAAGCTGGAACTGAAGCAGAAGGTCTATGCCGGGCTGGAACTGAGGATGAAGGCGGGCGCGATCCTCGCCACCAATACCTCGAGCATCCCGCTGCAGGACTTGCGGTCGACGCTGAAGTCGCCGGAGCGGCTGGTCGGATTGCACTTCTTCAATCCGGTCTCCCGGCTGCAGCTGGTCGAGGTCGTCAGCCACGACGGCAGCGATCCGCAACTGCTGAAAGAGGCGCTGGCCTTCGTCGGCGCCATCGACCGGCTGCCGCTGCCGGTCAAGAGTTCGCCGGGCTTTCTCGTCAACCGCGCGCTGACGCCGTACATGCTCGAGGCGATGGTGATGCTGGATGAGAATATCGACAAGGTCACCATCGATGCATCAGCGGAAAAATTCGGCATGCCAATGGGTCCGATCGTGCTCGCCGACCAGGTCGGCCTCGATATCTGCCTCGCGGTCGGCGACATGCTGCGCTCGAAATTCGGCGATTCTCTGCCGCCGACGCCGGCGTGGCTGCGCGAGAAGGTTGCCGCCGGCGACCTCGGCCGCAAGACCGGCAAGGGTTTCTATGTCTGGAAAGACGGCAAGGCCGACAAGACGGCCGGCTCGCCCTCCACGGCGCAGCCGACCCCAGAAATGATCGACCGGCTGATCCTGCCGATGTCGAATGTCTGCGTCGCGTGTCTGCGCGAGGGCATCGTCGACAACGCCGACGCGGTCGATGGCGCAATGATCTTCGGCACCGGCTATGCGCCGTTTCGCGGCGGCCCGCTGAATTATGCGCGAACCCGCGGCCCTGAGAATGTGGTGTCGGCGTTGCGCGCGCTGGCGGCGAAGTTCGGCGGCCGGTTCACGCCGGATGCCGGCTGGGATAGTTTCAAATAACATCATTTCAGATTCGATTGACGGGGCATCAGATATGACCGACACCCAGGCCGTTCACGCCCCGCCGAATACCGAAGCCGAGCCGTGCGGCGATCTGTCGATCCGCACCCTGGCAATGCCGGCCGATACCAACCAGAACGGCGATATTTTCGGCGGCTGGCTGCTCAGCCAGATGGATATCGGCGGCGGCATCTTCGCTTCCAAGATCGCGAAGTCGCGCACCGTCACGGTGGCGATCGATGCGATGAATTTTCGCAAACCGGTGTTCGTCGGCGATGTGGTCTCGGTTCACGCCAATCTGGTCCGGGTTGGCAAGACCTCGGTCACCGTCCACCTCGAGGCCTGGGTGCTGCGCCGCAAGGAAATGCATTCGATCCTGGTGACCGACGGCAATTTTACTTACGTCTCGATCGACGACCAGGGACATCCGCAGGCGATCAAGCAGGATAAGCCGCCGATTTCGGCGTGATTCGTTTCGTCATGCCCGGACCTGTAAATGCGAAGCGCCGATCGCGTCCGGAAAGGTCCGATTTTCGGGGTAGCCCGGACGTGAGGGGAAGAGGGTCAAAACGGTGCTTTTGGCCATCCCGGACATTGACGCCAGTATCCTGGTAGGTCTCAATGGGCGCTCGTCAATCGAACCACAGGATGTTTTTTTGGCTGACGGTTTCTTTAAGATCATCGACTGCGAAGCGTGAACGCATTGATTGTTGGCGGCGCCCGGCCTTTCGCAGGGTCCGACGTCGCCTCTCTACCTTTTGCGACACCCAACAAGACAAAATGACTAGGGCATGATGGCCAATCAAGATACGGTACCTCTCTCGCATGCCGTCGAGCGTGACCTCCGGCTCGATCTTTTCCGCGGTATCGGACTGTGGATGATCTTCCTCGATCGCATTCCGCACGACGTCGTTTCCTGGTTGACGCTACGCAATTACGGCTTCAGCGATGCCGCCGAGTTCTTTGTGTTCATTTCCGGCTATCTTGCTGGCTTCATCTACGGTCCGATTATACGCACTGGCCATTTTCTCGCCGCCACCAAGCGGCTGTTGAAGCGCGCCGCGGAAATGTACGTGGCCCACATCATGCTGTTCCTGCTCTTTACGGCGCAGATCGCCCGCACGGCCAGGAAATTCGACAACCCGATGTATAAGGATGAATTCAACGTCGCTAATTTTCTCCAGCACCCCGACGTGCTGATCGGGCAGGCGCTCACGCTGCGATACAAGCCGGTCAATCTCGACGTGCTGCCGCTCTATATAACGTTGGTGGCCGCTTCACCGCTGATCCTGTGGTGTCTGTTGCGCCGCCCGAACTTGACCTTGCTTGCCTCGGCCATCCTGTACGTTGCGGCGCGCTGGTTCGACTGGAATCTCGCTTCCTATCCGCCCGGGACAACCTGGTACTTCAATCCGTTTGCCTGGCAATTGCTGTTTGTCTTCGCGGCATGGTGTGGCGTCGGAGGCGTCGCCAAACTCCAGTTCGTGATCCGGTCTCGCGTGGCGCTAGCCCTGGCCGTGGCGTGGATTCTCTTTGCACTCCTGATCGTCATGACCTGGCACAGCGCGTTTCTGGAATCGCTGGTGCCGAAATGGATGATCAAGGCGATCTATCCGATCGATAAAACCGATCTCGATATGCTGCGTTTCACCCACTTCCTCGCTCTGGCGCTCGTGGTCACGCGATATTTCCCACGCAAGTGGGAGGGACTCACCTCCAAATGGGTGCGTCCGCTGATCCTGTGCGGTCGGCATTCGCTACCGATTTTCTGTTTCGGCGTTTTCTTGTCCTTCGGGGCGCATTGGATCCTGACGCAGTACACCAAAGGGGTCTGGGAGCAGCTGGCCGTCAGCGCCGCCGGCATTCTGATCATGGTCGCGGCTGCGTGGCTCCTGGATCGCGCTGCCAAGGTCCCCAATCTGTTCGTCGACGCGGCCGAGTTCGAAACCGCCAAGGCGGCGACCGAACCCGGGAAAGCGTGATCCCGTGACGGCATTCCAGTGAGGCTCCGGCAGAAGCCGGGGCTCCTGTGTTCGGTCGCCGGTTCTCGGGAAACGTCAGGCCGCAGCGAACCAAGTGGTTTCAGTTCTTGCCGGTGTGACCCCAGGTCTCGTCCCAGTCCTGGCCCGCGGCATCGACGACGCGGCCGTCGGCCTCGAAGAACTTGTTCGGGACCTGGAAGATCGCGAGCATCAGCCCGCCCTCGGGACACCATGCGACGTGGCGGCTGCCCGGCTCGCGCCAGACGTATTCGCCGGCCCTGGCCTCGATGCCCTTCGCCGGGCCTTCCTTGTCGACCAGGCTGCCCTCAAGAACGTAGGTCTGCTCGATGTTGACGTGCTCGTGGTCGGGCAGCACCGCGCCCGGCGCGAACCGCATCAGCGCGGTCATCAGGCCGGTCGCGCGATCGAACAGCAGCGTCTTGGCCTCGCAACCGGGGAAGCGGGTCTTCTGCCACTCCATGTTTTGGGGGCGAACGAGGTGGGAATGCGTGTCGGCGGTCTGAGAGCCCTTCGGCGTCGCTGCGTCCATGGCGATGTTCCGTTGCTGTGAACCTCAAACGATCATAGCAGCTTCGCTTGCGCCCGTCAGCCGGCCAGGGCGTGAACTCATAAAACGCGCCCATGCTGCGTTCGGGTCGGCTTTGGGTCCGATAGCCGACGAATGATGCATCGCAGCGAACGACGCGATGTCGCCAATAGCGACATTCCACCATTCATTCGATCACCTCGTCGGCGCGAGCGAGTAGTGCCGGTGAAACTGTGAGACCAAGCGCCCTCGCGGTCTTGAGATTGATGACGAGACTGAAGCGTGTCGGCTGCTCGACGGGGAGGTCGGCCGGTTTGACGCCTTTGAGGATCTTGTCAACGTAGACAGCGGCGCGCTGATACATATCGGTTACGCTCGGACCATAATACGCAAGCCCACCCGCATCTACATATTCGCGCCACCAATATACCGTCGGGAGTCGATTCGTTGCCGCGAACTGCACGACGCTTCTTTGTTGATCTGCAGTCCGGGGAGGCAACGTCACTATGATCGCCTCCGCATGTTCCTGCTGAAACGATGACAAGGCTTCAACGAGCGCGTTGTCGTTCTTCAGCTCAGAGCACCGACTGTCGTTGCAGCGAGTTCCATCCCCTTGACGAGGACGCGAACGCTTGAATCGTAGAGCACGGCGATTCGATGCGCGCTGGGCATCAGGTCTTTGAGCAACTCCAGCCACTTCACGCTCATTTCCGGACCGAAATTGGTCAAACCGGTAATATTTCCTCCGGGGCGCGCAAGGCTGGTAACAAATCCAGATCCAATCGGATCGGAGACGAAGGTCATGACGACCGGGATCGTACCCGCTACGCTCTTTGCTGCTCGTGTCGGGCTTGTCCCCGCCGTCAGAATAACGTCAACCCTTTCATTGACGAGCTCAGCAATGAGTGGTGCCAGCTCCTGCGCCTGCAAGGTGCGATCCGGTCCACGTTGCTCGAAGACAATATTCTCGCCCTCAACATAGCCAAGATCGCGCAGGCCTTGTCGAACTGCCGCAAATCGCGGCGCAGAAATGGCCGGTGTGTTGGCCCATACGATACCGACCCGGTAGGTTCTCCTTGCCGGCTGTTGTGCTTGCGCTGCGAGTGGCCAAGTAGCCGCAGAGCCAGCAATCATTTTGAAGAAATCGCGCCGTCTCATACAGCTCTCCCTCGAGCCTCAGGACCAGGCTTCGTACAACGCCTAAAGACTAGCATTTTGCGACCGGGCGACGAGTGAGAAATGCACACAACCGGCCTCGGACGCTGATCAGGCGCGATGTCCGTTCCAAGCCATTTGCGTCGATGTTGCTATGTCAGCGATATGTCCGCTATCCGGATCATCCCGGAAATGCTTGATCGGCATTGAAGGCAGCCGGACACAAGGTTCACCGCAAGGCTTTCGACCCTCCGCGCGCCGGGGTGCGCGATGGCGGTTTCCGGCTGTGCGCCGGGTTCGGCCCAGCTTGAATCAAGGCCCGCGCCAAGTTCTGAGGCACGAATGTGTCGTCCCGAGCGTGCCTTGCTTGCGCCACAACCTGCGCCCGATTGTGGCTTCGGGCGGCCCAGCTTCAAGACCCCGGGCCCCGGGGCCCCGATCAGTGGACGCGCCTGAAGCTCGAATACGAGCGAAAATGCTATCAAAACGCGGAAAAGATCGTTCGCGAGCGTTTGCGCCTGCTGCAGGCCGCCACGAGATGCGAGGCCGAGCCCCGCTCGACAATAACGGCTCAGCAAAACGCCGATCGGGCTTGCGGCAGTCGCATCCGACAAGTCATTTTTCTGCCGTACTGGATCAACATTGTCCACAGGCGGTGACGTTCAGTTTGTACGAGTGCTCCAGAGTAAATTCGCGGCGGGAATTTCGGACGGAGACGGGGAAATCCAGCAGCGAGAGCGACGATGAAGACGCTTTACGATGTGCT
>Ga0208355_1000096_pt1 | contig 42911 bp, 45 predicted proteins | sample NGESurdeep072012_6_FD_184458 | JGI IMG/M metagenome (GOLD analysis project Ga0208355, IMG submission 184458) | Arctic peat soil microbial communities from Barrow, Alaska - NGEE Surface sample 210-3 deep-072012 (SPAdes) | ecosystem: Environmental > Terrestrial > Soil > Wetlands > Peat ... | reverse complement strand
CGCACGGCGTGCGCGTCAACGCCATCGCGCCCGGATGGATTGCGTCGGACATGCTGGACCAGGCCATGAGCGGCGACCCGGTGCGAAAGGCGAAGGTCCTTGGCCGCACGCCCATGGCGCGCTTCGGCGACCCGGACGACATCGGCTGGGCGGCGGTATATCTCGCATCACCCGCGGCGAAATTTATCACTGGCGTGGTATTGCCGGTGGACGGCGGAGCGGCGATTGGTTTCTAGCAGGTTACCCAAGTTGAAGATTGATTGCCAATTTGGATCTGGGAAATTACAGTGAATCATGCCTGCTCCAAAATCTTTTCCCCGGCAATGGCTCTGTGCGGGACAGGAAATTTTTCCGGCCATGTTGAAGGCCATGGCAGCGGCGCAGAAATCCATCCGGCTGGAAACTTATATTTATTCCGACGGAAAGTTGGGGCGGCAATTTTTGGGAGCATTGCTGGCGGCGGCGCGGCGCGGCGTGCGCGTCCAAATCCTGGTGGATGCGCTCGGTTCGTGGCTGTTGTCGGATGATTTTTTTGAGCCGCTCGTTGCCGCCGGTGTGGAAGTGCGCCGCTTCAATCCCCTCCATCTTTGGCGGTTCGGGGTGCGCAATCATCGCAAGTTGTTGATTTGCGATGACGCCACGATGTTCATTGGCGGATTCAATATGGCCGATGAATACGATGGCGACGGCGTGACGCGCGGCTGGTGCGATATCGGCGTCCGGATTGAAAATCCCACCCTGGCCGTGGAGCTGGCGGCATCCTTCGATGGATTGTTCGCGCTGTCGGATTTCCGCCGCAACCCGCTGATGCGATTGCGCGCATTCAAACGCAAGCGCAAACCTCTCAAAAAATCGGCGGGGGAATTATTGCTGAGCCATCCCGGTCGTGGTGCGAGCCCTTTTCAAACCGCGTTGTATCAGGATTTGGCCAAAGCCCGCGAGGTGCGGATCGTGAGCGCGTATTTTCTGCCGACCCGGCGGGTGCGGCGGGATTTGATGCGCGTGGCGCGGCGCGGCGGACGCGTGCAACTGATTCTGGCCGGCCAATCCGACATCCTGGTGTCGCAACTGGCGGCCAGAAGTTTGTATCATCGCCTGTTGAAAGCCGACGTGGAAATTTACGAGTATCAACCGCAGGTTCTGCATGCCAAACTGATTCTCAGCGACGGGGTGGTTTACGTCGGCTCTTCCAATCTCGACATTCGCAGCCTCAATCTGAATTACGAATTGATGCTGCGTCTCGAAGACAAGACGGCTGCCGTTGAAGCGCGGGAAATTTTTGAGCGCCTGCTAAAACACTCTCAAAGAATCGAGCCGCGCCAATGGCGGAAGTCACAGACCTTCTGGCAGCGTTGGAAAAATCACTGGGCGCATTTTTTACTGACCCGAATCGATCCCTTTGTCGCCTTGCGCCAATTTCGCACGATGAAAGGATGAATCGCTTTTAATGATATCAAAGCCTTCAAATCCAAGCGTTCAATTTGGAGGCCACTCGCTTTATTTTACCGCGTTGCTTTTGAGGGTGATTTCGTGGTCGCTGCCGTCGGCTGGGAGCGGCATGCCCCGGATCACATTATAGCCGTCCGCTTCAAACCAGTAGCAGATTTCCTCCGCCGGGGCCGAGTCCCATTCGAACCGGCCATTCCCATCCGCGTGCGTTGTCCAGTTGAATCGAGTCTCAATCTGGTTCTTGAAATCCCAATCGGTCCGGATAATCGCATTCGAAATCGGATTGCCGGCCTCATCCACCACCCGCCCGCGAAAGATGTTTCCCGGTGACAGCGTGAGGTTGGCAATGTTGGTTGAGTCGAGCAATTCCACAGTAGCTGTCTGCGGCGCAAATCCGTCAGCCTGCATCGCTAGGTTCACCTGACGTTGATTCGTCTCTCCCGGCCATCGGACAAGGTGTTTGACCATAACCGGGACACCGGTGTTCGTTTCAAGCGTAAACTGGTCAAACCCATAGAAATCATAGCCAGCTCTGATGATGACCGCGCCGCGGTTGTTTGTTTCAAGCGCCGGTTGTTCATAAGTCCATTTTGGTCCGGTCATATCATCATTCGGCACACCGGTGAGCGTAAAAACGCCGTTTTCGTCCGTTTTGGTGGATTGCCGCTTATTGCTGTTGTTGGGCAGGGTCTTGATGCGGGCATTGACAATCGGACGGTTTTGCGGGTCTGTGATCCGTCCGGTGACGGTAAATCCACGGTTGATTACGAGCACCAGATTGGTCAAATCCACCTGGGCCACCGGCACCACCGGAAACGTCACGGCATAGCCCGGCTTTTTCAGGATGAAACGGATTTCACTCGTGTAGTCCTTGGGAATGTAGCTGCAACTCCAGCTTCCATCGCCATGGTTGGTCACCGGGCAGGTCTGGAAATCTACGTTTTCCGCCTGGCCCGGTTCCATCCCTGGATTCTGGATCATGATTTTTACACCGGCCACCGGCAATCCCTGCTCATCCACCACCAAGCCACCCGCCGTCATCGCCGGGTCCAGTTTCATGGTGTAACCGGCTGGCACCGCGCCGTCGTGAAATCCCACCACTTTCGGAACGTGCCCTTCCGCCGTCACAAACACATTTGGACCGTGATTCTTGGTCGGGTCGTCAGGCTCCGGAATGGCGGCAACACCGTTGTTGTCTGTCAGTACATCATGACCTTCGTCCACTCCACCCGCCCCAAAGTAAGCAACCTGAATTTTGGCGTTAGCCAGCCCGTCGCCCGTTCCGGCGTCCAACACATGGAACAATATCTTCACCGCCTTCGTCGTCGGTGCCACAGACGTGTTGAAATCGCTTGAATCAAACCGCTTCCGGTTCGCGCTTCCGGTTGCGTCGCCGGTCAGGTTGGTCTGGGAATTCGTCACCGCTGCTTTGGGAACCGGCGCATTCAACGACCGGATCAGATGAACGGTACCGATACCAACCACCGTGAGCACGATTGCACCCGCCGCCAGTTTCAACTTGGAGATTCGCAGCAACGTGCCGAGCAGTCCGCCCATCCCGACCACGCCCGCCGTTGCGGGCAGTTTCATAGCCGCCAACCGGGCAACCAGTTGACCTGGGGCGGCCTCAACCAAACGCTCGGCTAGGATCATCCCCAACACCGCCGCCGTGCAAGCCGCACTGCCAACACCCAGTTGCGTCCGTAGCCGGTCCACCGCCCGGCTCACCCGCATCTTGGCTGCGTCCTCGCTCACCCCCAGCGCCGCTCCGACATCGCGCATCGTCTTCCGGCCGAAAAACCGGAGCAGAAGGGCTTGGCGGTCCTCGTCGTTCAATTGGTTCAACGCTTCGTCCAAGTTCGGGGAGATGTCCTCCCAAACAGCGGTTTCAGGTGTTGCGGTTTCCATAACGGCGGCTTGTTGTTCACGCGTGCGCCGGCGGGTTTCCGACCGCCAGGTATCAATCGTGACATTGAGGGTGGTACGATGCAGCCAGGCCGCCAGTTCGGCGTGGCTCTGCACCTTGGGCGGCGTTTTGGCGAACCGGATGAAGACGATTTGCGTGATGTCCTCGGCCAGCGCGGCGTTGGCCAGGCGCCGTTTGGCCACCGAATAAACCAGGCCGGCATAACGGCGCACCAGCTCTGCAAACGCCTCTTCCGACCGTTCTTCCTTGAATGCCTTTAGCAGTTCGGTTTCGCTCATCTTTATGAAGTAATCGTCACCGATGCCAAAAAGGTAACAGAAAAAATCACGAATGGCGCGGAAAAACGGGGGTTACGGAATGAACTCCCGCTACGAAAACGCCGTTGTGGTTCGGGGCTAAACGGAGAATTATAATGGCGCTTTGGTCGCGCTGATCAATCCAGCAATCATGACGAATCGAGCTGCCGGAATGGAGCGATAACCGGGGCGAGGATCAGGGATTTCCTTGAGTGATTGAACGGTTCGCCGCGATTTGATAAAAGGGGGGCATGAGTGGGTTGGTGCTGACGGGTTGGCGCGAGCTTGTCCGAAAGCTGGCTGGAACCCGCCGCCCAACGGATGGGGCAGCGGCAAAAGGATTTTGGCTTGCAGGTCTTAATGGCCAAAGCGTAGGGTTCAACTCAATGAGAAGATTTCTAAGCGCCGTCTTCAATTACAGCGCTGGCCTGCGTTCGACCCGCGCCGCCGCACCGAAAGGCGTCGCAGTTCCTGGCAAATTTCAAGAATATAAAGCCAACGCTGAGCAGGGAGATGCTGAGGCTCAATTCGATCTGGGCTGGTGCTACGATGATGGCCGGGGCGTGGCGAAAGATTATGTTGAGGCGGTGAAGTGGTATCGCAAGGCCGCCGAGCAGGGTTACCCCGAGGCTCAATTCAATCTGGGCTACTGCTACGCCAATGGCCAGGGCGTGGCGAAGGATAAAGTGGAGGCGGTGAAGTGGTATCGCAAAGCCGCCGAACAGAATTACATCCCGGCTCAATCCAATCTGGGCTGGTGCTACGACAATGGCCAAGGCGTGGCGAAGGATTATGTTGAGGCGGTGAAGTGGTATCGCAAGGCCGCCGAGCAGGGTCACCCCGAGGCTCAATTCAATCTGGGCTGCTGCTATGCCAATGGCCAGGCCGTGGTGAAGGATAAAGTGGAGGCGTATGCGTGGTTTAGCATGGCTGCCAAGGCAGATGCAGATGCAGCCGAGAGCCGCGCTCTTCTGAGAAAGGAGTTGACTCCTCAACAATTCATCGATGCTCAAAAGCGGATGAAAGAGTTGCATTGGCAAATCGCGGCCAAGTCCAAACCTTCCACTCCCTGAGCGCAGGGGTCGAGCCGTAAGTTTTGCGAAGCGGGCGGGCGATTTCAACGCGGCGAAACAAGGCAGGGACGGTGCTATTCCCACCTTTGCCGGCACTCGTGAAAATTGTTGCAATCCGACGATATTGAATGGAAATTGTTCATGATTGAGTGCAAATTGAAACCATGAGCGCCAAAGAAATTCTCCTGGAAGTGGCCAAAAAACTGCCGCCCGACGCCACCATCAGTGACGCCATTTACGAATTGGAGTTTCGCCAGGCCGTCCAGCAGGGCTTGGACGAATTGGACCGTGGCGAAGGCGTGCCGATTGAGGAAGTCAAAGCGAAGATCGCCCAATGGGCTGGAAAATAATCATCGCCCCGTCGGCACAGGCTGATGTGGCCGATATTGTCCGCTATGTCGCCCAGCATAATTCCGATGCGGCAGCCCGGCTGGGTTATGAATTGATCACCCGCGCCGAAAATCTTGCGAATTTTCCCGAAATCGGCCGTATCGTGCCGGAATTTCAGCAGCCGAATTTGCGGGAAGTGATTTGCCGTTCCTATCGCATCATCTACCGGCTGCGGCGCGACGAGCAGCGCATTGACATCGTTCGATTCTGGCACGCCGCGCGCGGATTCCCCCGCATCCCCGGCACGATCTGAAACCAGTCATCGCCGGCGGCAAAGCACCAAACACCCGACGCAACCAAACTGCGCCACCGCTGCACTCCGCCCAGGTTGCCGCTCTATTCCGGCAGCCAAGTTTCGTCACTCCGCAGAATTGAATGGTGCGACCAAAGCAGCGTTGAACCCGAATTCCGAAATTGCATTGCCGCAAAAGAACGCAAAGAGCGGAGCGGAGGAGTAATTTCAGTGGAAAAAAATCTGACCGCCCTTCTCCCTTCAGGATCAGCCCGGCTTTCTTTGTGTTCTTTGCGTTCTCTCGCGGCCAACTTCGGTTTTCAGGATTAAGATATATCGCCTTTTTCTAAAGTCCGCTTTAGATTTATCGCCATCAAGCGAATCCTTGAGCGCAACCACAATCAATGATAACACCAGGAAAACATTGTTGTCGCTACTGGTGGCTGGCTTTGAAGCGCGGGAAATTTTTGAGCGCCTGCTGAAACATCCAACCCCGGCAATGGCGGAAGTCACAGACCTTCTGGCAGCGTTGGAAAAATCACCGGGCGCATTTTCTGCTGACCCGAATCGATCCTCTTGTCGCCTTGCGCCAGTTTCGCACGATGAAAGGATGAATCGCTTTCAATGATATCAAAGCCTTCAAATCCAAGCGTTGAATTTGGAGGCGAGGGTCGGAATCGAACCGACGGATGAGGCTTTTGCAGAGCCCTGCCTTACCACTTGGCTACCCCGCCACACGAGTCTTCAACACTAAATTCGATTCACAGGCGGAGCAAGTTCAATCGGCGAAACCCAACGCACGCCGACGGTTCCAAAGCTCCCTCGGCTTGAAAATTCCCGCCGGCGTGATGATGCCCGTGATCAATTCCGGCGGGGTTACGTCGAATCCCGGATTCCGTGCGCCACTCGTCGGATTGGCCACGCGAACGTAAATCCGCTTGCCGCCCTTCAGCCTTTTGCCTTCAGCCTTCAGCCTTTCCTGAACTCCCCACGCGCCGAGGACTTCACTTTCGTGGCGTTGCTCAATCGGAATGTCGAAGCCGCGTTTCAAATTCCAATCAATCGTTGAAAGTGGAATCGCCACGTAAAAGGGGATGTCATGCCGTTTGGCCAGCACCGCTTTGGTGTAGGTGCCGATTTTGTTGGCCACCTCGCCGGTGCGGCCGAGCGTGCGGTCGCTGCCGACGATGACCAGATCAATTTCGCCGCGTTGCATCAAATGGCCGGCGGCGTTGTCGGCGATGATCTGGTGGGAAACTTTTTGCTGCGCGAACTCCCACGCGGTCAGCGTTGCGCCTTGGGAACGCGGACGGGTTTCGTCGCAGAAAACGTGGAACTTTTTGCCCTGCGCCTGCGCGGCATACATCGGCGCAGTGGCGGTGCCGATGTCCACGAACGCCAGCCAGCCGGCATTGCAGTGCGTGAGAATCTTCATGCCGTTGCGGATCAATTTCGCCCCGTGCCGCCCGATTTCTTCACAATGCCGGACGTCTTCACTGGCAAATTCCTCGGCGGCGGCGAGCGCGAGCGATTGCTGTTCTTCCACGGTCCGGCCGGCGCGCATCGCGGTCCGAACGCCGTTCATGGCGTTGACGGGATCAACGGCGGTGGGTCGCGCGGCTTTGAGCGTTTGATAAATGGTTTCAACGTGCCGGCGAAATTTTGGCAAATCGCGCCCGCGAAAGGCCAGCGTGCCCTGGGCCAGGCCATAAGCCGCCGTCGCGCCAATCGCGCCGGCGCCACGCACAATCATGTCGTGGATGGCGGCGGCGGTTTCGTGGAAATTTTTCGTGGCGACGATTTTGAACTCATGCGGGAGCAGCCGTTGTTCGATGAGCCGGACAGCGTTGCGTGCGCGGTCGAAGGCGACAGTGCGGCAAGGTTGCGTGCGACCGCGGACGGTGACGTTCATGCGGTGGTGTTCAGCCGACTTTGACTTTCATCCGGCGGATTTTTGCTTCGATGTCGCGGTAAATGGGTTGCTGGCGCAGCTTGCGGAGGTCGGGGTCCCTGGCCAGCCAGCGGAAGTCGCGGTAGCCGAGTTGCAACGCCTTTTCCAGCGTGAGCGCGGCGCGGTCGAATTGTTCGATGAGCGAGTAGCTACAGGCGAGATTGTAGAAAACCAGCGGACTGCGCGGTTCAAGCCGCGCGAGATGTTCATCCACCTTGAGGCCATCGGCGTAGCGGCCGTGTTGCGTGTAGTGGTCGCCCAACAATTGCAGCGCGTCCACGTAATCGGGATCGCGGCGGACCAGCCCCTCCATGAACTCGATTTTGATGTCGAGGTCGCGCTGGCTGGCACGGCTCGATTTTTTTCTGGCACTGCTTTTGACCGGCATACGACGCAGGCAGTCTTTCCAAGCCGTTGCCTCAAGTCAAGCGGGGGTCGCGAAATTTTTTATGGAATCTTCCGGTGCATTGTTACAAAACTATGTCAAAATCTCCGCGGCATTATGAAAGCTTTTGTCACCGGCGCTTCCGGATTCATCGGCTCGAACCTCGTTCACGAGCTGGTGGCGCGGGGGCATCGCGTGAAGGCGCTGTTGCGGCCGAACAGCGATGAACGCGGGCTGGCCGGAGTCAGATTCGAGCGCGTGACCGGCGACGTGTTCGACCGCAAATTGCTGGAACGGGAGATGGAAGGTTGTGATTGGTGTTTTCATGTCGCGGCGAGTTATCATTTGTGGTTGCGCGATTACAAACCGATGTATGCGGTGAATATCGAAGGCACGCGCAACGTGCTTGAGGCCGCAGGCAAAGTCGGCTGCCAACGCATTGTCCATACCAGCACCGTTGGCTGCGTCGGTCTGCCCAAAATCGTGGATGGCCGGCTGGTCCCGTCAACGGAATTGGACGTGATTTCCAACGAGCAACTGACGAATCACTACAAATGCTCAAAATGGCAGGCGGAACTTCTGGCCACAAAGCTGGCGCGCGATGGGCTGCCCATCATCATCGTCAATCCCACCGCGCCCGTCGGCCCGCGCGATGGGAAACCGACGCCGACCGGCCAGGTGATTGTGGATTTTTTGAATCGCAAATTGCCGGCGTATCTCGACACCGGATTGAATTGGGTTCACGTCCGCGACGTGGCCGCCGGGCACATTCTCGCGGCGGAAAGGGGGGAGATTGGCGAACGCTACATTTTGGGCAACGCAGAGGGCAACTGGACCCTGCGGGAAACATTGGCTGTGTTGGAGGAAATAACCGGTATTTCGGCGCCAAAAACTCAAATTCCATATTGGGTTGCGCTGGCGGCAGCGCATGTCAACGAGTGCGCCGCCTTTTTCACCGGCAAACCGCCCCGGACGCCGCTGGCGGGCGTGCGCATGGCCAGATACAAAATGTGGTTCAATCCGGCCAAGGCGATTCGCGTGCTGCAATTGCCGCAGACGCCGCCGAAACAAGCGCTCGCCGACGCCGTCGAGTGGTTTCGGGCGAACGGTTACGTAAAATAATAATGCGTCGCCCGGGTGACGGATGCAAATAATGCGCTGAGTTTGGCAAAACATGGCTTGCCAGCCACTCAACCTTGTGAAAAATTTCACGACAAATTATGGCACACGTCAAATTACACATACCGGGGCCGGTCGAAGTGAGCGAAAAAACGTTGCAGGCGTTTCGCAAGCCGATGATCGGTCATCGCGGACAGGGGTTCAAAGACCTGTACGCGAAAATCCAGCCGCAACTCCAGCAATTGCTTTACACGAAGCAACTCGTTTACATCTCCACCTCGTCCGCCTGGGGCGTGATGGAAGGCGCCATCCGCAATCTCGTCTCTAAAAAAGTCCTGAACTGCATGAACGGCGCGTTCTCGGACAAGTGGTTCGACGTGTCGAAGCGTTGCGGCAAGAATGCCGAGGCGCTGCAGGTGCCGTGGGATTCGCCCATCCGCGCCGAGGCTGTGGACAAAAAACTTGCCACCGGCCAGTTCGACGCGCTCACGGTGATTCACAACGAAACTTCGACCGGCGTGATGAGTCCCATCGCCGAAATCGCCGCGCTCAAGAAGAAGTATCCCGACGTCATGTTCATCGTGGACGCGGTCAGCTCGATGACGGCGACGAAGATCGAATTCGACGCGCTGGGGATTGACGTCTTGCTGGCCGGCACGCAAAAGGCGCTGGCCCTGCCGCCCGGCACGGCTCTTTTCGCCTGCTCCAAAGCGGCGCTGGCCAAGGCGGCGACCACCAATGATCGCGGATATTATTTCGACTTTGTCGAATTCCAGAAAAACGCGGAGAAAAGCATGACGCCGAGCACGCCGAGCATTGGCCACGTTTTCGCCCTCGAATCCAAGCTCGAAGACATTTTCGCCGAAGGGCTCGAGGCGCGTTACGCGCGGCATCTCAAGACAAACCAGATGACCCGCGACTGGGCAACCAAGCACGGCTTCACGCTGTATCCGGACAAGGGCTTTGAGTCGCTCACCTTGACGTGCGTGAACAACGGCGCCAAACCCGGCGGCCGCGTCGTGGACGTGGAGAAACTGGTGAAGCTCGTCAAAGGCCAGGGCTTCCTGATTAACGGCGGCTACGGGAAAATCAAGGGCACAACCTTCCGTGTCTCGAACATGGGCGATGAAACCGAAGCCACGATGAGCCAGCTTTTCGCCGCGATGGACAAGGCGATGGCCCAACTCTAAGCGACGCAGCATTCCTTTCCCAACCGGCAATCCGCACCAAGGGGTTGCCGGTTTTGCTTTTCGTTTTGGTTACCACCAACGCCGCAATGTTTCGTGAAAGAATCTTGTTTGTCACAGCGTATAGCATGATATATGCGGCATGGTTCTTTTTCATTACAGAGGCATTGCGTTTGCGAGAACTCGGGCTTAATTCCGAGGGTTGGCAAGGGCATCCTCGTCCGGGCAAAAGGCCAGGAGAAAAGAGGCTGAAGAAATATGGAAGCAACGAAACGAATTCTTGGAGGACTGATCGTGGGGAGTGCGCTTGCGTTCGGCCTAAATACAAACTCTCAAGCTCAACAACTCAAGTTCACGAGCACGCGTGCAACGGACGAGCGGGCGATTCAACTGCGCTGGCAAAGCGAATCAAACGTTGTTTATCGCGTGGACTATGCGCCGCAGCTTTCAGGCACCATTGTCTGGAATCCGCTGGTGGATTTGTTTCCGTCGCAGGGCACGAACACCCTGTTCCTTGATACGGGACAATACTGGACAGAACCTCCATTGTCGCATCCGAAGGACGACACGCAGCGTTTTTACCGCGTCGTCAAGGTCGGCACAAACACCCTGAGTCCGCCAATTGTCACCATTACGAATTTGACCTCGGGCACCAATCTTTCAGGCGAAGTAGAGATTGACGTTCACGTTGCGACTACGAATTCCATCACTTTCGTGGATTTCTTCGTGGACGGCGAGGAGGTCGAATTGGGCAGCGCGGACGACAATGGCAACGCAAGCTACGTCATCAATACAACCGAGTGGCCCAATGGTCCGCATGTAATCTTTGTCGTTGCGGAGACGGCTTCGGGTACTGCCACTACAGGTGAATTTCAATCCACGGAACAAAGTGGCGCTGGCACGTCCGCAGTTATTCCAGTGACGTTCGATAATTACATATCCAAGTGGTATTTCTCATTACCGGGTTTTGATGCTTCATTGGGAGAAACGCAGCACATCACAGCGCAGTTTATCTCATATTCAAGCTGGACGCTGCAAATTGTGGATGAGTTTGACACGACGGTGCGCAATGCGTCAGGGACCGGCAGCAGCATGGCGTTCGATTGGGATGGTAATGATGACAGTGGTTTTCCAACCGTCAACGGCACGTATGATTTTATCCTGACGGCCAATCAGACCACGGCACCACAAGGCCTTTCAGCGTTGAGCAGCGCAAGTGCTGCGTATGCAGATCCCGAAAGCTCCACGGAGTTGCTGGCGATGCCGGCGGATGGCTCCGGCTCCCCCGTGCCGCTTGCGCTTTATCCTCCGGGAATAGACACAAACGGTTTGACCATCTTTGAAGGATCGCTTGCTGACTTTCTTCCTCGTAGCACGTTATCCGCAGACGCCATGTCCGTTGCCAGCAGCGCGGATTCTCCGACGCCTCTTTACAGTGGAACCAGTCAGTCCACCAGGAGACCTCACCGCCCGCCGCCCAAACCCATCAAAGGAACACCAGGAAAACTCGGCGTCGCTTGGCAAGGAGGTCATCCCAACACTGGCGGCTTCTCTCCGCCGCGAAATCTTACCGGCTACATCCAGTTGTCACCCAATTTTAGTTTGCCGTATGGTCCAATCGCCAATGCGGGCACCATTGCCAATGGCTTTGAGAAAATGATGAACAATTACAAGTGGAAAACAGCGTTCAACTACGGGAACAACCAGCTTAGTGCAGCGTTGCTCAGGAAACCGTCCTTCGGCGGCTCGAATCTCTTTAATTACTGCAACATCGGTTTGTATGTGGGACATGGGATTTGCGGTGCCAATCAGGATTTTCTGGCGACATCCACGCCCTCGCTTCAAACCTACACGCCCATTTACCGGACAGGAGTCAACGCATACGATTGGGTGCGGATGTCCGAATTCGATTTCGGCGGCGGTCCGGTCGGACTCCGGTGGATGGGTATTTATGCCTGCAACATGCTCTATTACGATAACGCGCAGGATATGTGGGACAAAGGCGTCCTGCCGATGAATCCGAGCTTGCATATTTTGTTGGCGGAAGAGTCATCCGTCTTCATGTATCCCACCTTCGGAAGAAAGTGGGCGAGCTATATGAACGGAGGCGAAGATGGAGTTAAGCACACAATAATTGACTCTTGGAATTCTGCGTCACATGATGTTCATGCAGTTCCGGGCGTTTTCCCATCAGGGCACGCTCCTATCGTAATGACGTGCGCCTATTGGCCAGACTGTTTTAATGACAAGCTGCTGTCTTACACCGATAATGGATCAGATGATCCGTCGGAAATTCTTTTCCGAAGAGTCCAGGTTTATCCATGACCCGCTTCATCATCATCGTAATGCAGGTGACGGCACTGGCGGCATTTGCCGCCGGATCGCCGCTTCGTGATTTTTGCAGTCCGTTCAACGGCAAAGATTGTAACGTGATTTGGGAAGCCCCAACTAACTTTCCGGCTTCCGTCAAAATTTTCGCCGTCATTCCGACGAAATTTTCATCCGTCACGATTTCCAATCTTCTTCAAATTGCCGAATTAAAGCCCAACCAGCGAAAACGAGTGGATCAAGGAGGGGTATTCGCAGGCAAAGATGTCCAGTTCTTCGGAGACCGAGAGGAAACACGCCAGTTAAATCTTGTTCCATCGCAAGAGCTCATTGCTATTAGCAAAGACGGCACAATTGCTCAAATCCCCAAGCAAATGCCTGTAGGAGTGCCAGATGAAAAAGAGGCTTTGCGGCTGACTTTGAACATACTTGAAAAAATCGGAATCAGCCGGTCGGAATTGGCAACCAACTCCGACGGAAAAATTCGATTGTCTGTCTTGGAAGGCAGCGTGCTACATAAGGATAAACTCAGCGGGCAAATTGTCACGAATGTTACAGATCGCGAGATAGATTTAAGCCGCCAAATTGGAGGCATTCCTGTTTTTGGGACTGTCAGCATATCCGCAAAGTTTGGCAACGAAGGAAAGTTGGCTTATTTGTCCGTAGTTTGGCGCGCGATCAAGCCGGACAAAGATTGCCCTATTCCTGGCGCCGCCGAGTTCATCAGCCGCATCAAATCAGGCCGCGTGCTGATTCGTAATGAACAGGCAAACGCGACCGACAAAAAACTCACCGTCACAAAAGCGTCTCTTTACTATTGGGAGAACTCCGGCTCAGAACCGCAGACCTACATTTATCCGTTCGCTGTTCTTGAGGCCACAACTGACGTGCAAGGAGACGACTCGAAAATCCAACTGTTTGTGCCATTTGCAAACGAATAAGCGAACACGGCTAGCCCCGGTGATGGCCTTGTCGCTGAGAGGGCCGGGGCGAGGGCGGATGTCATCCTTGCATCCATGATGTCGTGGCTGCACCCGAAGAGTCCGGTTTCACGCCGTGTCACCCACTGAAAATATCGAAGAACCTTCTTTTCGTTCGTTGCCAGTATTGCAAGATTCTGCCGTGCCAACCAGCTACTGTCTTGTCTATCTGCGCAACGGTGTGTGTTCCATCCGTTCGCTGGCCGAAGCCGAGACGTTTCATCCCGTCATTGGGCCGGTAATGGAAGCCGAGGCGCTTTACGTCCGGCAATTGCACCTGCCGGAACGCGTGCGGGAAACGTCCGGTGAATTTGTGATTTGGGATGTCGGTCTCGGTGCGGCGGCCAACGCGCTCACGGCCATCCGTCTGATTCGCGATGGTTTGAAAGGAAAACCGGCGCAACTACGCCTGGTCAGCTTCGATCACACCAGCGACGCGGCGGCGTTTGCGCTCGAACACGGCGCGGAACTGGGTTATGTCGCCGGATACGAATCCGCGCTGGCCGAACTCATTCGAAACCATTCCGTGAAATTCAGCGATGGTCTGCTTCAGGTCGAATGGACGTTGGAACCCGGCGATTTCCCGGCATGGCTTAAACGATTTGTTGGTGGGGACGCGCTGCCGCGCGTCCAGGTCCCGCAATGCGGGATCGGCCCTACCCCAATACCGGTTCCGCACGCGATTTTGTTCGATCCGTATTCACCAAAGAAAAATCCCGCGATGTGGACGGTGCCGTTGTTTGCCGATTTGTTCCGCCGGCTTGACCCGCAACGTCCCTGTGCGCTGGCCACGTACACGCGCAGCACGATGGCCCGGGTGACGATGCTGCTGGGCGGATTCTTCGCGGGCGTGGGCCATCCGTCGGGCTTGAAGGAGGAAACCACCGTGGCGGCCAACCGGCCCGACCTGCTGGACGAGCCGCTTGACCGCCGCTGGCTGGAGCGCGCGAAAAGTTCCCACAGCGCCGAACCGTTGGGCGGGCCGGTTTACCGGCAGGCGCCATTATCGTCTGAAACCTGGGAAAGATTGCGGCAGCATCCGCAATTCAGGTAATTTGCATTGTGGATCGTCACCATCAATTTGAAGCACTGTTTACCCATCCGCCGCCGGTGCTGGCGCTGGCGCCGATGCAGGAGGTGACGGATTTGCCGTTCTGGAAATTGATGGCGGTTTACGGCGGGGCGGACGTTTATGTCACGGAATATTTCCGCGTCCACGCCACTTCCACCCTGCAAAAACGCATTCTTAAATCCATTACCGAAAACCCGACGGGCCAGCCGGTCATCGCGCAGATGATCGGCAACGATATTCCGTCGCTCGTGCGCACGGCGCGCGAGTTGCAGCAATATCCGATTGCGGCGGTGGACCTGAATCTCGGTTGTCCGGCGCCGGTGGTTTACCGCAAATGCGCCGGTGGCGGCTTGCTGCGTGAACCGCAGCGGGTGGATGCCATTCTCGGCGCGTTGCGGGACGCGGTGAAGATCAAATTCACGGTCAAAACACGCATCGGATTCGATTCGCCCGAAGTTTTCGATGAACTGCTGCCGGTTTTTGCGAAGCACTCGCTGGACTTGCTGGTCGTCCACGGCCGCACGGTTCGCGAGATGTATCACGGAAAAGTGCATTACGAATACATCACGCGTGCCGTTGCGGAAATGCCCTGTCCGGTGCTGGCCAATGGCAATGTGCATTCCGCCCGGAACGCGGCTGAAGTTCTGAAAATCACCGGCGCGCGCGGGCTGATGATCGGACGCGGCGCCATTCGCAATCCCTGGCTATTCCACCAAATCCGCCAGTATCAGCGCGGCGAAACCGTTTTCATCCCCTGCGGACTCGAGGTGCTGGAATACGTGCGTGCGCTCTACGAAGCGGCTTGTTCACCGGACGTGCGCGAATCCGCGCAGGTGGCGAAAATGAAAAAATACATGAATTATCTCGGTGTGGGCGTTGAACCAGACGGACAATTCCTGCATCAAATTCGCCGCGTCACCACGAAATCGGACTTTTTTCGAGTCTGCGAAGAATTTCTGAATCACGATCAACCCCTGCCGCTCGAACCCTTTTTGTTTGCCATCAAGGATGCTGACGTCATGGCCGGAGAACGGTGCTGACCAATCGTGGCAAAAATAAATGTTGGGAGTTCCGCGTTTACGCGGCCAGGCGCGATAGAACCGTCCCGCGAGGGGCGGGACGGAACTCCAAACGAGAGCAGAGTCAAGATGCGTCCGGGGCAAATACCGTGCGACAACAGTCTGCGCTTGCGCCGCTGGCAGGATGCGCGAAACTTCAGAATAATATGATGGCGCAAAACCAGGCTGGACAATCGAACGCCCGCTTGAAGCAGCCGTGGTTGCCCCGGTGGGTGCGCGTCGCGGTGATCGGACGCAATCCCAAGGCAACGCTGGTGCGGGTGGCCGTTTTGATCGTCACCAGTTTCGTGGTTTTTAAATTCATTCTGTTGCCCGCCCACGTCGAAGGCATCAGCATGTTGCCGAACTACAAGGACCGTTCCTGGAATCTCGTGAACCGGTTCGCCTACCTGTGGCATGAGCCGCGGCGTGGCGATGTGGTAGGCATCCGGTTTTCCCGCGCGGTGACCAACACCTCCGCAGGCATTCATCAGGCCGCCAACTGGCTGGAACCGCCACACGTCATGTTGCTGAAACGTATCGTCGGCCTGCCGGGTGAAACCGTCGCTTTTGTGGACGGCCATGTCCTGATCAACGGCGAGGTGCTCGACGAACCTTATGAGAAATATGCCTGCGATTGGAATCTGCCGCCCAAGGAACTCGGCCCAGACGAATATTTCGTCGTTGGCGACAATCGCTCCATGTCGTGGGAAGAACACACGTTTGGCCGGGCGCAGCGCAGCCAGATTGTTGGCAAAGCCATCTTATGAAAATCGTTTTCCGCATCGTGTTGGTTGCCGCGCTGGTGGCGCTGGGCATCTGGCTTTGGACGGTTCTGTTCCCCAATCCGGAGAAAGTCATCCGCCAGCGCCTCACGGAATTGGCCCGCATCGCCTCCTTTTCGTCGAACGAAAGCGACCTGGCACGGCTCGCCGCTGCGCGAAGTCTGGCCGGTTTTTTCTCCACCAATGTCGAATTTCAGGTGGAATTGCCCGAACTCGCCCGGCGTGACTCCATGGACCGCAACGAAATTACCCAGGCTGCCTTTGCCGTCCGTTCGAGAGCCGGCGGATTGAAGGTCAAGTTTCCTGACATCAATGTGACGGTGGCTCCGGACAAACAATCCGCCGTGGCAGATCTTACCGTTGAAGCAAACATTTCTGGCGAACGGGACCCCATGGTACAGGAAATGAAATTCACGCTGCAAAAGATCGACGGGAGATGGTTGATCACCCGCGTCGAAACCGTTCGCACGCTTTCCTGACCCCGGTTCTTTGTTCCGTCATTTTGAACTTTGCACTGCGGCTGGCTCCTTTCATAGTTAACGCATGAACGTTTTTGTCACCGGCGGCGCCGGTTATATCGGTTCCATTTGCACGGAAGAACTGCTCAACGCGGGCCATCAGGTCACGGTTTACGATAATTTAACCGAAGGCCATCGCTCGGCGGTGGATTCCCGCGCGAAATTTATTTTGGGCAAACCGGAACAGGAAGGCGACGTCCTCAACGCCGTCAAATCTACAAAGCCCGATGCCATCATGCATTTCGCAGCGAGCGCGCTCGTCGGCGAATCCATGACCAACCCGAAAAAGTATTTCCACAACAACGTCGTCAACGCGCTCAAATTCGCCGACGCCGCCGTGGAATGCGGCGTGAAGAAGTTCGTCTTCAGTTCCACCTGCGCGACCTACGGCCCGCCCGACCGCGTGCCGATGACCGAGGATTTGCCGCAGCGCCCGATCAATCCCTACGGCGAAGCGAAGTTGATGTTCGAGAAAGTCCTGATCTGGTATCAGCAGATTTACAAGCTGGAATTCATCGCGTTCCGCTATTTCAACGCCGCGGGCGCGAGCGAAAAATTTGGCGAGCATCATCGCACCGAGACGCACATCATTCCGAACGTGCTCTTCGTCGCGCTCGGTCAGAAGCCGCAGTGCGAGATTTACGGCACGGATTATCCGACGCCCGACGGCACGTGCATCCGCGATTACATCCACATCAAGGACCTTGCGCAAGCGCACATGCTCGGATTGCAGCCGGGCAAAACCGGCTTTTACAATCTGGGCAACGGCGACGGCTATTCCGTCCGGCAGGTCATCCAGGCCTGCGAAAAAATTGCGGGCAAGAAAATTCCCACGGTTGAAAAACCGCGCCGGCCCGGCGATCCGCCCAAACTCGTGGCGTCCGCCGAAAAAGCCATTCGCGATCTGGGCTGGAAACCGAAATTTCCAAAATTGGAAGACATCGTCGCCACCGCCTGGGCCTGGCACAAAAAACATCCGAACGGCTACCCGGATTGAGCGGTAGAGACACGAATTGCACGGATTGACGGGGATTTAACCACCCACCATCGTTAATTTTGCTCACGTGATCCACTTACAAAACTTTGTCGCATATGCGACAAAGTTTTGTAAGGTCAGGTTAACGTTGAAAGTGCGCCCCACGGCACAGGATTGTCTTTGCCCGGCAAAGGCAGCAGGCTCGCCACGTTCAGCAGACGTGGCCACCCGGATTGAGGCTCCATCGTGTTTTACGGCAGAAAAGGGCTGATTTTTGTCAATTGGCGTGTGGTCGTGTTTGTTTGCAGATTGGATACTGAAATGACAGGATAAACGGGCGAAGTTTTCTTTGCGCTGGAAGTGGGATTCAGGCAGCTTCGCCGGAAGCAGATTTATGATCGCAGCACTGACCGGATTAATTGCCGGCATCATTCACGTGTGGTCGGGGCCGGACCATCTGACGGCCATTGCGCCGCTGGCGGTCCGCCGGCCGGAACGCGCCTGGGTGCCAGGGGTGCGTTGGGGGCTGGGCCATTCGGCTGGCGTGGCCGTGATAGGGTTGTTGTCGCTCTGGTTGCGGGATTTGTTGCCGGTGGATTTGTTGTCGTCCTGGGGCGAGCGTCTGGTGGGCGTGATGCTGTTTGGCATCGGCCTGTGGGCTTTGCACAAGGCGCTCAAGAGCAACGTGCACGTCCATGAACACGACCACGACGGCCAGCGGCACGCGCACATCCACGCACACGGCCATCGTGCCGCCAAAGCGCATGAAAAACAGCAGGCGCATCAACACATGCACGCGGCCTTCGGCATCGGCATCCTGCATGGACTGGCCGGCAGTTCGCACTTGCTGGGGGTATTGCCAATTCTCGCTTTTCCAACCAAAGCCCAGGCACTGGCCTATCTGGCGGCGTTTGGCGCCGGCACGATAATGTCCATGGCTGTATTTTCTTACGGCATGGGCTGGCTGGCCAGACGATGCAACGCCAGCGGTCTGAACGTTTACCGTGGTTTGATGAGCACCTGCGCCGTCGCGGCGATGGCCGTTGGCTGTTTCTGGCTGGCAAATAGTTTTCGTTGAGCCGAAAAAAATTGTCTTGCCAAAGCCCCCCGTTCGCCTGCATTTTCCGACATGGCAGCGACGCGCAATTCCGGTTTTGACGATCCGTTCTACCAACCGGCGGATGAGTTTTTCCCTGCAAACAACAAGCTCGCCCTGACCTTCGACGACGTCACGCTGGCGACGCTTTATTCGGAGATTCTCCCGCGCGACACGCAACTCGACACCCAGCTCGCGGAAAATCTGCGCCTCAATATCCCGGTCATTTCGTCCGACATGGACACGGTGACCGAGTCGCGCATGGCCATCGCGATGGCGGCCAACGGCGGCCTTGGCCTCATCCATTACAACATGCCGGAGCGCCAGCAGCTTTCCGAGGTCAGCCGCGTCAAAAACCACGTTCACGGGCTGATTCAGGAGCCGATCCAAGTCGCCCCCGACCAGCTCATCGGTGATGTGCTGAAAATGATTGAGGAACGCAAATTTGCGTTTGGCACATTTCCGGTGGTGGATGACAAAGGCAAGCTGGTCGGTTTGCTTTCCGGTCACGTCGTCAAGCCGCGCTACGCCAAGCGCAAAGTCGCCGAAGTCCTGACGCCGCGCGCGCAGGTTCATACCATCCGCCAGAAGGAACTCGGCAAAGACCCCATCGCGCGCGCCGACAAATTTTTCAACGAGCGTCCCGGCATCCACAAACTGCTCGTCGTGGACGACCATGACCATTTGCGCGGCCTGTTCACGATGAGCGACATCGAGCGCATCACGCAGGAACGCAACGCGCAGTTCAAACCGGCGCGCGACGCGCGCTTTCATCTCATTTGTGGCGCGGCGGTCTCGGCCACGCGCAACGCCTTTGGCGAACTCGACCGCGAATGCATTCTGAACCACGTCGGCGCGCTCGTGGAACGCGGCGTGGATGTGGTGGCGGTATCCACCGCGCACGGCCACAGCCAGGGCGTGGGCGACACCGTCCGCGTGTTACGCGACGCGTTTCCAAAATTGCCCATCATCGCCGGCAACGTCAGCAGCGCGGCGGGCGTCGAGTATCTCGCTGAGTGCGGTGCGAACGCCATCAAAGTGGGGCAGGGGCCGGGTTCGATTTGCACCACGCGCATCGTCGCCGGGGTTGGCATTCCGCAGATGACGGCGCTTTACGTCTGCTCGCGCGCGGCGGCGAAGAAAAAAGTTTCCATTCTTGCCGACGGCGGGATTGTGAAATCCGGCGACATTGTGAAGGCACTGACGCTTTCACAAGCGGTGATTTGCGGCGGCATTTTTGCCGGTTGCAACGAAGCGCCCGGCGACGTCATCGAAATCGGCGGCAAACTTTACAAGCAATATCGCGGCATGGGCAGCCTCGCCGCGATGAAATCCGGCTCGGCGGCACGTTATGGCCATGCCGCGAACCCGACGCAGAAAGTTGCGCCCGAAGGCGTCGAGGCGCTCAAGGAGGCGTGCGGTTCGGTGGATCGCGTGCTGGCGCAACTCATCGGCGGCATCCAGTCCGGCATGGGTTATCTCGGCGCGGCAAACCTCGGGCAACTCCGCGAAAAGGCGCGTTACATCCGCGTCAGCCCCGCCGGAATGCGCGAAGCCGCTCCGCACGACGTGGTGGAATTGAAGACGGGGAATTGAACCAGTTGCAATATCGGGTCTTTCCGACTAAATTCCTGTCGTGCCGACGGTGCTGCGACAAAATGGTTATCGGTTCAGTTTTTATAGTTATGACTTGGGTGAACCGATTCATGTCCATGTGACCAAAGACGGACGCGAGGCCAAAGTCTGGCTTTCGCCCATACGGTTGGAATGGAACGACGGATTCCGGCGGCACGAACTCCGCGATATTTTGAAAATCGTGGAAGCGAACAAAAAAGTTATAGCGGCTCGGTGGCATGAAAGAAAAAATCAATAAAATCCGCCATGTGCGGGTGGATGCGAACAGCCTAACGGTGGAATTCGCCGATGGCCGCGCGTTGGTTACGCCCTTGAGCCATTATCCGACACTCCAACGCGCGAGCGATGAAGATCGCGCCGTATTTGAGGTTTATGGGCGCTCCATTCACTGGCCGCGATTGGACGTGGACTTGGGCGTGGAAGGGTTGCTCGCTGGCGCGCGCGAGTTGGCTTGCTACGCGGACAAAACCGTTTCCAAATCCCGCCGTCACCGCGAACTTGCTGCTGCGTAACTCCGCCGGAATGCGCGAAGCTGCTCCGCACGACGGGGTGGGTTTGGGACGATTCTCGTGGTGCTGGCGTGGCGTGGGTCTGGCCGGAAATCCGCCGTTACGGCAAACTGGCGTGAAACCGGGTCGCGCGAAGAACACGAAGTGGGCGAAGGAAATTTTTCTAACAATCAGGGTTCATTTTCCAGAGGAAGGAAACCGCGCCACCAACGCCTGGCTCATACGGATGGTTTCGCGTCGGAATCAGCAGATTCAGGTAGGCGGAGAAACGAAATTTACGGTCGGGCTTTGGCTTTGTAAACAGCTTGTAGCGGATACCATCCGAGACGACGAACCGGTCACAGGTTTTATACTGCCCAGCATATCTCTCGGCCTGCTCGGGAGCGTAACCTAGCCCGTCCCATAGCCGCTTAGACTCGATGATGACGAGAGGTTTGCTCCGCGGCGAGTAGGGTGCGTCGAAAAGCGCAACATCCTTATGCTCCCACTCAATCTTCACCTTCTCTTCATCCCACCCCAGCGACATAATTAGTGGAACAATCAGGAAGGTTCGTGTTTCGTGTTCCCTCACGTCATAGTTTTCGTCATTTTTTTCATACCATTTGGCCAGATGCCGAAGTCGCTCGATTTCTTTTGCGATGCGTTTGGCGTTTGGCCCCGGTAAACCCTTGACCGTGAGGGAATCAATAAGCTCATCGTGGCTGACTTTTTTAGGATCATGTGGGATTGGGTCAGACTTCTCCCGCTTGCCTTCCTTCCACAACCGCTCCACCGCCTCGCGGGCTCGCTCGTTATTCACATGGGAAAACCTTCCCCGCCCGAGACCACGAATGAGCGTCTCTCGGGTTGGTTGCTTCCATTCCACATGCCGGCAGTGTTGAAGTTGGAAACCCTCCACATCGCTGAAGACAGGCTCGAAAGAATACCCCGAATTAATCTTCCCGACCGCGACAGCTTCCCATTTAGTTCCCCTGAGGCGCTTGAGCACGACAAGGTTCTTTTCGGCAGCCTCGTCGGCGAACAGGCGCATTGCCGGGTGGTACGTCGTTCGGTTATCGGGGTTGTTGTAGGCGTCCTTGTTTTTCCGATAGTCGCCCGACACTGTTCCAGGACCTATGAGCATTACTCCGTATTGTAAAAAGACATCCGGGTAATCCCGCCCGCCATCGCCGGCTGCAACTTGCCAAATATTCATTGTCATATCCTCATGAGGCTAACGAACTGAGCCACGCCGGATGTGCGATGTCAATCCCGACTTCTCTGAAAACGAAGCGGCCAACCGGCGTTGGCTCCAGTGACTTGACTTGATAGGCGATTCGGTTCTATTTGTAGGCGTATTCTCCATCGGGTTTTACGAATGCCTTAGCCACGTGTTTGGCTTCTTTGGGGAGGCCGAGTTCCTCGTAGAGCCACTTCCAAGTCTGCCTGATCAGCTGATATGTGCCTCGTCCTCCTTGGAATTCGGTTCCGTAGCTCGTGGGAAAATTATTTCTGTTCAGGTGCTTCGCCAACTCCTCGCCTGACATCACCATAGAATTGGCGTGCAGAAATGTGGCGAGCCTCCAGATGTAGGTCTTCTTTTCGTTCATATTCATAGTTGCGATGGTTGCTGTGTTTGAAGTGTGCGCAGAATCGCCAACGACGCGTACTGAGCCACGCCGGATGTGTGATGTCAACCGCGAATGCGGAACTGAAAGCGCCAACCGGCGTTGGCTCCAGTGACTTAGGCGGCGTTCTTGTCGTTATGTGCTTTCTGGATAAGCATCTCAATTCGCCGTAAGCGTTGCGATGACTCTTTAGTATGCTCAATGACTTGTGCGAATCCGAGTAAAATAAAGCCGCTCAAAATTCCGCAAGCGAAAATCAAGAAACCAACAAGGCCGGAATTCTCGTTATGGCCATTCCCAACTACTAGTCCGCCGATACCAGCTCCAATAAACTCTAATGCTGCAAAAAAAGTAAGGGCACGTGCAACACCCGAACCCTCAACTGGCGGCAATGAAAATGCGGGCTTTGGTGCTGTCACAGTTGGCGGTGGCGGTGCGGGTGCAGCAGGCTTTGGTGGCTCAATGACTCCCGGAAAGCTGCTAATCGGACTCCACTCACCTGTGCCGTCTTCGGGATGACCAAGTGTAACAGCGGCAATGCTGCCTCTCTCAAGCATCTCACGAATCTGTTCTGGCTCGTAAGGCCCATCCTGCTTTCCGTTAATCCAAAGAAAGTATTTCATGCGCGAGGTGTCCAACACCGCCAACGACGAGGTTAACTGAGCCACGCCGGGCCGGTGATGTCAACCGCGAAAGCGGAACTGAAACGGCCAACCGGCGTTGGCTGCAGCGATTCCACAATCAATCAATTTAAAAACGTAACGCGTTCCTCAAAGTTGGCTGATTTTCAATGATTGCCGCCACAAATCGCAATCAAACAAAACCATGCCATGCAAAGCATAAATCCAATGGCAATTAATTCACCACCCAGAATAATACAAGAAAGCAAAAGCAAAGAACACGTTCGTGCCGCTCCTGTAATCTCCCGATGCCAGCAACTGCGATAAAGAATGATAAAAGTCACCGATATTGGAATGATGGCATAAACCAACAATTCGACCCAACGAACTTCGAGCAGCTCTACCGCAGGTCTAGCGACCCAATAAATGAATGCCAGGGAAACAAAGCATGCGATTGAAGCAATGACAATAACTCGTTGTAAAGGAGACTGAACCTCTGGTGTTTGTTCGTTATCGTCCATAACACTCAAATGGCCTAAAAACATTGTGAATCGTTTAATAATGCATTTGACATCACTGAATAGACACCGACCCTCTACATTTTGCATATCCAACCGATACACTTAATGGCCTAACAGGTAATGGACGGCGCGTTGTGCAGCCTATCCTTTTTCATGGTTGCCAGTGTGTTTCGCATTTAAATTTCTGTCCAGCACACTTTTGAAACTATAGCAGTTCATATTGTTCATTGGCGCACAAGAGTTCATGCGGAAATCTCGTCTACTTGCAAAGCGCCAGAGGACTGGCGCAGTCCAAGACGCTTCGCGTCTTTGAAACCTCACCTGCCGCGCGCCAGCGTCTTGGACTGCGGCGGCCCTCCGCCGCTTTTCCCAGAGCATATCAAACCGTGCCAATGTTGATTGAAACTGCTATAACAGATTCAAAACGCAATCGGCTCGTTCAGTTTGCCGCATTGCGAACAGCGCGAGCATAGCCGCGATTTGGGGCAGCAAGAGATCAGGCCGAGATCGGCTGTTTCTTCCGCAACCGGGCGTTTTCGGCGAATTTGCGCGCTTCCTTGATGCCGCGCAGCAGGCAATCCGAACTGATGTCGCAGTCGAGCTTCGGCCAATGCACCGAGGAATGGCAAATCTCGAATTTCGCCCGCTCCGCCGGCGTGGCCAGCATCAGCGTGGGATAAAACGCCAGCGGCACGCTTACCGTCCGCCCGTCTTCCAGGTCGAAAGCAAGCCGTTCGTTGGTGACATGCACCGCCGCGACATCCGGCGGCGGGGTGTTATTCAATTTCATTCCAGGCCTCAATCAGTTCGGTTTCATGCGCCGCCAGAATCCGCGCGATTTCCCGCAATTCGGCTTCGCGAAAACCCTTGTTCCAGTTCAACTGCACCGGATTCAGCCAAAATTTCGCTTCGCAACCGGCCTTGACCACGTGAACGTGAACCGGTTCATCGGGTTCGGAACTGTAAAAACCGATGCGATAACCTTTCTCGCGCAACACCGTTGGCACTGGGTTATCTTAAATCGTCATCGCCGCTTCCGCAAGCGGCCAATTCCCAACCCACCCCGCCGGCATGAAGGAAGCCGCCCCGCACGATGTGGTGGAATTGAAGACGGGGAATTGACCGGCTTGAATCGAACAACAAAGCAACCAAGAAACAAAGGACTGATGAAAGATTTTAACTTCGTTGCTTTGTTTCTTTGTTGTTCATCTGAACCAGTTCAAAACACAATCGGCTCGTTCAGTTTGCCGCATTGCGAGCAACGCGAGCGGTCCACGTCCGCGTCGTCCGTGTAAACGTAGCCGCACTTCTGGCAGCGAAAAATCCTGTCCTCCGTGTGCGTCGGGCCGAAGCGGCGGCGGCGCATTTCGGAATAGATCCCCAGACCACACAGCGCGCCGAGCAGCAGGGTCACGTAGATCACGATGAGGGTGGCGGCGCTCATGGCACTTTGCGCGTTGAATCGTGAACTCCGATAAATCGCGAGCGGGCCGTTGAACTGTTGAATCGGCCCAGCAGCAAACCGATGCAACGATTGGACATGTTATACCATTTCCCGATAATAATCGGCACATATTCCAGACGGTAGGGCCGCGTTGCTGCGCGGCTGTCATACCCGGCGGCGCAGCAGCGCCGCCCTACCCATTGTACCGATTGTCTCTGGGAATTGGTATTAACGGCTTGGTTCATTCGTGTTTATCATCGGCACGGTGTGCCAGTTGAAAATCATCCGGCCAACGGTCAAGTGCGATGACGGGGTGAAGCGCACGGCGCGGGCGAGATCGAGCGCGCGTTGATCGGCTTTTTCATACTGATCGGCGGCGGTAAAACCGCTGTCGGGAGGGAGCAAAACGGTTGAAACGACGTTGCCCGCCGCGTCCACGAGCACCTGCACTTTGCTCGGCGCAATCACGTTCGCATACGGCCAATTCGTCAGGTTGATTGGTGAAGGCAACTGTCGTTGGGCCAGTTCGCCTTCGACGCGCAACGTGGAATTTTGCGCGAGCACGGGTTTGATCGGCAACAGGGGCGTGCTGAGTTTGAGCGATGGTTTTAATTGAAGTTCAAAGCTGGCGAAACGGTTGGTCTGCATGAATTGATTGAAAGCCATTCCCAACTCATCGGCGAACAATGACAGCCAGCGCGGCGGTTCGGTCCAACGGAACGATGGTTGTTTCAAAGCGGCCGTTTGCAGCCCGATGGCGGACGCAAAATCCTTCTGATGCGGCAGCGCAAAGAGCGTGGGGTCGTTCAGCGCGATCCATTCGCTTGAATCGTCCGCGAGTTTGAGCGTTGGCACATTTGTCACCGCACGCGGGACAATTTGTTTTCGCCCGCCGAATACGAAAAGCAATGCGACATGCGCGGCGAAAATAAGCGCGATAAGCGTCAACCACCGGCCGCGCGTCCACGGGCCTTTGCCTTGTGGCTCCCGCCTCGGCGGGGCCTCCGGCGCAGTCCGGGTCGTTCCCGCAAGTCCGGTCGGATGCGGTTCGGCGGAAGCAGCGTTCATGGTCCGGCGGGCGCGGTGACGACGCGCGGCAACGTCGCGAGCAGCGCGTTTTGAATGCCGGCGTCGCGCGCGAGCAACGTCAGATGGATGAACTGGTCGTAAGTCACGGCTTTGTCGGCCTGAATGACGAGCGTGAGCGGTTCGCGGGAATTTTGGACGGCATTGGTGAGGGCTGATTTTAATTTATCTTCAGCGACAATTTGATTGGCGAAATAAAATCGTCCATTGGCGTCCACGGCAACGGTGACCGTCGGTTTGTCGGTCCCGGGCAGGTTGTCCGCCACCGGCAATTGCAGCGGCAGGCCGGCTATGGGCACGAGCGCGCCGAGCATCAGGAAAATGACCAGCAGAAACAAAACCGCGGCGAACGGCGCCAGGTCAAACGGGCTGCGCAGCAGCCGGGCATTGCGTGGAAATTTCATGAAGGTTTGCCGTTTCCGTTCTCGGTGACGATGTTGACGATTTCGGCGGCGGCGCGTTCCATGTCGAGGACGATTTTATTGATGCGGCTGACGAGATAGTTGTAGCCGGCGTGAACGGGAATGGCCACGGCGATGCCCGCTGCCGCGCAAATGAGCGCCTGCCAGATGCCGTGGGAAAGCTGCCCAAGGTGCGCATACAAACCGGCTTCCTGCATCTGGCTGAAAACATCCATGAAGCCGATGATGGTGCCCAGCAAACCCAGCAGCGGCGCGATTTGAGCGATGGTGGCGAGCAGATTCAATTTCTCTTCAAGCCGCGGCACTTCGGTGAGGCCGGCTTCCTCGACCGCTTCGCGCACGCGGTCGCGTCCGCGATCGCGGTTGAGAATCGCCGTTTTGACGATGCGCGCGACGGGGCCGGGCGTGGCGTCGCAGATGGAAATGGCCTCGACGACGTTGTCGCGTTTTAGCACGGTGCGGACACCGTTGAGGAATTCGGCGGAATTGATTTGCGAGCGGTGGCAATAGAGCACGCGCTCGATGAAGGTGGCGAGGGCAATGGCCGCGGCGAGCATAATCAGCCAGATCACCGGGCCGCCATGGGTCAGAAGCGTTGGCATGAAGTTTTTATAGGCGGTCAGGCGACAGGTGACAAGTGACAAGTGACGGGTGACGGGTGACGGGAAAGGATTCACGTTTCACGTTTCACGTTTTCGGCTTGCTTCCCGCCTGCCGCCAACAAATGCTTGGCGCATGGAAAAACCCGACCAATTCCGCGAATTGTTCCGCATGCAAAAGGCCCTCAACGAACGCATCGGCGTCAAAACCGGGGGCATGAGCGAGGAGGAAAAAACCAGGTGGATTTTGAATTATTGCCGCGCCATGACACAGGAAATCGCCGAACTCACCGACAGCGTGCCGTGGAAATGGTGGGCGAAGTATCAGAAATTCGACGATCAGAACGCGCGCGTCGAGGTCGTTGATCTTTTTCATTTTCTCATCAGCCTCGCGCAGGTGCTGGGCATGAGCGCGGACGACGTGTTCGCCGCCTACGTCAAAAAGAACGAGGTGAATTTCAAGCGTCAGGACAGCGGTTACACGGCCAAGGACGAGCACGATTCCAAACACATTTGAATTGAACGACGTGTCTGCCAAACTCAAAACTCAGAATTCAAAACTCAAAACTCCCGCGAGAAATGTCCCCCCGCGCTGGCGCAAGGAAGTCGAGCGCGTGCTCATCACGGAAGACCAGATCGCGCGGCGCATCCTCGTGATGGCGCGGGAAATCGAGCGCGATTTTCGCGGGCGCGAAATGGTTGTGGTTTCACTGCTCAATGGCACGGTCATGTTTCTCGCGGATCTGATCCGGCACCTTTCGCTGCCGTTGCGTCTGGATTTCATGGGCGTGTCAAGTTACGGCGCGGGCACGGAGTCGGGCGATTTGGTTTTTACGAAGGAGTTGCGGCTGGATGTGCGCGGGCGCGACGTGCTGCTCGTGGACGACATTCTCGACACCGGCAAAACCATGAGCCGCGTGCTGCCGAAAATCCGCGTGCTCAAACCGCGCCGCATCAAGATTTGCGTGCTGCTCGACAAGCCCAGCCGCCGGACGGAAGGCGTCGAGGCGGATTACGTCGGTTTTCAAATCCCCGATTTTTTTGTCATCGGTTACGGGCTTGATTTTGCCGAGCGTTATCGCAACCTGCCGTTCGTCGGGGTGTTGCATCCGCACGTTTACCAGCAAGCCTGCCAACGGGTCAATGAAGTTGAAGCCCGGAAAAGCAGCCGCTGATTTCCGCTCATGGAACTGAAACTCATCAGTCTGCTCGGTTTGGTTGCCATGGTGGTCATGGCGTGGGTGATTTCCGAGAAGCGACGATTATTTCCGTGGCGGACGGTGCTATGGGGGCTCGGCCTGCAATTCATTTTCGCGGTGCTGATTTTGAAAACGCCGTGGGGCGCGGCGGTTTTTGATTTGACCGGACGCGCCGTGCAGAAGCTCATTCAATTTTCCAACGAAGGCTGCAAATTCGTTTTCGGCCCGCTGGCGGACAACGTTTTGCTGGCCGACAAATTCGGCCCGCAAAACGGATTGATTTTTGCCGTGCTGGTCACCGGCACCATCATCATCGTCGCGTCGCTTTCGTCGTTGCTGTACCACTGGGGCGTTTTGCAAAAGGTCGTGCAGGCCATCGCGTGGGTGATGCGCAAGGCCATGCGGACGAGTGGGAGCGAAACGCTTTCCGCCGCCGCGAATATTTTCATGGGACAAACCGAGGCGCCGCTGCTCATCAAGCCTTACGTATTGCGCATGACGCGCAGCGAGTTGCTCTGCATGATGGTCGGCGGCATGGCGACCATCGCGGGCGGTGTCGCGGCGGTTTATGCCCGGCTCGGCCAGGACGCCGGCCATGCCGACATGCCCGGCCACTTGCTTACCGCGTCGGTGTTGAGCGCGCCGGCCGCGCTGCTGATTTCAAAAACCATGCTGCCGGAAACCGAAATCAGCGAAACCGCCGCCCGCGCGCCCGCCGCCGTGCCGCGCACCACCACCAACAGCATTGACGCCCTGTGCCGCGGCGCCGGCGACGGCATGATGCTTTCAATCAACGTCATCGCCATGCTCATCGCGTTCATCGCCGTTGTCGCGCTGGCAAATTACGTGATTGCCCATGCGCTGGGCTGGGCTGGCGTTCATACGGATCGGCCGCTGCAAATCCTGTTCGGCTGGGTCAACGCGCCGTTCGCGTGGCTCATGGGCGTGCCGGCCAAAGATTGCCTCGCCATCGGGCAAATTCTCGGCGAACGCGTCGTGCTCAACGAATTCATCGGCTACCTTGACCTCACCCGATCCGCGTCGCAATTCGACCCGCGCAGTTTCACGCTGGCGACCTATGCGCTGTGCGGCTTTGCGAACTTTTCGAGCATCGCCATCCAGGTCGGCGGCATCGGCTCGCTTGCGCCGGAACGCCGCGGCGACATGGCCCGGCTCGGTCTCCGCGCGATGATTGGCGGCCTGCTCGCCAGCTACATGACGGCCTGCATCGCAGGAATTTTGTTGTAATTTTCGGAGGGTCGAGCTCCGCGAGACCCTGATTAAAAATTAAATCAGGGCGTCGCGGCACTCCGCCCTCCGAATTGAATTGTCGCGTTGCCACGCCGCGACTATTCCATTACGGTTTCATCATATTTTTTTGACTGGCGGTCAATTCCAGCGCCGTCCAGGGAGCGGGAATCCTGCCCGGCTGACGACGAACAACAAAAGAAACTTCAAATTAACCAGAAAGAAAAATGAAAATGCACAATCTGCGAATCCTGTTGGCCGGCACCCTTGCTGGCGCTGGGTTGCTGTATCCACAAGCAGCCCGTAGCCACTGCGACACAATGGACGGACCGGTCGTTCAGGCGGCCAAAGTCGCGCTGGAAAAGAAGGATGTTACACCCGTCCTGAGATGGGTGAAGAAGGACGGCGAAGCCGAAGTGAAAGCGGCCTTTGCCAAAACTCTCGTCGTGCGCATCAAGGGTGCGGAGGCGCGTGAACTGGCCGACCAGTTCTTTTTTGAGACGCTGGTGCGCGTGCATCGCGCGGGCGAAGGCGAACCTTTCACCGGCCTGAAACCCGCCGGCACGGAGCTCAGCCCGGCAGTCGTGGAAGCCGACAAGGCGCTGGAAACTGGCTCAGTAGACAAAGTGGTTAAGCTGGTCACCGACGACGCGGTTGCAGGCATCCGCCAGCGTTTCGCCGAGGCGCGTGAAAAGAAGAAACATGCCGACGAAAGTGTGGAGGCTGGGCGCGAGTTCGTCGCGGCCTATGTGGAATATGTGCATTACGTGGAGGGTTTGCACGAGGCTGCGCAAGGGGCGAGTGACCACCACGAGGAACCAGCAGCTAAAAGCTCAAACGTCAACACCACCACTAAGAGCAAATGAAAGACAATCATTGGAAACCGAGAAAGGTGGTGATCATCGGGGCCGGCGCCGTGGGTTCCACCTTTGCTTATACACTGGCCCAAAGCGGATTGGCTGAGGAGATTGGCCTATTGGACGCCAACCACGAACTGGCCATGGGGCAGGTGCTCGATTTGGTCCATGGTCAGGCCTTCTTCCCCTCCGTCCAGATTCGGGAGGCCCGGAAGGCTGATTATGCCGATGCCCACCTGATAGTCATTACCGCCGGGTCCAAGCAACAACCGGGCGAATCGCGCCTAGCGCTGTTGCAACGAAACGCCAAAATCATCCAAAACATCATGGATGAAATCGTGCAGCAGAATTCACCCGCAGTCGTGATGGTGGTGACCAATCCGGTGGACATCCTGACTTATATCGCCCACCAGCGGTCGGGCTGGCCGCGCGGACGTGTCATCGGGTCGGGCACGGTGCTGGACAGCGCACGATTCCGGCATCTGCTGAGCCAGCATTGCGGAGTGGATGTGCATAACGTGCATGCCTACATCTTGGGAGAGCATGGCGACAGTGAAGTGGCGGCCTGGTCCATGACCAACATGGCGGGCATGCCCATCGAACAATATTGCTCTCTTTGCGGGAAATGTGACGACTGGGAGACATCCCGGCGCAAAATTGCCGAGGCGGTGAAGAACTCCGCCTATCACATCATTAATTACAAGGGCGCGACTTGGTTTGCCGTCGGCCTGGCCCTGACGCGAATCGCGGCGGCAATCCTGCGCAATCAAAACAGCGTGCTTACAGTTTCAGCGGTGTTGGAGGGCGAATACGGGCTGAAGGGAGTGAGTTTGGGGGTTCCGTGCATTCTTTCGCAGAAAGGCGTTGAACGCATCTTGCAGGTCAACCTGACGCCGGAAGAGCAAAATGCCCTGACCAAATCCGCAACCGTCTTGGGGGAAATAATTGTGCAACTGGGGTTGCTGGGCCCGGCTTCCCCGCGATGATTGGCGGCCTGCTCGCCAGTTACATGACGGCCTGCATCGCGGGAATTTTGTTGTAATTTTCGGAGGGTCGAGCTCCGCGAGACCCTGATTAAAAATTAAATCAGGGCGTCGTGGCACTCCGCCCTCCGAATTGAATTGTCGCGTTGCCCCGCCGCGACTATTCCATTACGGTTTACCCGTATTTTTGAACTGTCATGGCATTTCTTAACGACAATTATCTGAAGCTGAAGGCCGGTTACCTTTTTCCCGAAATCGGCCGTCGGGTGAAGGTATTTTGCGACGCGAATCCCGAGGCGGCCAGACGCCTCATCCGTTGCGGCATCGGCGATGTGACCGAACCGCTGCCGCCTGCGGCCATCGCCGCGATGCACAAGGCGGTGGATGAAATGGCTGTGCGCGAGACGTTCAAAGGCTACGGTCCGGAGCAGGGCTATGAATGGCTGCGCGCCGCCATTGCCAAAAATGATTTTCGCGATCACGGTTGCGACGTGGCCGACGATGAAATTTTTGTCAGCGACGGCACGAAGTGCGACACGGGCAACATCCTCGACATCCTCGGCCACAAAAACAAAATCGCCGTCAGCGACCCGGTTTATCCGGTTTATGTGGACACGAACGTGATGGCCGGCCACACCGGTGAGGCCAACGACGCAGGCGCTTACGCGAAACTCGTTTATCTGCCGTGCAAACCAAGCAACGGCTTCATTCCCGAACCACCGAAGCGGCATGTGGACGTGGTTTATCTTTGCTCGCCGAACAACCCGACCGGCGCGGCAGCCAATCGTCCACAGCTCGAAGCGTGGGTGAAATACGCGCTCGAACACAAGGCCGTCATTTTGTTCGACGCGGCCTACGAGGCCTACATCACCGACGCCAATTTGCCGCATTCGATTTACGAAATTCCCGGCGCGCGCGAGTGCGCCATCGAATTCCGCAGTTGCTCGAAGAACGGCGGGTTTACCGGCGTCCGCTGTGCGTTCACCGTGGTGCCCAAGTCGCTCAACGCGCAGACGAAGACCGGCGCATTCCAGCCGCTGCATCCGCTCTGGCTGCGGCGCATGACGACGAAGTTCAACGGCGTGAGTTACATCGCGCAGCGCGCTGCCGAAGCGCTTTACTCGCCCGATGGCAAGGCGCAGGTGCAGGCGCTTATCGGGCATTATCTCGGCAACGCGAAAGTTTTGCGCGACGGGGCGAAGAAAGCCGGACTGAAGGTTTTCGGCGGTGTGAACGCCCCTTACATTTGGGTGAAAGCGCCGAAAGGCGTCACGAGCTGGCAGGCGTTCGACAAGATTTTGGGCGAAGCCAACGTGGTCATCACGCCCGGCAGCGGTTTCGGCTCGAAGGGCGAGGGCTACTTCCGCATCAGCGCCTTCAACAGCCGCGCCAATGCCGAGGAAGTCGCGCGCCGGTTGCAGGAATTGAAGTGGTGAGTTTTAATTTGCATACACATTCAAGTTTGATATTATGTGTATATGACTAAACGGACAAACATCGTCATGGACGAAGGCTTGGTGCGGCAGGGATTGAAAGCCACCGGCATAAAAACCCGCCGCGCGCTCGTGCATCATGCGTTGCAGGAATTGGTGCGGCGTGAAAAGCAATTGGGTTTTCTCGCGCTCAAAGGAAAAATCCACTGGACGGGAAATCTCAACGCGATGCGCCGCAGCCGGTTTCCATGAGACTGCTCGTTGATTCAACCGTCTTCATTGATTTTTTTCGCGGTCGGGAAACAGCGCAGACCGGCCGGCTGGAGCAATGTTTTCAAAATGGCGACGAAATTTGTCACTGCGGTTTTGTGTTGCTTGAAGTTTTACAAGGCATCCGCGACGAAAAAGAACTTGTTACCGTCAAGCATCAGTTTGAAAACTTGATTTATCTCGAAGACGACCGCTCCACTTTTGAGCTTGGCGCGACGATTTACCGCGAACTGCGGCGCAAAGGAATCACGATTCGGAATTCCGTGGACTGCCTGATTGCCGCCATCGTCATGCAACACGGCGTTGCCTTTTTGGAGAACGACCGCGATTATCGGTTCATAGACGAACATTTTCCGTTAAACCGGATTTGAAAACGCGCCGGTTGCAGGAATTGAAGTGGTAAAACAGACAGAGCAAGACTCAACTGCCTGACATTGTGAAGTGCAATTTGTGAACATCATTGTCTGGTTAATGCTGGGATTGATTCTCGCCCGGCTGGCGGCGGAACTCTGGCTGGCCTCGCTCAACCGCCGTCATGTGCTCGCGCATGCGGGCGAAATGCCGCCGGCTCTTCATGGGATCATTGACGAGCCAACTTACAAAAAATCCGTCGCGTACACGCTGGCCAAAGGCCGGTTGGGAAACATTGAAGGCACCTACAACACTGTGGTCTTGCTGGTCGTTTTATTCAGCGGCGTTTTGCCGTGGGTGTTTCATCTTTTCTCCCACGGGCTTGGCCAGTCGGCGTGGGCGATGGCGGCGTTTCTGTTTGCGGCCGGGTTTGCGGTGTCGCTGCCGGGCTGGCCGTTCGATTGGTACGCGCAGTTTCGGCTCGAACAAAAATTCGGGTTCAACACCACGACGCCGAAAATCTGGTGGTCCGACCGGTTGAAAGGTCTGTTGCTCGCCCTCATGCTCGGATACCCGCTGCTGGTGCTCATCTTGCAAATTGTCCAATGGACGGGAGCGGGGTGGTGGCTGTGGGCCTGGGGCGCGGTGCTGGCATTTCAACTCCTGATGAGCGTGCTCGCGCCGGTTTTGATTCTGCCGCTGTTCAACAAATTCACGCCGCTGCCGGAAGGCGACCTGCGCGAACGGCTGCTCGATCTGGCGAGGCGAACCCAATTTCGCGCCCAAAGCATTCAGTTGATGGACGGCAGCAAACGTTCGCGGCATTCGAACGCGTTCTTCACCGGTTTCGGGCGGTTTCGGAAAATCGTGCTGTTCGACACGTTGGTTCAGCAACTGACCGGGCCGGAACTGGAAGCGGTGCTCGCGCACGAAATCGGTCACTTCAAGAAAAAGCACATCCCGAAAATGCTGGTCTTCTCGGCGGTCAGCTCGCTCGCCGGCTTTTATCTCATTTCCGTTCTGGCCCGGCAGGAATGGTTTTACCGCGCCTTCGGTTTTGAACCGGGAAACGTTGCGCCGGCGTTGCTGTTGTTTGGACTGCTGGCGGGGACGGTCACGTTTTGGTTTTCCCCGCTGATCCATTGGTGGTCGCGGCGTTACGAATATCAGGCCGACGCCTTCGCCGCGCGGGTGATGAGCGGGACGCCATCACTGATTGGCGCGTTGCGCAAGCTGAACGAGAAAAATTTAAGCAATCTCACGCCGCATCCCTTCTACAGCGGATTTTACCATTCGCATCCCACGTTGCTGGAACGGGAACAGGCATTGGCGGGGAAGACGTGACAGGAATTCTGGTTCGAAGGTGAGGGCTGTTTCCGCATCAGCGCCTTCAACAGCCGCGCCAACGCCGAGGAGGTGGCGCGCCGGTTGCCGGAATTGAAGTGGTGAAATTTCCGGCGTGAGGCCGCTGGTCGCGCGCCGCGTCTCGCCGTAATCTGAAATTGTAGGAGACGACGTGAGGAGGCTCTGACTGAAGCCCCGAATTTGAAATGAGTCTCGTCACCTCGTCTCCTACAAAAATGCCCCAGACTTGCCAGCCGGTGGAAACCAACTCATCTCGCACAGGGCGAAGAAAACTTCCGCTGCCACGCTGAAGCGTGAACTCCAACCTCGACCGCGAGTCCCGACATGTCGGGAGAGAATGTGAATTACGCGGTGAAGAGTTGGTAGGGCGGTCGCTGCCGCGCCGCCCTGATATTGGGGCTGCGCGGCAACGCAGCCCTACCACGCCAAATTAACCATTGGCAATTAACCCACAGGTCTGATATATAAACCGTCCGCTTTTTAATTGAAAGCGGCTGAAAATTTAACCAAAAACAATTTATGTCACAGCATCGCAGTCTGCGCGCGGCGTCCAAACTCGGCGGCAAGCGCAATGTCCTCAAGCGCTTTGAGCGCACCGAACTTCTCAAAAAGCGCGGCCAGTGGAAGGACGGCGACCGCATCACCGGCCTCCGCAAAACCAAACCCGAGGTCTGACAAATGCAGAAGGCAGAAGGCGGAATGCAGAATGAGCGGAAGCCGCGCCTGCATTTTGTCATATCATTCTTCATTCTACATTCTTCATTCTGCCTTTGAATGTTCGTCTTCAAAAATTCCTGGCCGATGCCGGCGTGGCTTCGCGCCGCGCTGGTGAACAAATCATTCTGGCCGGGCGCGTCAGCGTCAACGGCCAGTTGGTGCGGTTGCTCGGAACCAAAGTTGATCCCCTCCATGACGAAGTGACGGTGGATGGCAAGCCCGTCCGCGCCAAACGCAAGCTTTACGTGGCTTTGCACAAGCCGATCGGCTGCGTTTGTTCGTCCCGGGATGAATTGGGACGTCCGGCCATTCACGATTTATTGCCCAAAGAGTGGCAAAATCTGCATTCCGTGGGCCGTTTGGATTTCGACAGTGAGGGGTTGATTTTTCTGACCAATGATGGACAATTCGCCTTGCACCTGACCCATCCGCGCTACGGTGTCCGCAAAAAATACGTGGCCACTGTCGAAGGCCGGGTGGACAAGGCGATGCTCGGGCAGTTCACGCGCGGCGTGTGGCACGCGGGCGAAAAGCTCCAAGCGCAGGCGGCGCGGCTCGTTTCAGCCAGTCGCGCGCGGAGCGTGGTGGAGTTGGAACTGGATGAAGGCAAAAACCGCGAAGTGCGGCGGTTGTTTGAATCGCAGGGTCTGGCGGTGAAACGGTTGCAACGGACGCAGATTGGCAAAATCAAACTGGGCGAGTTGAAACCGGGCCGATGGCGGACATTGACAGAGACAGAAATAAGGACTTTACTTCAGGAAATATGAAAATGAATTGCTGGTTGACCTTGGGCGTGATGATCGCGATGAGCGCAGTTGCGCAAAACAATACAAACACATTGCCTCCCATCCCCGCGCCGTCCCCGGCGGTCGCGCCGGCGCCGAGCACGCCCGCGCCGGCGGTGGAGCCGGCCCAAACTGCGGCGCCCGTCAAACATAAGCGCAAGGCCGCGGTGGCAAAACCCATCAGCGAGCCGACGGTCGCGCTCGTTCCTGGCCCGGCGGAAGTGGCCGTCAAGAATGTCAATGTTCGCGGCCAGGCCGGCCTCAAAGGCGAAGTCGTCGCGCATCTGGTCAAGGGTGACGCGGTGACGGTTTTGGGCCAGATCAATTTGGATAAACACAAGGCCGATGAACCCGCGCAATGGGCGAAAATCGCCCTCTCCTCGAGCACGCATGTTTGGATCAACTCGAAGTTCATTGACGCCGCCAGCAAAACTGTGTCGGCGAAGAAATTGAACATGCGTGGCGGTCCCGGCGAAAATTACAGCGTCCTGGGCGTCCTCGAGCGGGGCACGGCGGTGAACGAAATCACCACCAAGGGCGATTGGACGCAAATCGATACACCAGCCAACGCCTATGCCTTCGTTGCCGCGATGTATTTGAAACAGGAAGCTCCGGCTCCGGCTCCGGCCCCTGAACCCGCGCCCACGCCCACGCCGGTTCCCGAAGCTCAACCAGTCGTGACTCAGCCCGCCGCACCGGCTGAACCCACCGCGCCGCCAGTGCGCATTGTGACTCATGAAGGCGTCGTGCGCGGCGTCGTCAGCCCCGTCGCACCGACCAAATACGAATTGTATGACCCGGCAACGGACGTTAACATCAATTATCTGTACACGACTTCACCGACCCTCGACCTGAGCCATTACGTCAATATGCGGATTATTGTCACTGGCGAGGAGGGTCTTGATGTGCGCTGGAAGGACACGCCGCTCATCAACATCCAGAGCATCCAGGTGATTTCCAAAAATGCCGTCCCACACGTCATCTTCCGAAGCCCCAGACAAAGCCAAGGTCATTGACGGCCGTGCCATTGCCGCGCAAATCCAGCGTGAATTGGCGCAGCGCGTTGCTGAATTGAACAAACGCGGGGTCCAACCGGGCCTCGCGTTCGTTCGTGTTGGCGAAGATCCGGCATCCAGGGTTTATGTCGGCCGCAAGGAGAAAACCTGCGCCGAACTCGGCATTTTTTCCGAAATGCACGTTTTGCCCGAAACCGCGGGCGAAAGTGAATTGCTCGCGTTGCTGAAAAAGCTGAACGCCGATTCGCGGCTGCACGGGATTCTGGTCCAGGCGCCGCTGCCGAAACAAATTCGCGAATCGGTTGTCTATTCGGCGGTTTTGCCGCAGAAGGACGTGGACGGTTTTCATCCGGTCAACGTCGGCAAACTGATGCTCGGCGACCCGACCGGCTTTCAACCCTGCACGCCGGCGGGCATCCGCGAACTGCTCGTGCGCTCGAATGTGAAAACCGACGGCGCGGAAGTGGTGATTTTGGGTCGCGGCAACATTGTCGGCAAACCGCTGGCCGCCATGCTCTGCCAGAAGGCCAAAGGCGCGAATGCGACCGTCACGATTTGCCACTCCGGCACCCGCGACATTCCGGCGCATTGCCGGCGCGCGGACATTTTGATTGCCGCGATGGGCGTCGCCGAATTTGTGAAGGCCGACATGGTCAAACCCGGGGCGACGGTGATTGACGTGGGCGTCAACCGCGTGAATGGAAAACTGGTGGGCGATGTGGATTTCGCGCGCGTACAACCCATGGCCGGCAAAATCACGCCCAATCCCGGCGGTGTCGGCCCGATGACCATTGCGATGCTGATGCAAAACACGGTTCGCGCGGCGGAAAACCTTTCTCTGTAGTGGCGGTCTATGACCGCCGGATTTTAGGATAACGAACGGCGGCGCTCACAGAGCGCCGCTACAGCAAAATTAAATTATGAACCCAACCCGAATTCTCCCCGACTTGCAAGCCTCGCTGCTGTGCGAAGAGGTCCGCCAGGAAGCCAACGGAAATTTTTTCATCATCGGCGTCATCAATTTTCTCCGTGTGCCGCAACTGCCCATCGTGGCTGGCCGGCTGTGCGTGTTCAACCGCTGGACGGCGGGCATCGGCCAGTTCACGGAAAATGTCCGGCTCATCGCGCCCGACCAGACGACGGTATTGCGCAAGGGCGAAATGAAATTTGAATTGCGCGAGCCGGGGTTGCATTCGACCAACGTCATGGTCTTCAGCCAGGTCGAATTCAAGGCCGCCGGAACCTATTTTATCGAGGTGCTGGTGGACGACGTGATGAAATTGCGTTATCCCGTGCCGCTGGTTCTCGCGCCGCCGCCGAACCAAAATCCGCCGCCGCCGCCAACAGAGGAAAAAAAGGCATGATGGTAGCAGCGGGCGTCCCGCCTGCCGTAGAGGGCGGCATCTTGCCGCCCGGAACGGATGTCCGGATTTTCCAACGGTCTGCCGGTTTCAATGCCGCTGATTGCGCTTGTATGCGGCGTTCCACCGGGCGGGACGCCCGGTCCCGCATTGCGGGAGCAGGCCGGAGGCCCGCCGCCACGTGTGCACGGATTGATTTTCCCCTCGCTCAATTTGTTTTATACCACTTCCCGATGATAACCGGAACAAATCCAGGCAAGGCGGTTCACGGCGCGCACGGAGTGACGCGCCCTACCCGGAGGTTCGTGGGTAGGGAGGTCGAGCGGGAGTGATACCAATTCCCAGAGACAGTCGGTGCAATGGGTAGGGCGGCACTGCCTGCTCGCGATCTATCGGAGCTGCGCCGCCGGGTATGATGGCCGCGCAGCAGCGCGGCCCTACCGTCTGGAATAGGTGCCGATTATTATCGGGAATTGGTGTTACTCCCCGATGATTTTCACGAGCACGCGCTTGCGACGGCGGCCGTCGAATTCGCCGTAGAAAATCTGTTCCCACGGGCCCAGATCCAGCTTGCCCTTCGTGATGGCCACGACCACTTCGCGGCCCATGACCTGGCGTTTCAGGTGCGCGTCCGCGTTGTCTTCGCCGGTGCGGTTGTGCTGGTATTGCGAAACCGGCTCGTGCGGCGCGAGTTTTTCCAGCCACACATCGTAGTCGTGTAGCAAACCATCCTCCGCGTCGTTGATATAGACGCTGGCGGTGATGTGCATGGCGTTGACGAGGCAAAGCCCTTCCTGCACGCCGCTCTTGCGGACAAGCTGCTCGACCGTGCCGGTGATGTTGACGTAATCGCGGCGATGCGGCGTTTCAAACCAGAGATGTTCGGTCAGGCTTTTCATCCGTCGTCCTCATCGTCAAACCGCCGCCGCCACCAAATCGCCGACTTCGCGCGTGCCGTGGCCCATTTTGCCGGCCGCGAGCGACTTGATTTTCGTGTTGATGATCTTCACGACGGCGTTCTCGATGGCCGCGCCGGCTTTTGCTTCGCCAAGAAAGTCGAGCATCATTCCGGCGGCGTTGATGGCTGCGAGCGGGTTGATGACGTTCTGGCCGGTGTATTTCGGCGCGCTGCCGCCCATCGGCTCGAACATGCTCGTGCCTTCAGGGTTGATGTTGCCGCCGGCGGCGATGCCCAAACCGCCCTGAATCATCGCGGCGAGGTCGGTGATGATGTCGCCAAACAGGTTGTCCGTAACGATCACGTCGAACCATTCCGGGTTCTTCACGAACCACATGACCGTGGCGTCCACGTGGGCGTAATCGCGCTTTATCGTCGGATACTTCGCGCCCAATTCATGGAACGCGCGCTCCCACAAATCGAATGCGAACGTGAGCACGTTGGTCTTGCCGCAGAGCGTGAGTTGCGCGGTCTTGCCGGCTTTGACGTCCTCCGTTTTGAGACCTTTCCACGGCTTGCCGCCGCGGCGTTTCTTTGCGAGGTCAAAAGCGTATTTCAGGCAGCGTTCCACCCCACGGCGCGTGTTCACCGATTCCTGAATCGCGACTTCATGCGGCGTGCCTTTGAACACAAAACCGCCCGCTCCGATGTAAAGACCTTCGTTGTTTTCGCGCACGACAACGAAGTCAATGTGCTCCGGCCCCTTGTCCTTCAACGGGCAATCGGCGGCGCGGTAAAGTTTCACGGGGCGCAAATTGATATATTGTTCCAGCTCGAAACGGAGGCGCAGCAGAATGCCCTTTTCAAGGATGCCCGGCTTGACCTGCGGATGACCGACCGCGCCGAGGAAAATCGCCTTGAACTTGCGCAACTCGTCCACCGCGCCGTCCGGCAGCGCTTCGCCCGTCTTCAGATAGCGTTCGCCGCCGAAATCGTAAGAATGCCAGTTGATCTTGAAACCGAATTTTTGGGCGGCGGCCTCGGACACTTTGAGGGCTTCGCGGGTGACTTCCGGTCCGGTGCCGTCGCCGCCAATTACAGCGATGTCATAAGTTTTCATGCGTTAATTTTGCCTGCAATCGAAACGAGGACGGCTATGCTACCATTTTGGCGCACGGTGACAATGGAATTTTGAAATCAGAAGAAATTTCACCGTTGCAGTATCGAGGAAACAGAAAAACAGGAAGACAGCAAACTACTCGGCGAGAAGTTTTTCGACTTTGCCTTTAAGGTCATCGCGGGCGTTTGTCTCTCGCAAATTTCCCTTTTTGTCCACAAGCCACATTGTTGGAATGCTGGCAATGCCATATTGAGCGCCAAATTTATTTTTCCAATCTTTGCCGTCAAAATATTGCGGCCATGGCATTTCTTCCTTCTGGACAAAACGCTGGAGCAGCTGTTTTCCGGAATCAAAACTGATGCCGATAACTTCAAAACCTTTGGAATGAAATTGTTTATAGGTCTCCTTCACCTGAGGCATTTCGCCCACGCAGGGACCGCACCAAGTCGCCCAAAAATCCACCAGCACGACTTTGCCTTTCATCCGGCTTAAATCCACCTGCGTACCGTCCAACGCCGTGAATTTGATGTCGAGTGGTTTCCCCACTGCGTCAAGCCGCCGAAGAATGCCTTCGGCTTTGGTTTTGATGTCCTCTGAAACAGGAAATGTCAAAATTTCGTTTGCAATCGAGCGCGCCTTTTCGTCGGGGGAATTGGCGGCAAGGTTAAGCAACATCTCATATGGCTTGTCTTGCTTGGGGTAGTCCTTGATCAATTCACGAATGTCTTTTTCCCGCTCGATTTCACGGGCATTCGAGTCAAGCCAACGGTCGAATCTTTTCCGCTGAACTATTGCCACATGCAATTGGAATTTGTCTGTGTCAGTCAATTTCGGATCAGCAAGCAATGTTTGCTGGGCGGTTGCCCAAACAGAAAAGATGTCTTTATCATATCCATCGAAAAATGCGGTCTCCCACATTTTACATTCTAGCTGTTTCGCTGTGATTGCGTCTGTGTTGTCTGGGAAGCGCGTGTAAAAATCCTTGGCTTTGTCTGCGGCCACAATCGCCGCAGCTGCTTCTTGTTTGTTAAATTTTTCCCTTTGTTCATCGGTCGGCGGTTGCTTTTTCCATTCGAGCGGCGGTTTTGGCAACATGGCGGCTTGCTGCAATTCTTTCCAGGCGACATCGGCGTTACTGTGCATTGGTGTGTTGTTGGTTGGTTCCGCATGCGCGGCTTTGCAAGCCGTCAGTATGATGACAAGGCTTGCCACTGCGGCGATATTGAAAATCTTCATGGGCTAGCAGGGAACTTTAATTTTTCATGATGCGGAAACAAGTGAATTTTGCATTCGACATTCGGCACTCGAAATTTGAAATTCCGTCTGATGGTTTTGCCCTACAAAGTCGCCACGCTGCTGTATTGCTTCAACGAGCGCGATGAGGTGCTTTTGCTCGAACGCGCGCAGGAGCCGAACCGCGGTTTGTGGAGTCCCTGTGGCGGGAAATTGAAAATGGACAGCGGCGAATCGCCCTACGCCTGCGCCTGCCGCGAGGCGCACGAAGAAACCGGCCTGTCGCTGCGCCCCGAAGATTTGCACCTGACCGGCCTCGTCAGCGAACACGGCTTCCAAGGCCGGACGCACTGGCTGATGTTTTTGTTCGAGGTCAAGCCGCGCCTGAAAACATTGCCGCCCCACCACGCCGAAGGCCGTTTTCAATTCTTCGCCCGCGCCGCGCTCGAGGGTTTGAAGCTGCCGCAAACCGACCGGGAACAAATCTGGCCCTGGTTCTGGCGGCATCGCGGCGGATTTTTCGCGGCGCACTGCCATTGCCATCCCGACGGGCGCAACGACTGGACACTCGAAGAGTCGAGGGTCGAGCGTCGAGGGTCGAGGGCCAGAAAGAAATTTTCCGGCAAGACGCGTCCTGCTCTCGACTCTCGACCTTCGACTCTCGACTGATTTATGGACGAGCCCATCATTGATTTGCACAGCGACGATTATTTCATGCGCGAGGCCTTGCGGCAGGCGGCCCGCGCCGATGAAGCCGGCGAGGTGCCGGTCGGCGCGGTCGTCGTGCGCGCAGGCCGGATTATTGCCCGC
>Ga0208355_1000094_pt1 | contig 43154 bp, 39 predicted proteins | sample NGESurdeep072012_6_FD_184458 | JGI IMG/M metagenome (GOLD analysis project Ga0208355, IMG submission 184458) | Arctic peat soil microbial communities from Barrow, Alaska - NGEE Surface sample 210-3 deep-072012 (SPAdes) | ecosystem: Environmental > Terrestrial > Soil > Wetlands > Peat ... | reverse complement strand
CGGTCCCGCGAGCCGTGAGGGCAAAGCGACCGAATCACGTCTGGATGGTGGATCTGACGGACGTGAAAGGCCTGTTCGGGATCGTGACGTTCAAGGTCGCGGTCGTCTTCGACGCGTTCTCGCGAATGCCGCTCTCGGCCAGGGTGTTTTCCAAGGAGGCTTCCGCCGCTGAAATCGCCCGGTTCGTTTCGAGGACGGCGAAGCAGCACGGGCGACCATCTCACTTCGTTTCGGATCAGGCTCGCTGCTTCAAAGGACAGGTCTTTCGCCGGAAGCTCAGGAGGCTTGAGGTGAAGCAAAGGTTCGGGGAGGGCTCGATCGCGCTAATCGAGCGCCTCTGGAGGACGCTGAAGGACACGCTCGGCCTCCGCCTGCTGCGACCGATCGCGGCCGAAGACTTGCTGGACAAGATCGAGATGGGCCTCCTCCACTACGCGCACTTCCGCCCGCATCAGGCGCTCCGTGGGGCGACACCGGCAGAGGTCTACTTCGGACGGACGCCAGCGCATCTCTCTGCGATCCCACCTCCTCGCGGCAGGCCGGGAGAAGGCCCGATGGATTCACCGTTTCACATCGAGTATCTCGATGCGGAGCGGATGTTGCCGGTCTTGGTTCGAAAAGCAGCCTGAAAGGGCGGGCACCGCGTCGATTTCGTTCTAGCCGGGGCGTCCTGCGTCTTTGGCTAGGTTACTATCCCTCTTTTCGTGAAAACAAACTGGAGATTGCTGCGGAGCTGTGTGTCGATCCTGCTCTGCGCCTGGGCGCCGCAGGTCGATGCTGGCACGGGGCACCGGAAGGCCGCGAAGGTCTCGCAGCCCGGCTTCAGCGCCCGCGGCGCGAACGACCCGTCGAGAAGGCCGCGCCTCACCTCGGCCAGGGCCTCGGGTTCGTCCGTCCTGAGAGTTCAGATTCTCCTCGATCGCGTGCACTTCTCGCCGGGGGAGATCGACGGCCGCTACGGTGGCAACACGCGACGGGCGGTGGCCGCCTTCAACAAAGCTCGTCAGCTGAAGGGAGGGGAGAGGGCGGAGGCGAAGACCTGGGTCGAGCTGAACCGTGATGAAGCGCCGGCCGTGGTGCCGTATGTCGTGACCTCCGAGGACGTCGCGGGCCCTTTCGAGAGGCTCCCCGTCGAGACGATCGAGAAGGCAAAGCTGAGCGCGCTGGGCTTCGAATCGCCGATCGAGGGGCTCGGTGAGAAATTCCATGCGAGTCCGCGGCTGCTTCGTGCGCTGAACCCCGGCGCCGCATTCGACAAGGCGGGGATCGAGATCCAGGTTCCGAACGTGGAGAGACCGCCGCTTGCGAAGACCCATGGCATGAGCGTTCGGGTGAGCGAGACGGATCATTCGGTTGTGGCCCTCGGTCCGGATGGGAGCGTGATGGCGCGCTACCCGGCGACGGTGGGGAGCGAGCACGATCCGCTTCCGATCGGGGAGTGGAAGATCAACGGCGTTGCCTGGAACCCGAGCTTCAGCTACAACCCCGAGCTCTTCTGGGATTCCGAGCCGGGCGACGAGAAGGCCAAGCTACCCCCTGGACCGAACAATCCCGTGGGCGTGGTCTGGATCGACCTGTCGAAGCCGCACTACGGAATCCATGGCTCGCCGGAGCCGTCGACCATCGGAGGCTCGACGTCGCACGGCTGCATCCGGCTGGCGAACTGGGACGCGCTCGAGCTCGGCCACCTCGTGTCGCCGGGGACGCCCGCCGTTCTCGAGAAGTGATGTCACCTTGCGCGCTCTCGCTGCCGTCGCCGCCGTTCTTCTGGGGCTCGCGTCCTCAGTCCCCACCGGCGCGGCCGACCAGCGTCCGCCCGCCCGTTCTTGGAGCATCGGCGGGCGCTCGGGGAAGCTCCTGGCGTTCATCGAGACCAGGGAGGGGCTCGCGGAGCTGGAGCGCGCCGGTCTCAGAGTGACCATCGAGGAGCCCGGCGTCTATCCGTTCAAGTGGCCGGAGGGCTGGCCGGCGAACCGGACGACGTCCGGCGCGAGCGTCATTCTGCTGACGCCGTTCTCGGCGAAGAAAGACGGCCGCATCGGGTCCTACGTTCTGGGGAGCTGGCCGAACGAAGGGGGCATGAAGGAGTCATCGCCTGCCGCCAAGTATGCGGCTACCAAAGCCGCGTATGCGTTGCCGCGCGGGTTCGTCAAGGTGACGAAAGCGACCGCCTCGACACGCCTCTCGGAGCATTTCCGCCTCGGCGATTTCCTCACGAAGGATCAGCCAGACATCTGGCCGAAGTACCTCGTGCTCGATCTGAAGCTCGTCGACAAGCTCGAGCTTCTGATCGACGCCCTTCACGAGGCAGGACATCCCGTGAGGGGCCTTCACGTCATGAGCGGTTTCCGGACGCCAAAGTACAACGCGCGCGCGGTCGGTCCGGGGAACCGGTCCGCCATTTCACGGCACCTGTATGGGGACGCGGCGGACGTCTATCCCGACGACGACGGGGACGGCCAGATCGACGACCTGAACGGGGATGGTCACGTGGATCTCGCGGACGCGCGGATTCTGGCGGAGGCCGCCGAGAACGAGGAGAAGAAGTATCCCGATCTCGCGGGAGGGATCGGTATCTACCCCGCGACGGCCGCGCACGGCCCGGTCGTTCACGTCGACACGCGCGGGGAGCGGGCACGCTGGTGACCGTGAAGAAGACGGGCGTTCCCGCGTGGCTCATCCCGACCCTTCTCGGGTTCGTCTTGTTCGCGCTTCTGGGCTGGCGTTTCCTGAGAATCGATAGTGGCGACCCTCCCATGCGGGAGCGAACGGTCACGCCGAGGAGCCGGTCACCTCGCGTGACAGCGAAGGCACCGGTGCCGCAGCGCCGAAGCGTGGGCGACACGAGGACCGCTCCGTCTCCACATGAGCTTTCGATGCCGGTCGCCGGCGTCGATCCCCGCATGCTGCACGACAACTTCTCGGAGACGCGAGGCGGCACCCGCCCGCACGGGGCGCTCGACATCGTCGCGCCGCGGGGGACGCCGGTGCTCGCCGCGGACGACGGGGTCGTGAGGAAGCTCTTCACGAGCGTGCCGGGTGGACTTACGGTTTACGAGTTCGACCTGGAAGAGCGGTATTGCTACTACTACGCGCATCTCGACGGTTACGCGCCCGACCTCCACGAAGGCCAGCGGCTTCGAAAGGGAGACCTGGTCGGTTACGTGGGGACGACCGGCAACGCGCGGAAGGACGCGCCCCACCTCCACTTTGCCGTCAGCCGTCTCGACCCGGACAAGAAGTGGTGGACCGGGACGCCGATCGACCCGTACCCGCTCCTCGTCAAGGCTCCTTGATCAGCTCCTGGCGTTTCATCTTGTACTGTAGGGGCGCAATGGGATTTGCCGGGGGCTATGGCGCGTAGATACGAGGGTCACGCCCTCGGTCTTTCAATCCCGGCCCGCAGGCGGGAATTCTGTCCGAGCGGCGATTTAGGTTCGAGTAATCGGCCTTTTCCTAGAAGGCGTCCGCAGGTAGGACTCGAACCTACAACATTCTGGTTAACAGCCGGGGCAACGGACTCATGAGCCCTCAGACCTTCATGCTCCAGGCGATCGCGCGCTGCCTGAGGGCTTCCCTCGGCGCGATGTCCGGAAGGTCGAGGAGCACGGGCGCGATCGGAAGGTCGCCCGGATCCCAGTCCACGAGCGCTGCGACGGCCGGCGCAAGGCGCTCGGCGAGCGGCCAGCTTCGTGCCGACTTTCGCGCGAGCCGCGCCGTCACCGCTACGTCGGTCGCCGTCTCCTCCCCGTCGCCGAAGAGCTCGGACACGGCCGCGCCGCTCCGCCGTCTCGCGAGCGCGATCGCGTACTCCGTCCAGTTCGGCAGGGGCACGCCGAGCCGCTCCTCCTCGAAGAGGCGGAGAACCTCCATGAACCGGTCTCCCGCCCGCGCCACCTGCCGGCGCGCGTCGGGGGTCTCGGCGCCTTCCGGGACCTCGAGCGCGAGCGCGGCCGCGTGGTGCCTTTCCACGAGGTCGCGGAAGCGGGTCCAGTTCATCTGAGCGTGGAAGCCGGTCCGGCGCAGCCCCTCGGAGCCGGCCGACGCGAGCGCGCGCAGGGCTTCTTCGCGCGCGCGGGTGCCCGGCGTCCAACGGCCGGCCGAGAGGAGCACGACGGCTCCGAGCGCGAGGTCGGCGGCGCGGACCGTCCGGAGAGCCTCCCGCGCGCGGGCGCCCGTCGCCGAACGATCCACGAGCCGCTCGGCCGCGAGAAGGCGCGCGCCCGTCTTCGCGAGGAGGCGCACGCCCTCGGCGCGGTCGGGCGCGCCGTGGAACACCTCCGCGTACGGCGGAAGGAGGGCGGCCGGCCCCGCGACCACGCGCCGCGCCGCGACGAGCTCCATGTTCCAGAACGTCGGAGGCAGGAGACGCAGGCCCCGCCGCGCGACGGCCGCGACGGAAGCCTCCACGCGGCGGCTCTTCGCCGTCTCGAAGACGGCCTTGGCGAGATGCCGTTCGAGGGCGGGGACATCACGGACGGGCGCGTCGAGAACCGCGAGCAGCTCGAAGGGGTCGCCGGGATGACCCGTGCCGTCGCGGCCGAGCACCGTCGTCCCCTCCCCGAGCCCGAGCGCGCCGCCGAGAGCCGCTCCTGCCCAGGCGTCGCCGGCGGCGTCCGTCAGCGCCGAGACGAGCGCGCGCACCGCCTCGGCCGCGCGCGCTTCGGCGCCGGCGTCCCGCGCCCCCGTGAAGGGCCGGCCCGCATCGCCCGTATCGATCACCACGGCGTTCGGAGAGAATAGCCGAATGCCGCCGCCTTCGGTCCTCCGTGCCACCCTCGAATACGACGGAGGCCACTACCGCGGCTGGCAGACGCAGATCAACGCCCGCACGGTGCAGGGCGAGCTCATGCGCGCCTGCCGCGAGGTGCTCGGCCCGGACGTCAAGATCAACGGCGCGGGCCGCACCGACGCGGGCGTCCACGCCTTCGCGCAGGTCGCCTCCCTTCATGGCGTGAGCGTCCGGGCCGCCGACCTCGGCAAGGTGCGCCAGAACCTGAACGACCTGCTCCCGCCCGACATCAACGTGCTCCGGCTCGCCGTGGCGCCGCCCTCGTTCCACGCGCGCCACTCCGCCGCCGAACGCATCTACCGCTACCGCATCTCGCGCCGGCGCACCGCGTTCGGCAAGCGTTTCGTCTACTGGGTGAAGGACCACCTCGACGCGTCCGCCATGCAGGCGGCCGCCGACCTCTTCGTCGGCCGGCACGATTTCGGGAGCTTCGCGGAGAACGCCGAGGGCCACGACTCCACGCTCGTGGAGGTTGCGTTCGCACGCGTGGAGACGCCGCCCGACGCGCCCGATCTCATCTTCTTCCGGATTGGCGCCTCGCATTTCCTCTGGAAGATGGTGCGGCGCCTCACCGGCACGCTTCTCGAGGTGGGCCGGGGGCGGCTCGACGCGGCGGGCGTCCGCGCGCTCCTCGAGAGCCGCTCCGGAAAGCCGGCCGAATGGACGGCCCCGCCCTCGGGCCTCTTCCTCGAATCGGTCGCGTACCCGGGCGATCCGCCGCCTCCGGCGATCGATCCCTTCCGGCCCGGGTTCTGACGAGGAATAAAGAAGAGGAACTTTCTCTTAGAAGGGTATTAAGGAGAACCTCTTGAGATTTCCAGCTCTCGTCGCCGCGGTCGCCGGCGCACTCGTAGCCTCGCAGGCCGCTCGGGCAGACGCCCGACCCTCTTCCCCCCCCGCCGTCCACATTCCGTTTGTCGAGGGCAAGCCCTTCGCGGAGATCCTGAGGCGCGCCAGGGCCGAGAACAAACCCGTCATGCTCGACGTCGTGGCGTCGTGGTGCGGGCCGTGCAAGATCATGGACAAGACGACGTTCTCTGACCCCGGCTTCGTCGACTGGGCGAAGAAGACCGTCATCCCCGCGCGTGTCGACGCGGAAAGAGGCGAGGGACGACGCATCTCGGCGCGCTACCAGGCCTTCTCGTTTCCGACGGTGGTCTTCCTCGACGGCGACGGAAACGAGATCGACCGTCTCGTGGGCGGCTACGGGGCCGTCGATTTTCAGCGCGGCGCCGAAGCCCTTCTCGCCGGACGGAGCCATTTGCTCGTGGCCCTTGCGAGGCTGAAGGCGGCCTGGAACGCGGAGGAGGCCATCCCGGTGTCGAACGCCCTCGCCGCGCGGGGCGACCTCGCGCGGGTGCGCCCGATCGCGCTGCGCATCGTCAGTGAGGAGGGTGATCTCGGCCGGCCCGAGATCTTCCAGGTCTTCGCGCAGCTCGTCGCCATCGAGACGCTCGACAACGACCACTCCCCCGAGACGGGCGACCTCATCGCGACCTTCCTCCCCAAGCTCGGGAACGACCCGCGTCGCGCCTTCCTGGCCGCGGCGCTCGTGACCGGCCTCGGGAAGCGCGGCGACGTCGCGGCGGCGCGCGCCGTGACGGCGAAAACTCTCCTCGCCGTGGGCGAAGCCTCCCCGTACTCCGCCGACGTGCTCGCGGCTCTCGGCGCCGCCGAGCGCAAGGCCGGCAACGTCCCGGAGGCGCTCCTCGCGTTCCAGCGCGCCGCGGCTCTCGCCGAGAAGAACGGCGCCGCCCCGGGGTCGCGCGTCGAGCGGCAGTTCGACCTCGCCGAAGCGCTCGCCACGAGCGGAAAGCCCGCCGAGGCGAAAAAGGCTTACGGCGCCGGGACCGCGATCGGGCCGCTCGACACGCAGCTCGCCGCGCGGGCGGCGCGCGTCGCGCTCGCCTTGAAGGAGCCGGCCGCCGCCGTCCAGCACGCGCGCCAGGCCGTCGAGTTGTCGAGCGGGGAGGACGCGAGCGCCCAGGGAGCTCTCGCGGCGGCCCTCCGCGCCACCGGAGACCGGGCCGGCGCTTCGGCGGCCCTCAAGAAGGCGGCCGATCTCGACCCCGCCAATCCCGAGTACCGCGTGGCCACTCCCGAAAAGCCGAAGAAGAAAGCCGTCAAGGCCTCCTGAGAAAAGGAGGCGACGTGGCGCGCAGGTGGTCGCCCGCGGGCATCCTCCTCTCTCCCGTGGGCCTCGCCCCCGCGACCGCTTCCGTCGACGCGTTCCGGTCCGCCGCGAAGGAGGCCGCCGGGCCGGCGGGATTCGTGGAGGTCGTCACCCATGACGGGGACCCTCGGGAACCGGCGCGCCTTTCCGCCCTCTTCGCGACGCCCGGCCGGCCGGAGACGCGCGGCACGCTCCTGTTCCTGCACGGCAAGGGCGGCTGCGGCGCCGAGTGGACGAAGGATGCCGTGCGCGCGCTCCGCCTCGGCTTCAACGTCCTCGTGCCCGAGCTGCGCGGCCACCCGCCCTCTACGGGGACGCGGATCACCTACGGGATCCGCGAGACGAACGACCTCCTCCTCCTCCTCGACCTCGCCGCGGCCCGCTTCGGCGTGAAGCGCGCGCGTCTCGGCATCGACGGCTGCTCGATGGGCGCTCTTCTCGCTCTTCAGCTCGCCGCCGCCGCCCCGCCCGCCGCGCTGTGGCTGCAGTCGCCGTTCGCCGACATGAAGAAAATGGCCGCGCACTATTTGCACCGCGCGACCGGGCTGCCCGCCTTCCTCTTCGCGCTCCCCGTGCGTTTTTTCCTGTGGCGCCTCGCCCGCACCGAGGGGCTCGACCTCTCGCAAGCGGACCCGGTGCGCGCGGCCCGGCGCGTGACGTGCCCGACCGTCGTCGTGCACGGCGAGGACGACGGGCTCGTGCCGATCCGCTTCGCGCTGCGCGTTTACGAGGCGCTCGCCGGAGAGAAGACTTTCTGGCGCGTGCCACGCTGCGGCCACTGCCACCACGCAGACGAGCCGCAGGCGCTAAGCCGGGCGGAATACGAGAAGCGCTGGACGGAGTTCTTCCGCCCCCGCCCCGCGTGAGCGTCAGTCCCTGGCGCGTGGGAGCTGCGAAAAGCCCGCGGCGAAGGCGCCGATTCCCGCAGCCAACCGCACGAGAAGCGTCAGGGACGACAGCCCGTGGAGCCGTCCCCAATCCTGCCTCAGGGGATTCGTCTTCAGGGCGAGATCGATGGGGCCCATCCGTTCCCGGAGCGCCATCATCTCGGGCGTGATGACGTAGAGCGACGCGATCGCGGCCACGGCCGCGACGGCGAGAAGCCGCAGCGCCAGGCCGCGCGCGCGGGGAGACCACGCGTTCGCGCGATTCCAAAACACGAGCCCGAGAACGAGAAGGACGACGGCCCCGAGCGACACGGCGTCGAGGCCGTCGAGGAGCGCCCGGTTCACGGCGCCCGCGGCGTGACGGCTCGGGGCGGCGAGGAGGACGGTGCGCGCGCCGAACCCCCCGAAGAAGGCGAGCATTCCGCACCAGAGCGCGGCCATGAACAGCCACACGCCGGCGAGGAGCGTCCGGCCCCGGGCCGTCATGGGTTCCTCTCCGGCGGGGCCATGCGTTCCATGCGCCCTCAGACCTCCGCGACCCACTCGGGTGTCACGAGGTTCGGGAGGATGCCGCAGGCGTGCCCGCGGGCGAGGAGCCGGCGCACGGCCTCGCGCCCACGCGCGCCATAGGAGCGGGTCCAGTCGTTCACGTACATGCCCACGAAGCGGTCCGCCTTTTCGCGCGGGAGTCCGCGCGCGAAGCGCATCGCGTCCGTGAGGGCGTCCTCGCGGTGGAGGAGCGCGTACTCGATGGACCGAAAGAGCGCGCGCGACACGCGCGCGATGAGTTCCGGCCCGAGGTCCTTCCGGACGGCATTGCCTCCGAGGGGCAGCGGCAGGGAGGTCTCCTCCTTCCAGACGACGCCGAGGTCGGCCACGAGGCGGAAGCCCTCGTCCTTCCAGGTCAGCTGGCCCTCGTGGATGACGACGCCGGCGTCCACGTCGCCGCGCGTGACGGCCTCGCCCACCTTGTCGAAAGGCGTCACGACCGGGATCGAGGCGGGGGCGTAGATCCTGAGCGCGAGGGCGGCGGTCGTGAGCGCGCCGGGAATCGCGACGCGCCGCCCCGCGAGGTCGGCCAGGGTCCGCGGCGCCCCCGCCTCCTCGCGCGCGATCACGCACGGTCCGTAGCCGTCGCCGAAGGAGGCCCCGTGCGGCAGCAGCACGTACCGGTCCGCGAGAAATGCGTATGCGTGAAAGGAAATAGCCGTGATCGCGAGCTCGCCCGAGAGCGCCCGCCGGTTCAGGGTCTCGATGTCAGCGAGCTCGTGACGATACGAAACGCCCTCGGTGTCGACCGCGTTCTCGCGCAGTCCGTAGAACATGAAGGCGTCGTCGGAATCGGGCGAGTGTGCGAGGACGAGTGTCTGGCTCATGCGATGTCTCCGATTTTTCTCCGCGCGCGATCGTAGCCCGGATGCGAGGTCGACACGGTCTCGCGGGACCGGATGGCGGGCGGGTGAAAAAACTTCGCACGTCAAGAAAAAAATTCTTGATTCGTGGTCGAAACTCTCTACAATTCTCTTCAGCAAGAAAAAAGGACGGCGAGGTGATCTTGAGTCACTTCACCGTCCTTACGGAAAACCCCGAGCTCTTTTGAAAATCGATCGACAACGAAAATTTCAGGGTTCTTTCGGCAGTCGGCAGATCCAGAAAACGCGAGGTTCCCGTCCTTCGAGGGGCGGCCAACCTAGCACGCGGCTTTCGGGACTGTCAATCAAATCTGCCAAGAGGAGGTGACAGTCCACATGCCAGCAAAGAAGAAGGCCGCCAAGAAGAGCACCAAGAAGGCGAAAAAGGGTAAGAAGTAGGTACCCTCTCATAACCTGTTCTTATCAAGGTATTTCCGGGATTCGGGGGCTGAACCAGCCCCCTTATTTTTTGTTCGGAGGCGTGGGGAGGTACGGCCACCCCGGCAGATTTCCACAGCCTCATCCTCGTCTTTTCCACGGACGTATATAAACGTTTATATACTCAGTCGATGTCTCTTTCTCACGTCCTTCTCGGGCTGCTCGCGCGCGGTCCGGCGAGCGGCTGGGACCTCGGGTCTCACCTCTACGAGGATCCCGCCCTCGGATGGAACGCGGAGCTCGCGCAAATCTATCCCGCTCTCCGCCGCCTCCTGCGCGGCGGCTTCGTCGCGCTCCGGCGGCGGCGCTCTTCGAAGGGCCCGCCCAGGCGCGAGTACCGGCTCACCGCTGCGGGGCGCCGTGAATTTCGCGAATGGCTCGCCGAGCCGCTCGAGATCCCGAAGCCGCACGCTGCCGCTCTCGCCCGGCTCGCCTTCCTCGAGAAGCAATCGCCGGAAACCCGGCTCGTGTCGCTGCGGCTCTACCGCACCCTTCTCTCGGACGAGATGACGCGCACATCGCCCGGGACGACGGCCGCGCGGCGGAGACGGCGCATGCTCCTTGAGACTGAGCTGCACTGGGCGGATGCGGAGATCGCGGCGGCGCTCTCAGGGCGTACGCTCTCCCCGGAGGAACGATGAACGCACGAGAAGCGCTCGCGAGGCTCGAGGGCCTCAGGAACACGCGGGGAAAGGAGGCGGCCGACGCGAAGAAGGCTTGCCTCGCGATCCTCGCGCGTCGCCCCGCCGGCACGGCCCGCGCGGTGGAACGGCTCCACGAGGCCCTGTGCTTCCTGCGCGCGTATCCCGACGACGCCGAGGTGCTCGCGCGCGTTGCGGCGATGCTCGCGGGATTCGCGCGGAGGCCGGACCTTCGCCGCCATCGCCGCGCACTCCGGGACACCGGGATCGCGGGCACCGCGATCCGCTTCCCGTTCTTCGCGGGCACCGCGCGCTGGCTCGCCGCGCGCTGGCCCGACCGTCTCACCATGGACTGGAAGACCTTCACGAACCGCGCGGCGCTCGAGCGCGTCCTGCCCCTCGTCTCTCTTCCCGCCGAGGCGCCGGGTCTCGACGAGCTGGATCTCGGCGCGCGCGGCTGGGTGAGGCGGCTCAAGGGTCCCTCCGAGACGGATGCGGCGTTTCTGATCCGCCGGCTCGCGGCGCTGGGGCGCGACCGCTTCGAGCAGGAGTGGGCCTACGAAGGGCTCGAGCTGCCCCTCGTCCTCGCGCCGGATCCGGGCGGGCCGGCACGCACGCACGCCGCGTCTCCGGTTTCCGCGGTCCACTTCCAGACCGCGCCTTTCGCGAGCGGGCGGCCCGACGTCCGGCGCGACGTCGCGCGGCCTCCCAAGAGCGTCGTCATAGCCTCTCCGGCGGAAGGCCGTAGCCTCCTGGACCTCGCGCGCGAATCGATGGTCACGCGCCAGCGCGATCTCGACGTCTTCCAGTGGGGAGACCCGGACGGCGTCCGCCTCGTGCACTTCGAAGACGGCCTCTCGTTCGTCGTGATCGGCGCGATGACGGAACGCCGGCTCCTCCTCGAATCCGTCTACGGCTTCCTGACGCTGAAGAACGGCGTGCCGATCAGCTACGTCCTCGTGAGCGCGCTCTTCGGCTCCTCGGAGATCGCCTACAACGTGTTCGAGACGTTCCGCGGGGGCGAGTCGGGCCGCATCTACGGAAAGGTCCTCTCCACGGCGCGGCATCTCTTCGGATCGGACGTCTTCACGATCTTCCCGTACCAGCTCGGAGGCTACGGCAACCCCGAGGCGCTCGCATCGGGAGCCTGGTGGTTCTACCAGAAGCTCGGCTTCCGGCCGCGGGCGCCGCGCGTCGTGGCGCTCATGAACGACGAGCTCGACCGAATGAAAGCGGATCCGGCGTACCGTTCCTCCGTCGCCACGCTGAAGATTCTCGCGTCCGAGAATCTCTACTTCCATCTCGGGAAAGAGCGCGACGACGCGATCGGCGTCCTCGAGCTGCCGAACGTCGGCCTCGCGGTGACCGACATGCTCGCCCGGCGCTTCGGCTCGGACCGCGAGAAGGCCGAGGCCACCCTGACCCTCGAGGCGCGGGACCTCCTCGGCCTCCGCTCGCTCAGCGGCTGGAGCGCGGGAGAGCGCCTCGCGTTCCGCCGATGGGCGCCTCTCGTGGCGATCCTGCCCGAGGTCGCGCGCTGGACAGCGGCCGAGAAGCGCGGTCTTGCCGCGGTCATCCGGGCGAAGGGCGGCCGCCACGAATCGGACTTCGTCCGCCTCTTCGACGCACACCGCCCGCTGCGGCGGGCGATCGCGAGACGAGCGGCGCCCCCGAAGCCCGAATCCGCCTGACGCCCGGACTCCTCAGCCCGGGCTGAGGTTCGCGAAGCGGGCAACAAACTTCTTGCGGCCCGCGTGATCGAAGTAGACGACCACTTTCTCCGCGTCGCCCGAGCCCTCGATCGTGAGGACGACGCCGGTTCCGTATTCCGGGTGGCGCACTTTCGAACCGCGCCGGAAGCCGGAGGCCGTGGGCGGCGGCGGCGTGCGCTTCATGACGGGGCGGACCGGCGTGATCCGCCGCGCCGGGAAATGCCGGGAGGGAGATTTCTGCGAATAGGAAGAGGGGGCGGCCTCCTGGGATTCGTTCTCGTAGTCGGGAAAGAGCGAACCGCCCGACGAGGCGCCTCCGAAACCGCGACCGCTTCCAAAGCCGCGGCCCGAGCCGAAGCCCCGCTCGCGGGCGCCGCCTCTCTCTCCACCTTCTAAGAAATCCCCCGGTCTTCCCCTTCCGAAACCAGAAGTCAGATCTTCTCGAATGAGCACACTTTCCGGAATCGCCTCGAGGAACGGCGACGGCTCGCGGCTCATCCATTCGCCGCGCACCATCCGCCGGAGGACGTACGAGAGCGTCAGGCGCTCTTTCGCGCGGGTCATCCCGACGTATGCGAGGCGGCGCTCCTCCTCGAACTGGTCGTCGTCGTCCTTCGACGACGCGTGGGGAAGCGAGCCGTCCTCGAAGCCCGCGAGGAACACGTCGTCGAACTCGAGGCCCTTGGCCGCGTGGAGCGTGATGAGGAGGATGCCCTTCTTCTCGTCCGCGTCGTCGGCGTCGGCCCGGAGCGTCACGGCGTCGAGGAAGCCTGCGGCGGACGGGTCGTCCCCCTCGCCTCCGAACGAGGCCGCGTGCTCGTGCTCCCGCGCGGCGGCCAGCAGCTCGTCGAGGTTCTCGCGCCGCGCCTCGTCCTGCGGGTCGAGGGAATTCTCGTAGAGCTTCGCGAGACCGGTCTCCTCCAGCATGAGCGCCACGGCGGCCCCGGCGCCGGTTCCCTCCACGAGACCGAACTCGCGCAGCTTCGTGACGAGCCCCCGGAATTCGGTCAGCGCCTTCTTCGCGCGCTCGGTGAGATCCCGGGGCAGGGACTCGAGCGCCGCGAGGAGCGAGGCGCCGCGCTCGGCCGCGGCGGCCTCGACCGCCTCCCTCGTGGCCGCGCCGATGCCCCGCGCCGGCACGTTGACGACCCTTCGGAACGACACGTCGTCGGCCGGGTTCACCGCGAGGCGCAGGTATGCGAGTGCGTCCTTGATCTCGGCGCGCTCGTAGAACTTCGTCCCGCCCACGAGGATGTACGGCATGTTCGAGCGCAGGAGCTCGTCCTCGAAGGCGCGCGACTGCGCGTTCGTCCGGTACAACACCGCCACCTCGGAACCCGGGCGCGCGCGCCGCGCGGCGGCGATCCGGGAGACGATCTCCTTCGCCTCGTCGCGCTCCTCGTCGAAGACGGCGAGGCGCACCTTCTCTCCCCCCGTCTTCGTGGCCTTCAGCGTCTTGCCGAGGCGGCGGCGGTTCTCGGCCACGACCGCGCTCGCGGCCTTCAGGATCGGCGCCGTCGAGCGGTAGTTCCGCTCGAGGCGGACCGTCTTCGCCGTCGGGAAGTCGCGCGTGAACTCCAGGATGTTCGACACGTCCGCACCGCGCCAGCGGTAGATGGACTGGTCCTCGTCGCCGACGACGAAGAGATTTCCGGCCTCCCCCGCGATGAGCCGCACGAGCTTCGCCTGGACGCGGTTCGTGTCCTGATATTCGTCCACGAGGAGATGCCGGATGCTCTTCTGCAGCAACGCGCGCACGTCGTCCCGCGTGGCCACGAGTCGCGTCGACAGGATGAGGAGATCGTCGAAGTCGAGAGCCTTGGAAGCCCGCAGCGCTTTCTCGTACGCGCGGGAAATGTCGGCGAGACGCGATCCCAAAAAGTCGCCGAAACGGAGCGGGAAGTCGTCGGGCTGGATCCCCTCGTTCTTGGCCTGCGAGATCCGCGACTGGATCTGGCGCGGCGTGGCCGACTTCTCGGGCAGGGCGACTTCCTTCATCGCGCGCTTCACGACGGCGAGCTGGTCGTCCGAGTCGAAGACGACGAAGCCCTTCGGCACTGCCGCCTCGTCCGGAAAGCGCCTGAGAAGGCGCACGCCCCACGCGTGAAACGTCCCGACGAACGAGCGCGGCCGCTCCGTGCCGAGGAGCGCGCCGACGCGGTCTTTCATCTCGCCAGCGGCCTTGTTTGTGAAGGTGACCGCGACGACGCCTTCCTGCGGCACGCCATGCGCCACGACCCACGCGAGGCGGCGGGTGAGGACGCGCGTCTTCCCCGAGCCCGCGCCCGCGAGGACGAGAAGCGGCCCCTCGCCGTGCGACACGGCGGCGGCCTGTTCGGGGTTGAGGCCTTCGAGAAGATCTTCCGGGCGGGCGACCAAGGGTGGCGATGGTAGCGCAGCGCGCCAGCGGCGCGGTGCGGCATGATCCGTGGCGCCCATGGCGTTCGTCCTCGCCCTCGACCAGGGCACGACCAGTTCGCGCGCGCTCGTCTTCGACCACGGCGGCGCCGTGCGCGGCATGGCCCAGCAGGAGCTCAGGCAGATCTATCCCGAGCCCGGCTGGGTCGAGCACGATCCGACGGAAATCTGGGCGACGCAGTCGGGCGTGATGCACGAGGCGCTCGCGAAGGCGGGCATCACGGGCCGCGACGTCGCGGCCATCGGCATCACGAACCAGCGCGAGACGACGCTCCTCTGGGAGCGCGCGACGGGGCGTCCGCTCGCGAACGCGATCGTCTGGCAGGACCGAAGAACCGCGCCGATGTGCGACGCGCTCCGCGCGGCCGGCCACGAGGCGGCGCTCGCCGCGAAGACCGGCCTCGTCCTCGACGCCTATTTTTCTGGCACGAAGTTGAAGTGGCTGCTCGACCACTTGCCGGGGGCGCGTGTTCGCGCGGAGAGGGGCGAGCTCGCCTTCGGCACGATCGACACGTGGCTCGTCTGGAAGCTCACGAATGGGGCCGTGCACGTGACCGACGCCTCGAATGCAAGCCGGACGCTGCTTTACGACATCCACACCGGGACATGGGACGACGAGCTCCTCGCGCTCTTCGACGTTCCGAGAGAAGTCCTGCCCCGCGTCGTCTCCTCCTCGGAAGTGATCGCTCTGGCGGCGCTCGGCGGAGCGGCAGGAGCGGAGGTTCCGATCGCGGGCATCGCGGGGGATCAGCAGGCGGCCCTCTTCGGGCAGGCTTGCGACCGGCCCGGCCTCGCGAAGAACACCTACGGCACCGGCTGTTTCCTGCTCCTCAACACCGGGGGGCACGCGGTCCCCTCGAAAAACCGCCTGCTCACGACCGTCGCCTGGGACCTCGGCGGCGCCCTCACCTACGCCCTCGAGGGCAGCGTCTTCGTCGGGGGCGCCGCCGTGCAATGGCTGAGGGACGGGCTGAAACTCATCCGGACGGCCGCCGACGTCGAGGCGCTCGCCGCGAGCGAGACCGACAACGGGGGCGTGTACATGGTGCCGGCCTTCGCGGGGCTCGGCGCGCCGCACTGGGACCCCTACGCGCGGGGCGCCGTCTTTGGGCTCACCCGCGGCTCGACCGGCGGGCATCTCGCGCGCGCGGTTCTCGAGTCGATCGCCTTCCAGAGCGCCGACGTCCTCTACGCCATGGAGAAGGACGCCGGCGTCACGCTGACCGAGCTGCGCGTCGACGGCCGCGCCACCGCGAACGAGCTCCTCATGCAGTTCCAGGCCGATCTCCTCGGCGTGCCCGTCGTCCGGCCCGAGGTCCTCGAGACGACCGCCCTCGGCGCCGCGTATCTCGCCGGCCTCGCCGTCGGCTATTGGAAGGACGCCGAAGAGATACGCGCGAACTGGACGGTCGCCCGCCGCTTCGAGCCTGCGTGTCGCGCGATCGCGCGGCGGCGCTCCGCGCCGCGTGGGAACGGGCCGTCGCCCGCGCGAAGGGCTGGGCGTAAGGGATCCGTCGGGGGGCGGCCGCGCCCATCACTCGACCGTCACCGACTTCGCGAGGTTGCGCGGCTGGTCCACGTCGCAGCCGCGGCGCCGCGCGACGTGGTAGGCGAGGAGCTGAAGCGGCACGACCGACACGATCGGCTGGAGCGCCGGATGGATCTTCGGCAGGGTCACGACGGCGTCGGCGAAGGTCGACACGTCCGCGTCTCCCGGGCTCACGAGGGCAATGACAACGGCGTCGCGCGCCTTTGCTTCCCTGAGGTTCGAGGCGATCTTCTCGTAGAGCGCGTCATCGGGCGCGAGGCCGATCACGGGCATCTTGTCGTCGAGGAGAGCGATCGGCCCGTGCTTCATCTCGCCGCCCGGATACCCCTCCGCGTGGAGATAGGAGATCTCCTTGAGCTTGAGCGCGCCCTCGAGGGCGATCGGGTAATGGGCGCCGCGCCCGAGAAAGAGCATGTCCCTCGCGTGCTCGAGGCGGCGGGCGAGCTTCTCGATCTCGGGTTCGAGGGCAAGCGCCTCGCGAAGGGCGGCGGGAAGCCGCGCGAGGCCCGCGAGGAACGCCGCGTCGACGGGCTCTTCCTGCGGGGCGCGCGCGGCCTTGACGTAGTGCGCGAAGAGCGCCAGCGCCACGAGCTGCGTCGTGAAGGCCTTCGTCGAGGCGACGCCGATTTCGGGCCCCGCGTGCGTCGCGATGACGCCATCCACCATCCGCGCGATCGCCGAGTTCGGCACGTTCACGAGGCCCGTCGTGCGCGCTCCGAGGCGGCGGGCCTCTTTCAGCGCGGCCACGGTGTCGGCCGTCTCGCCGGACTGCGAGATGCCGAGGACGAGCGTCCTCTGGTCCACGAGCGGCGAGCGGTAGCGGAACTCGGAGGCGTAGTCCACGCCCACGCGCACGCGGGCGATGTCCTCGACGAGGAACTTACCGACGAGGCCCGCGTGCCAGCTCGTGCCGCAGGCTACGATCTGTACGCGGTCGATGCCGCGAAGGAGCCCGCGCGGCACGCCCATCTCCTCCTCGTTGAAGAGTCCCGTCTCGAGGGAGAGCTTGTTGCCGATCGTCTCTATGACGACGGTGGGCTGCTCGGCGATCTCCTTCGCCATGAAGTGCGGGTATCCGCCCTTCTCGGCCGAGACCGCGTCCCACGGCACGCAGCGAGAAGGCCGCTCGCGAGGCATGCCATCGAAGCCCGTCACGGTGACGGCCGACGCTGTCAGGCGCGCCAGGTCGCCGTCCTCGAGGAAAATCAGGTTGCGCGTGTATGCGAGGAGCGCCGTCGCATCCGAGGCGACGAAATTCTCGCCTTCGCCGAGGCCGAGCACGAGGGGCGGACCCCACTTGAGCGCGTACAGGACGCCGGGCTCGTCCGCCGAGAAGAGGACGAGCGCGAACATCCCTTCGAAGGACGAAACGGTCCGGCGCACGATCTCGGCGAAGGGCGTGCCCGGTTCGGCCCTCTGCGCCGCGCCGAGGGCCTGCGCGACGACCTCGGTGTCGGTCTCGGAAAGGAACCGGACTCCCTGCGCCTGGAGTCCTTGCTTCACCGCCAGGAAGTTCTCGATGATGCCGTTGTGGATGACGACGACGCGACCGGACGCGTCGCGGTGCGGGTGCGCGTTTTCCTCGGAGGGCCGGCCGTGCGTGGCCCAGCGCGTGTGTCCGATGCCGAACCTTCCCTGCGGCGGGTTCTTCGCGATCTTCTCCGTGAGGTTTCCGAGCTTGCCCTCGCTGCGCGCGACGCGCACGACCGCGTCGTCTCCCACGACCGCGATCCCCGCCGAGTCGTAGCCCCGGTACTCGAGGCGCTTCAGCCCGTCGAGAAGGACCGGCGTCGCCTCGCGGGCCCCGACGTACCCGACGATTCCGCACATGTCAGGCCTATTTCTTCCCGGCGGCCTTGCGTTCCCGGTACTTCGCGCCGCCGCCTTGCAGGTTCGTCTGGGGCGCGCGTGCCAGAGCGAGGGCGTTTTCGGGAACGTCGTCGGTCACGGTCGTGCCCGCCGCGATGATGGCGCCGTCGCCGATCGTGACCGGGGCGACGAACTGCACGTCCGAGCCGACGAAGACGTCGCGGCCGATTGTCGTCCGGTTTTTCGCGAAGCCGTCGTAGTTGCACGTGATGACGCCCGCGCCCACGTTCGTGCGCTCGCCGATCTCGGTATCGCCGAGGTAGGTGAGGTGATTCGCCTTGACGCCGGTGTGGAGCTTCGCCTTCTTCGTCTCGACGAAATTGCCGACGTGGACCCCTCCCGCGAGATCGGTTCCCTCGCGCAGGCGCGCGAAGGGACCCACGACCGCGCCGTCGCCGACGACCGCCGACTCGATCACGCAGTAGGGCCTCACCGTCACGCTCTTCCCGAAGATCGAGTCCCTCACGACCGTCCCCTGCCCGATCCGGCTGCCCGTGCCGACGCGCGTCTTCCCGAGGAGCGTCACGAACGGCTCGACGACCACGTCCGTGCCGAGGGTGACGCCATCGTCGAGCGTGATCGTCTCGGGGCGGAGGAGGGTCGCGCCCGCGGCCATCGCGGCCTCCGCGTTGCGGCCGCGGAGAATCGTGTCCACGCGGGCAAGATCGGCGCGGGAATTCACGCCGAGCGCGGCCGCCGGATCCCCTTCGACGGTGACGACCTTCCGCTTCGCCTTGGCCGCGAGCGCGAGCACGTCGGTCAGATAGAACTCGTTCTGGGAGTTCTTCGAGGTCAGGAGAGGAAGCGCCTTTTCGAGAAAAGCCCGATCGAACGCATACGTCCCCGTATTGATCTCCACGATCTTCTTCTCGTTGTTCGAAGAATCTTTCTCTTCAACGACTTTCCGGAAGCGCCCGCCGCGATCCCGCACGATGCGACCGTAGCCCGACGGGTTCGTGACGCGCGCCGTCAAGACCGCGGCGGCCGCCTTCGGATCCGCCTCGAGGGCGCTGAGGAGGCCAAGGACGGCCCTCGCGTCGAGCAGCGGGACGTCGCCCGACAAGACGACGACGCGCCGCGCCTTCCCGAACTCCGTCGCTGCGGCGCGGACAGCATCACCGGTGCCGCGAGGCGGATCCTGAATGGCCACGCGGACGTCCGGATGGGCCTTCAGGTGCTCACCGATGGCGGCGTTCTCCTTCGAAACGACGACGACGACGTGGCCCGCGTCTCCCGCCACGGCCTTCGCGGTGTCGAGAACCCGGTCGAGAAGCGGGCGGCCCGCGGCTTCGTGCAGGACTTTCGGCCGCTCGGACCTCATCCTCACGCCGCGACCCGCGGCGAGGAGGACGACAACGGTCATGCGCCTCCCGCGACGAGCTCCGTGAAACCCTGCGTTCCCCGAAGGGCGGCGAGGTCGGCTTCGAGTCGGGCCTGAATGCGGTTCTGGTCGTCGGCGGCGATGGCCTTCTTCAGGCTCTGGAGCGCCTGGTCGACGTCCCCCTGAAGCGCGAAGCAGCAGGCCGTGAGGTAGTGCACGCGGCCGTCGCCGTCGCGGCGACCCGCGTTCCTGCGGAGGAGGTCGAGCGCCTTGTCGACATTGCCGCGGTTCTTTTCGAACACGGCCGCGTGGTACAGCTCCTCGGGCTCGGCCGCGGCGGCGCCCTTCGTCTTCTTTCCAGCGCGGCACGCCCCGAGGTACATCCGCGCGCGGTCGAGGTATTCCTTCTCCTCCGGATGCTTCTCGATGAGGTCTTCGAAGCGCCGCGCGGCCTCGTCGAGGTGGCGTTTGTGGAAGAGCTCGATGGCCTTCTCGTATTCCTTGCGCGCCGCCGAGGCTTCGCGCGCCGCCTCCTTCAAGGAAGCGGGGGCCTTGCGCGCCTTGTCGGGCTCGGGCCCTCCGAGCTTCAGCTGTCGGATCTTCTTCTCGAGGTCCTCGAGCGGCAGCCCGAGCTCTTTCGAGAGGGTTTGCATGTCCATCCGGCCGAAGTTTGCCTTCAGCCATTTGGCGTCGTCGTCGGTCCACTTTCGGACAGTCATTGGAGGGGCCTCCCGGTGGGACCCGGGCTCAGGGAGCCCGGACAAGGACGGCGAATTCTCGTCACGCCGCTCCCCCGCGTCAAGGCGCACGAAATCAGGCCTGAATCGTGGCCTTCCGGGCCCCAAAACGGGGCGTTCGGGCGCCAGCGCCGTAGAATCGCGATAGCCTGACGCCGTGTACGAAGCCCCGATTTTCTGCACGCGGTGCGCCGCCCGTCTGGAAGAGCAGGCGATGGGCGTCTCGTCGAAGAAGGTCCCGGTCTGCGTGCGCTGCGGCGCCGTCCACTGGATCGACCCGAAAATCGCCGCGGGCATCCTCATCGTGAAGGGCGACCGCGTCCTCCTCGTGAAGCGCGGCATCGAGCCCGGATACGGCCGCTGGACGTTTCCCGGCGGACACGTGGACCGCGGCGAGACCCTCGAGGAGGCCGCGCTGCGCGAGACTCTCGAGGAGTGCGGCGTCACGGCGGACCTCGGAGATCTCCTCGGCGCCTTCTCCTATCCGGGGAGGCCCGTCGTCATCGTGATCTACCGGGGGTCGCTCGCGGTCGGCAGCCGCGAGCCCCATGCGGGCGACGAGACCCTGGAGGTCGGCTGGTTCACGGCGGACGAGGCCGCGGGGCTCGAGCTCGCCTTCCGCTCGGTGGCCGACGCGCTCAGCCGGCTCTTCGGGCGGACCTATTCGGCATGAGGAACAAGACATGCGCCGCAACATTCGTTTTCTCGTCCCGCTTTTCGCCCTCGTCCTCTTCGCGGCCCTCGCGCCGGCGGACGAAGCGATCGTCGCCACGAAGCCGGCTCCCGCGGGCCTCGAAAAGGCCGCCTTCGCGGGCGGCTGTTTCTGGTGCATGCAGGGGCCGTACGACAACCTGCCGGGCGTCGTCTCGACGACCGTGGGTTACACCGGCGGCGAGAAGGCGAACCCCACGTATCACGAGGTCGGTGCGGGCGGCACGGGGCACATCGAGTCGATCGAGATCGTCTTCGACCCGAAGAAGGTCTCCTACGAGAAGCTCCTCGACGTCTTCTGGCACAATGTCGATCCCATGAATCCGTATGGGCAGTTCTGCGACAACGGCTCGCAGTACCGCACCGCGATCTTCTTCGAAAACGACGCGCAGCGGGTGGCGGCGGAGGCCTCGAAGAAGGCGCTCGCGGCGTCGGGAGTCCTGAAGACGCCCATCGCCACGGAGATTCTGAAGGCCGGAACTTTCTGGAAGGCCGAGGAATACCACCAGAGCTATTACAAAAAGAACCCGATCCGCTACAACTTCTACCGCTCGGGCTGCGGGCGCGACGCGCGCCTGAAAGAGATCTGGGGCGACGCCGCCCCAAGGCACTGAGCCTAAGGCTCCCCGGGCAGCCGCGTGCGCGAGAAGACCGTGGCGCTTAGTTTCACCGGCACAGAGCGCGGCACGAGGCGGCCCGACGCGATCCACGCGCGATCGAGGAAGTGCGTCACGACGTAGGCCTTCTTCTTCGCGAGCGCCTCGAGGCCGATCTTCGCTACGGCTTCGGGCGTCATCTCGGGGAAGGGCGTCGCCTCGGCGCCGCGCATACCCGCGACTGCGTGGAAATTCGTCTTCGTGTAGCCCGGGCAGAGGCACGTCACGGTAACGCCGTCCTTTTTCGCCTCCTCGTGGAGCGCGTGCGAGAACGACAGGACGAATGCCTTGCTGGCCGCGTACGCCGAGAAATAGGGCACGGGCAGGAACGCCGCGGTCGAGGCGACGTTCAGAATGCCGCCCCCGTGCCGCGCGCGCATGGCCACGAGGAAGCGGTGCGTGAGCTCGGCCGTCGCGACGACGTTGAGTTGCAGCATTCCGAGCACGCGCTCGAGAGGCAACTCGGTCTCCGGTCCGTTCAGTCCGAAACCCGCGTTGTTCACGAGGATCGAGACGGCCCTCCCCGAGCCCTCCGTGGAGGCGAACAGGGCCTCGCGCCCCTCCGGCGTCCCGAGATCGGCGGCGAGAAACGACGCGTCGATCCCGTTCGCCTTCGAGAGCTCCTCGGCGAGCCGGGCGAGGGCGTCGCCCCGGCGTGCCACGAGGAAAAGATCGCGGCCCGATTCCGCGAGCAGGCGCGCGAACGAAGCGCCGATACCCGAGGACGCACCCGTGACGACGGCGAGGCCCCCATCCGTAACGCCTTCGCCCGTCACGACGTGCCTCGCGGCATGCGGATGACTTCCGACACCCGGTAGCCGAGCAGTGTCCGGAGGACGCCCGCGGGCGCGAAGAGATCGAGGCCCAGAGACGGAGCCGGCGACGGCAGGACCGAGAGGACGAGCGGCGGACCGCCCGCCGCAAGGACGGTGTAAACGCCGAACCAGTTGCGCGCGCCGACGGCCTTCACGCGCGCCTCGTCCCCGTCCACGCGCAGCGGAAAGTCGGACTCCGCGTCCCGCGTCCAAAGGTGCGGGGGGCCGGAAGCGGCCTCGCCCGAGAGCTTCAGGGCGCGCTTCAGGAGCGAGGCGGCGGGATCTCGCAGCGCCTTCGAAGAGAGCGAGAACGGCACCGTCGCGTATCCCGCGGCCTTCAGCTCGGCGAACGCATTCGACGAGATCCAAAGGGCCGACGATCCCCCGATCGTCGCGACGCCCTCCGGCCAGAGGCCGGGCAGCAGGAACTCGGTGGCCGTCGCGAAGTCGGGGAAAAAGAGCGTGCCGCCCACCTCCTTCGACTCGTACGCGGCGGGCGGAGCGGGAATCGGCGTGGCGCCCCGCGGAGCGTTCGCCTGCACCCGCACCCAGTCCTCGCGCCGCCGCGCGGACTCGCGTTTTTCGATGCGCACGCGTCCCGACCAGCGCAGCCTCAGACCGGCCTTGCCGAACTCGAGGACCTCGACCTCGCGGCGCGTCGACTCGGGCACGTCTCCGATGTCGAGGCCGGGCAGGTTCGGGTCGAGCGCGAGAACGAGTCCGGCCGCGAGCGGCAGATCGCGGAGACGCGCGGGAACGGGAGACGACGCGACGGGCGCCGGTTTCTTCTCGCGCGCCCCGGGCCCGCAGGAGAGCGCGAACGCCGCGACGAGAGCCGGGGCGGCGCGATGCGGTACGCGCATGAGGCTACCGATTCGCCGCGTCGTTGAGCCGTTCGTCCAGCGGGATCGGATAGACCTCGGTCGCGTTGATCTTTTCCCGCTGGGCGCGGAAGCGGTTCAGCGACGTGACAAAGCGTATGTCCCCCGTAACCGTGGAGGGGACCTCGCGCTCGAACTCTGCGCGGAAGTCGAGGAGGATCTGCGAAAGACCCACCTTGAGCGCGGGCGCCTTCCAGTCCACGTTCCGGGGGTCGGCGAGGAAGACGCGGGCAGCCGCCTCGAGTCGCGCGTCGAGATCGGCCGGCTCCCAGGGTTCCTTCTGAAGGGGGGGGCCGCCCCGCCGCGCCTTCACGAGCGCGAAATGAACGCGCGCGTCCGTGAACCGCTTGTATGCGATCGAGGTCATGGCGTTCAGCGAAAGGTTCTTTCCCCCCACGACGTACGTGGTTTCCGAGTCGAACCGGTGCGCGATCTCCTTGAAGTTGGCGGGCCGGTTGAATCGCAGGACGCCGCGCAGGGCGCAGGCGTTATGCGCGTTGATCCAGTAGGCGAGCCGGTCCGGTTCGGTCGGGAAGAGGTGTGGATGCGAGTCGGGAGAGACGCGCGCGACCTCCGCGAGGTACTCCTCGAGAAGCGCCTCGTCGACCGAGACCGCCGCGTAGTCCACGAGGCCATCCGTGACCGCTTTGTCGAGAAGGCGGCCGAGGAGAGCATGCGGGAACTTTCCGGCCGACGGGACGTCGGTGGCCGCCTTGACCTTCGGCTTCACGACTTCGCACGAAGCCCCCGGAAGGACGACGGCCATCACGGCGAGAAAGACGGTGGCGTGGAGGCGCCCGGATGCGACGTTCGGTTTCATGGTGCGTTCAGCCGATGATGTCTTCGGTCCCGTCGACGCCGAGGACGTTGCCGCTCAGCCAGACGGTGTCGGGCCGCGAAAGCGCAACGATCACCCGCGCGACGTCGTCGGGCGTCGTGAGGCGGCCCGCCGGGTGGATCGCGAGGCAGCGCCCGATCATCGCGGCGTTGTCGGGGATCTTGCGCAGGGCGGGCGTGTCCGTGACACCCGCGCGAATCGCGTTGACGGCGATCTTCCTCGTGACGAGCTCGACGGCGAGCTGCCGGCAGTGACTCTCGAGCGCCGCCTTGGCAGCAGACACCGCGCCGTAAGACTTCCAGATGCGGTGGCCGCCGGCCGACGTCATCGCGAAGACGTGCCCGCCCTCGGCGAGGAGTCCGGCCGCGAGGAGGTCCTGCACCCAGTAAACGAGCGAGTGCGCCATGACGTCGAGGGTCATGTCCATCTGGGCTTTCGAGATCCGGTCGCCGGCCTCGGGAGCCAGGAACGGCTTCAGCGTTCCGAAGGCGAGGGAATGCAGAACCACGTCGATCCCGGCGCGCCGGCCCTCGGCGTCGAGTATCCCCGCCATCGCGGCGAGAGCCTCGACCCGCTTCTCGTCGTCGGCGGCGTTCATGTTGAAGAAGACGGGACGGCTGCCCGCCGCCTCGATTTCCTTCGTGATGCGCTCGACGTTGGGCTGGGTCGCCCGGCGATCGAGGTGGACGCCGAACACGTTGCGGCCCGCCCGGGCGAGCGCGAGGGACACGCCCTCGCCGAAGCCAGAGGAGGCGCCGAGAACGAGGGCCCAGTTGCGCGGCGTCGTCATGCGCCGAATCCTAACCTACCGGGGCGTCAGGGAAAGTAACCGCGGATCGTCTTGGCGCGCAGCTTCGGGTTCTTGAGCCTCACCTCGATCGCGCGGAACTGGTCCTCGCCCTTCGAGGAATTCGTGAGGTACCGCAGGAAGTACTGCGAGCGGAGCTCCGTTTCGATCTTCCGGTAGACCTCGGCCAGGGCGGACGCCTTGCCGATGAAGAACGCCTCGGCCCCCGTGTCGGCGGCGAGCTCGGTCATCTTCGATTTGATCCCCATGTCGAGGAACGAGAGGTTCAGGCCGATGAAGTAGACCGGCACGCCGGCCGCGCGTGCGTAGCGGCGCAGCGTTTGGTAGTCGGTCCACGAGTGGTTGTCGTCGCCGTCCGTGAGGACCACGATCGCCTTCCGCCCCGGCAGCGCGCGGAATTGATAGAGGGCCATCACGACGGCGTCGTAGAGCGCCGTTTCGCCCGACGCGTGCGTCTCGGCGATCGCGCGCTCGAGATCCACGGACTTGTGCGTGAGGGACGCGAGGAGCGTGGGCCGCTCGCGGAACTCGATCACGAAGCCCTGGTCCTTTTCCTTCGAGACGAGCTTCTGCGCGAACTCCGAGGCCGCCTGGTGCACGAGCGGCATCGCTTCCCTCATCGAGCCCGAGCCGTCGATGACGATGCCGAGCGACAGCGGAAGCGATTCGGCGAACTCGAAGCTCGAGAGATCCTGCTTCACGGCATCCTCGGTCACCGTGAAGTCCTCGCGCGTGAGGTCCTTCACGAGGCGCCCGTTGGAGTCGAAGACCGAGACCGGAAGCTCGACGAGGTTCACCTCGACCTTCGACATGAAGCGCGACTCGCCCTTCAGGAGCTTGAGGTCCGTGAACTCCTTTCCTTCCGCGTCCGTCGCCGTCGCCCGCATGAGCGTGGCCTTCTGGATCTTCCCGACGGGCACGGTGACCGTGAACGGCGGCTCGGTCCACTCCTTGAGCATCGTGTCGTCCAGCCAGAGCTGGAGCTTCTTCGCTTCCCCGCCCGCAATGGACTGCAGCGCGACCTTCAGCTCCACCGTGTCGCCGGCGGACTTCTGCTTCGGGAGCTCCAGGATGCGCACGGCGAGGCGGGAATCCTTCTCGTTGAGGGCCCATGCGTCGGCGTCCACGAAGTTGCCCTGCACGTCGAAACCGAGGACCTTGAGCGTCTGCTTTTTAGGGACCTTCCCGAGGTCGATCTCGACGGTGTAGGGCGGGCGGTTCTTGACGAGAATCTTCTTTTCCTCGAGGTAGAACTCGACCCGACGGACGGGCTCCTTCACCTCGCACTCGATCCTGAGTAGGCCGACCGGCACTTCCTGGGTCGGCGCGAGGATCTTCACGAAACCGGTGGCGTTCGTAGGGATCACGGGCCGGTTCTCGGCCTCGAGCACCACGGACGCCGCGCTCGGCATTCCCGCGAGATCGCCGCCGGCGTCCTCCGCGCGGAACGTGGACGACATCGCGGGAACCGTGAGCGAGATCGCGCGGGTGCCGAGGACCCGGCCCGCGACGCCCTCCAGCCGGAACTGGAGGTTGAACGTGCCGGGCGACAAGGCGCGGAGGAACGTGATGGCGACGGGTTTCGAGACGTTCGTCACGTCGGAATTCGACAGGTCGATGTCGACGGGGACGCGGAAGGTCTCGACGGCCTCTCCCTTGTCGTTCGTGACGTCGCACGCGAGGAAGAACGAGTAAACGCGCGGCTGCGCGTTTCCCGCCCCGCGGAGGTCTCCCCGGCTGACCGAAAGCACGAACTTGACCGCGGTCTTCTCGCCCGTGCGTCCGAGGTACTGCTCGCGCACGTCGATCGGGATCGAGATCCCCGGCGCGTCGAGTCGCGTCTTTTGGGCACCTCCGGGAGGCGCCGGCTGGCCGAGGGCGGCCCCCGACAGGGCGAGAAGGATCGGGGCCAGGGCGAGACTCTTTCGCATTCCGGCATCGTATGCTGTCTTTCTCAAGCGACACTTCCCCCGTTCAGGAGGGCCCGATGCAATTTTCCTTCCGCCGCCCCGTCCGGACGCTTCTGGGCCTCGCCCTTTTCGCGGCCCAGCTCCCCGCGGCTAGCACGCCCCCGCCGGCGCCCGCCACCTCGGACGCCTGGCTCGACTCCACGTCCGCCCGGTGGGACGAGACGGCCCAGAAGATCTGGGCCTTCTCCGAAACGGCCCTCGAGGAAACGCAGTCGGCCGCTCTCCTCTCGGACCTTCTCGAGAAAGAAGGCTTCACTGTGACCCGCGGCGTCGCGGGGATGCCGACGGCGTTCGTGGCGTCCGCCGGGAGCGGGTCCCCCGTGATCGGGATCCTCGCCGAGTACGACGCTCTTCCCGGCCTTTCGCAGGTGGCGGGCGCCTCGAAAAAGACGCCGCTCGTCGCGGGCGCTCCCGGACATGGATGCGGCCACAATCTCCTCGGCACGGCGGCCGTCGCCGCCGCCGTCGCCGCGAACCACGAGCGCCTCCTCGCGAAGCTGCCGGGCACGATTCGCGTCTTCGGCACACCCGCCGAAGAGCAGCTCCTCGGCAAGCCCTTCATGCTGAGAGACGGCGTTTTCGCGGGTACCGACGCCGTCCTCGCGTGGCATCCCGCGGACGCGACCTACGTGTGCACGAAGCCTTATCTCGCGATCGCCGCGATCGACGTGGAATTCTTCGGAAAGACGGCGCATGCCGCCATGAATCCGTGGCTCGGGCGAAGCGCGCTCGACGCCGTCGAGATCTTCGATCATGCCCTCGCGCTCATGCGCGAGCACGTCCTCCCCACGGCGCGCCTCCATCGCGCGATCAAGAACGGCGGCCTTGCAGCGAACATCATTCCCGACTACGCCCGTGTCCAGTGGTTCGTGAGAGACGAGTCCGGCGCGCGCGTCGACGAGATGCTGTCTCGCATCCGCAAGGCGGCCGAGGGCGCGGGCCTCGCGACGGAGACGACCTCGAAGGTCAGCCTTCTCGCCTCGACGCGCGAGCCGCTTTTCAACGGCGAGCTCTCGAAGGTCCTTCAGAAGAATCTCGTTCGCGTCGGCGCGCCCGCGTGGGACGCCGCCGACCTCGCGCTCGCGCGGGGCATTCAGAAGGAAGTCGGCGTTCCCGAGGCCGGCCTCGCGGACACCGTTCTCCCCTATGCCCCCGGCCACGGGTCCGGGGCCTCGTCCGACGTGGGAGAGACGAGCGGGGCGCTGCCGCTCGCCGAGCTCGCGGTCGCGACGGGCGCCGCCGGCCAACCGTGGCACCACTGGGCCGTGACGTCCTGCGCGGGGCACGCGCTCGGGCGGAAAGGCATGCTCGTCGCGGCGAAAGTCCTCGCGTCGTCCGTGACCGACCTCCTGAACGATGCCCGGACGGTCGCAGCCGCGAAGGCCGAGTTTCAGAAGTCGACTGCCGGTAAGCCCTACGTGAGCCCGCTCGCGAAAGACGCCGTGCCCAAGGTGTACTGAGGGGCGCTACGCCGCCGCGCGGGCGGTGTGAGCCGCGAAGAACTCCTCGACGGCGTCGAGGAACGCCTGCGGGCTCTCGAGGGACGCGATGCGGCGGCGCAGATCCCCCCCGTTCGGCAGGCCGTGCGTGTACCAGCCCGTGAATGTGCGCAGCTTCGCGATGACGGCCTTCGGCGCGTCCGCGTCGTCACTCTGGATGAGGCGGAAGTGGTCGAGGATGACGTCGCGGCGTTCCGCAAGCGTCGCCTCCCGATAGGGGCGGCCGGCCAGAAGCTCCGACGCCTGCCGGAAAATCCACGGATTCTTCATCGTGGCGCGGCCGCACATCACGGCGTCGCAGCCGGTCTCCCTGAACATCGCGAGAACGTCTTCAGGCGTCGCGACGTCGCCGTTCCCGACGACCGGGATCGTCACGGCTTCCTTGAGGCGCGCGATGCGGCTCCAGTCGGCGCGGCCCGTGTACATCTGCTTCGCCGTCCGCGCGTGCAGCGCGACCGCGGCGGCGCCCTCGCCCGCGCAGATCCGGCCGAGCTCGAGATAGTTCACGGCTTCGTCGGTCACCCCGAGCCGGAATTTCACCGTGAGCGGCGTCGTCTTCAGCGCCTTGCGGCAGACCGCGATGATTCCCCTGGCCTTGCCCAGATCGCGCATGAGGCCCGCGCCGGCGCAGCCCTTGAGGATCTTGTTCGCGGGGCACCCCATGTTGATGTCGCACACGTCGAGGCCCATCTCCTCGACGCGCTCCGCGGCGATCTCCATGCGCTCTCTGTCCGCTCCGTAAATCTGGACCGACAGCGGGCGTTCGGCGGGATCGAAGCGCAGCAGCCGCTCAGTCTTGCGGTTTCCGCGCGTGAGACCCTCGGACGAGATGAACTCCATCGTCACGAGGCCGACGCCGCCGATGCGCCGGAGGAGCAGGCGGTACGTCATGTCGGTGATCCCCGCCATCGGGGCGAGGATCAGCGGGGGGTCGACGGCGCAGGGACGCGTCCCCGCGCCGCCGTAAACGAGGGGCATACCAGGAAGCTTACTGGCCGGTGGCCTTCGCGGGCGGGGCGGAAGCCGGCGCCGCGGGATTCACGAGGCTTTCCACCTCGAAAGACCCCTGATAGAGCGCGAAGGCGCCGGGCGCGACCTTCTGGTCGCGCGTGAGGCCGACGACGTACGCGTGCCGCCCGGGCGTAAGGCCCTCGAGCCAGACGGGCTCGACCTTCGTGAGCGTGACCTCAGGCTGCGTGTCGACCTTGTACCGCAGGCGGCAGGAATCCGCGACGGACTGCTCGGCCACCGGGCACCCCGAGACGAGGACGTCGAGGAGGACCTTGCCGGCGTCGCCCTTCACCTTTCCGCGGGGCGCGACCACCGTGAGCACCGGCGAGCCGGCCTCTACCGTGTTCTTGCCGTCCTTCTCGCCCACGTGGAACGTCACGGACGCGAGCGCGGAAGGCTCCTTGATGGCCTCGCCCCACGGGCGCACCGGGAAGATGCGGACCATGTGCGTGCCCTTCGGCAGGCTCTTGAACGTGTAGGGTTTCGTCGCGTCGCGCCACGGGAACGTCGAGGAGATGTTGTCGACGAGGATCTCCAGTCGCTGCCCCGTCTTCGTCGCGGCGTCCTCGAAGGTCTCGAAGTTCGCGAGCTCCACCTTGAGCGTCACGGGGGCACCCTTGGCGGGCGGCTGCCCCGCCGCAGCCTCCGGAATCGGGATCACCTCATCCCGGGCCGGAGAGACGATTTTGAGCGTCACCGGACCCGTGGGACCGCGCCCGTCGGCGATTCCCGCCACGGGAGACTTCGGATCCTTCGGGGCCGCCGTCTGCGCAAAGGCCGGATGGAGCAGGACGACGGTGAGGCCCAGGGCGAAGGTCTTCGACAGATGGCTGGTGGTGAGTTTCACGCGCACTCCTTGAAAAAATGTCCTTGGGGCGCGACGGCGCCGCAGAGCCGCGGAGAATAGCAGCAAGAACGGGGCCTGAAAAAGGGAAAGTTAGGGCCCCGAACGCACCCACCCTTCGGGCACGGCGAAAAGGCGGGGATCCGCTCCGATATGCACGTTCGTGAGGCTGATGGTCGACTTCTGCTCTTTTCCGTCCGCCCCGGCGATCTCGCGGTCGAAGCGCATGACGAGCCCGTCGAGATCCGCGGCCACCCAGTAGGTCGTCGTCGGCGATCCGGGCACGGCCGGATCGTCGTCGAAGCGCCAGAGGGCGCACGCGTGTCCCGCGAAGACTTCGTCGCCTTCGCGGTGATAAATGCTGAGGTTTCGCCGCGCGGCCTCGACTTTCTCGTCGAATCCCGCGGCGAGCGAAATCCCGCCGGGCAGCTCTCCCACCGCCTCCTGAAACGGAACGTCCCGCACCGTCTTCGCGGCCGGGTCCAGCCGGAAGGCGCGCCGCGCCGCCAGGTCGAGGACGAGGGCCGGGCCGTCCTTCGGCCCCTTGCGGCGCAGGTCGCCGCGCACGGCGATGTCGAACGACGCCTTCGCGACGCCGTCGATCCGGAGCGTCACGCGCGCGCGGTAACCCTGTGTCTTCACGCGCGGAGGCGCGCCGAAAGGATCGGCCGCGCAGCCCGGAAGGAGGAGCATCGTCCCAAGGAAAGTCCCGAAGAAAAGCGGCGGAAGGAAGCGGGCGGTTCGTCTCACGTTCGCCTCCTCGGCGGCGCGACGGGAACTTCGAGCCCGAGGAAGTGCTGGAAGACCGAAAGCGCGCGGAGCGTGACCCAGCGCGACAGCTCGCCCATGCGCTCGAGGGCGACCGGAAGGCGCTCGGGACGGGGTCTTTCCAGCTTCCAGCGCGCGCGATGGTCGGCGCGGGCGGCGAGCCGCGCGAGGGACCGGGCGAGAACCGGCTCGCTCCGGGACTCGGGCGGCAGGACCGACGCGAGCGCGAGCAGCATTTCGGCGAGATCCGTCTCGTCGCCGCACGGGAACCCCGGCATGACGAGCTCTTCGGGCGCCCCGGCGGCGAGCGCGGCGGGCAGCTCGTCATCGAGGAGCCGGGTCGAGAGGAAGGAAATGGCCCTGGTCACACGCTCACTCCGGGCGTCTTCGGGGAGCGACGCGAAGAGCAGGAGGTCCTTCTCTGTGCGGCCGCGCCCCGCGAGCGCGCGCGCCGCGAGGGCGTCGGCGCCCTCGAGGACGCGCGCATCGCGTTCCCATCCGATCCGCGCCAAGACGCGGAGGGCCGCGCGAAACAGCGGAGCGTCGAGGTTCGTCTCCCCGTGCCGGTCGATCGCGACGAGCACTTTCTCCCACCGGGCGAGAAGGACGTCGCCGGCGTGGTGGAGAAGCGGCAGCGCGCCGTCTCCGCCTATCTCCGTGAGGAAAAGCGCGAGCCACGCGCCGCCGTCGTAGCGGCGCTCGAGCCCCGCGACTCCCGCGCCCTCCCCCGGTTCGAGTCGCGCGCGCAGCAGCGCCAGCATGTCGCGCACAAACGGGTCGCGCGAGAACCCCTGCTTCGCCTTCTTGAGGTCCGGGTCTTTCGCGGGCCGCCCGAGCAGGTCGCGAAGGGCCACGAAACGCGCCGCCGGGCTCTCGCGCGAAACGAGCCAGTCGATCGTCGAGAGGGGCACGGGAAACGGCCCGTCGGGCAGGGGTTTGACCGCGCCGCGCGGGCGCAAGACGCTCCCCGGTTTCTCGCGAACGGGTCGTGACATGCGCTGCGAGGATAATCCAGGCCGCATGAACTTCTTCGCTGCCTCTCCCACGCGCGTCGTCGGGCACCGGGGATCCCCGACGAAGGCGCTCGAAAACACCTTCGAGAGCTTCGACCGCGCCGAGGCCGACGGCGCCGACGCGTTCGAGCTCGACGTCAGGCTCACCCTGGACGGCGAAGCGGTCGTGCACCACGACCCCGACATCGTCCTCGGCTCCCGGCGGGTTCCTCTCGCGACCGTCACCATTCTCGAGCTCAATGAGACCCCGATCGCGCGCGGCGAATTCCACGGATCCGTCCCGACGCTCCGCGACGTGTTTCTAAGGTACGGCCCGGCGGGACGCTACCTCGTCGAGCTGAAGCCGGGCCCCTCACCGCGGCCCGGCCTTCTCGAGTTCCGCGTCGCCGCCCTCCTCGCCCAGTTCGCGCTCCTCGAAAAGGCTCTCGTCCTCTCGTTCTCGCTCGACCCGCTCCGGCGCATCCGGGAGATCGAGCCGCGCATCCAGACGTGTCTGAACTACGACGGCACGGCCCACCGGCCCGAAGGGCGGCTCTGGCCCGATCTTCCAAAGGGGTGCGCCGCGATCGGCCCGAACATGGCGCTCGTCTCCGACGCGCTCTTCCCGCGCGCGAAGGCCGAGGGCCTCGGCGTCCACGTCTGGACGGTGAACGACGCCGCACTCGCCGCGCACCTCGCGCGTCTGGGCGCCGCGAGCGTCATCTCCGACGACGTCTCCGTCACGGGGCCGGCGATCCGCGAGGTGACCGGCGCGCGTCTGCCCCTGGATCTTCTGGCGGGCCGCGCCTGGACGAACATGGCCGAGGTGAAACCATGACCACAGCTCGCAAATTCCTGATCCTCCTTGCCGGCGTCGCCTTTCTGGGCGGCTGCTCGTCAACCACGTCTCCGCTTCCGCTGACCGATACGCCGCCGCCCGCTCCTTCGTCCTCGTCCGTCTTCGCCGGTCACGCCCGCGCGTCCCGATTCGTCCAGGGGGCCTGGGTCGCCGCGCCCGAGTACGACTACGACTTCCTCGTCCTGGAACGGCGTTTCGCCAATCACTGGGAGGCGATCAAAGAGATTCACCGCCGTCACCCGAAATACGACGGCCGCGCCGGCCCCCGCGATCAGACACTGTACTTCCTCGTCCAAATGTCCCCCGCCCCAGACGGGGGCTACGACCTCGTCGTGGAAGGCTCCCTCGGCCGCGGCTCGGGACACGAGAAGGCTGGCGGCGGCGGGCTGGTTCTGGAGCTCGCCTCTGCCCGGAAGGGCTGGTTCATTCCGTTCGACACGATCCGGATCCGTCAGGAACGTCCCTCCGCAGAAGGACGGGTCCAGGAGACCGTCGAGCTGCTGTCGAAGGGGAAGGGCCGTGAGGTCCCGTTCATGAAGATGGAAGAGGAGGGCCTCGTCTATCTGCCCGTCCGTCCATGAGGAGGTCCGACATGGCCAGATGGTCGTCAACGGGAAGACCGTCAAGCTCACTCACGTCTATGCCTCCGCGAGGCCAGGCCAGAGAGACAAGAAGCAAGTCGAGATCCGCGTCATCCTTTCCGACGTGCCGATCAGCGATGAGGACCTCGCCAAAGCGGGCAACCGCGAAGCGCTGGCCGCTGCCGGCAAACTGCACGCGATGGAGTTATTGCTCGGCGAGGATCCGACGGGCGACCCGGGAAAGCGCGCCCTCTCCAACGATATCTACGACGCCGCCTTCAACGGCTCGATTCGGTTGATTGGCTACGACACGTTCGAGATGAAGACGGACGATGGTACAACCATCGCCGGCCGGCACTCCATGGCATCGCCGCACAAGTTCAGCGACACGGGCAAGGGTGTCACCTTCCAGGACGACGTCACTTTCAGTGCGCCGCTCGCGCATTAGCTGCCGGAGTGCGTTTCGCGCCAAAGCATGAATGCAAGCGTAGCCGCAGCTACGCAAGCGATGACACTCGCCCAAAACGGAATGATGCTGCCATTCACGATGACTTCCCACCCGAACGCGACGTGCACCTGCTTTCGCCAGCGCGAGAGCATGAACGGGTGGATACACAGGGACTCGGCTACGTCCCGAATCAGCACCCCGGGCTGCCCGCTAAGCTGCACGGCCTTGAGCTTGAACTCGCGGCTGTATGCCTTGACTCTTCGTGGACCCGCTCTTCCCATCGTGACCTCTCTATCGTTAGCTGAGAGTGTCAACGAAAGCGAAGCAATCTCCCCGGTCCGCTGCAACGCCTTGTTAGGTGCCCGGCCCCCCTTCGGGTGTTCTACTTAGTCTCCGCTCGTAGATTCGAGCCGTGTAGGTGGATGATTTTCCATTGGTGTCCGATATTTTGTAGCACCAGTGTTCGACGCGAATGCACGATGGGGTTGCCGATCTCGAAACTGGCCAACGCCATGCCATCCCCTATAGTGATCTGGAGATCCCTGATAGCCATCGGGTTGATGGGCCGGGACTCCAACATAGGGGATACCCCAACCTGTATCTGCTCCAGACCTGTGAGTCTGGTGGGGGTGGCCGCCGAAGGCAGAAACACGCTCGCGTCGGACGCAAAGAGAGACATGAAACCCTCCGCGTCGGCCGAATTCACGGACGCGACAAGCTTACCGACAACGACCTCGACCTCAGCTCTTGCTGTTGATCGCGGGGCGCTCACGCATGAAACAGCAGTTAGCGCGACCGTGAAGCCGAAGACCAGCACTCCTGACAGATTGGAAGCTCTCATGAAGGTCATATTCTGTGGCACCTAACTAGTATTAGGCCGCAGGTGGATGAGATGGGAAGTGGGCATCACTATTCGAATTCTGGCGCGAATGGGCAGGGATAGCCAGAAGGCGAAGGGCAGGGATATTCGAGTTCGTTCTGCCCGGCGCAGTGCTCCCTCCGTGACGTAAAGATCACCCGCGCGAACCGCGCTCGAAGTGGGCCGCCGGTGGGCCGAGAAATGGTCGGGGCGGCCGGGATCGAACCGGCGACCCCCTGCTCCCAAAGCAGGTGCGCTACCACTGCGCCACGCCCCGTCAGGTAGGATTCTCCGCGATGACGGCGAAGAAGTCGAAGGGAACGCTCGTCCTCCTGCACGGCCTCGGCGGTTCGGGAGAGGATTGGGCCGCGGCGGCGAAGCTCCTCGCGAAGGACTTCACCGTGCGCGCGCTCGACCTCCCGGGCTCGGCTCGAGGTCCGCGGCCGGGCACGGGCTACGAGATAGGGCCGCTCGCGCGCTGGGTCCTCGGCAAGATCGGCCAGAAGCCGGTGCTGCTCGCGGGGCACTCGCTCGGCGGCCGCGTGGCCGGCGAAATGGCGGCGCTCGCGCCGGAGCGCGTTCGCGCCCTCGCTCTCGTGTCGCCGCTCGGGTCGGCGCCGTACGGCCTCATCGACCGCCTCAAGTGGAAGGCGATGTCGCGGCGCGCGCTCCTCGAGAGTGTGCCCGAAAGCTCGCTCAAAAACGCCGCGGGTTATGGCTTCGCCGTGCACGGCCCGGGACGAGCCGGCTTCGTCGCGCGCACGCTCGCGACGCGGACCGGCCCCGCGGGGAAGGACACCGCGCACGCCGCCGAGAAGTACGTGGACGGCGTCCTCGCCGCCAGACCGCTTGCCGAACGGCTGAAGGGGACGTCGATGCCGCTTCTCCTCGTGACCGGGGCGCGCGATCCGCTCGCGCCGGCCGAAGAACTGCGCGCGATTCTGGGCGCCAGGCCGGACGCGGCGCTCCTGGAGATGCCCGGGATCGGGCACTACGCCCTTCTCGAAGATCCTCCGCGCCTCGCGAGGGCGCTCCGCGATTTCTTCGCGGCCGCCTGAGCGGGCACCGCGAGCTTCAAGGTCTCGAGCCATTCGTCAGGGATGCGGCCCGTGAGCGCGGCGCGCTGCGCCGCGAAGAGCGCCGTGAGCCCCTTGCGGCCGGCCGCGAGCAACCTGCGGAGCTGCTCCTCGTCGAACGGCTCGCGCTCGGCGGTGCCCTGGATCTCCACGAAGCGCCCGCTGGACGTGCCGACGACGTTCAGATCCACGTCCGCCGTCGAATCCTCGGAATAGTCGAGATCGAGCAGGATGCGGCCGCCGGCGACGCCGAGGGAGATCGCGGCGACGGCCTCGCGGAGCGGGTTCGCGCGGACGTCGCGCGCCTTCGTGAGCGACGCGCACGCGAGCGCCAGCGCGACGTACGCCCCCGTCACGGAGGCGCAGCGCGTTCCCGCGTCCGCGACGAGAACGTCGCAGTCGAGCGTGATCGTGCGGTCGGCCAGAAGCGAACGGTCCACCACGCCGCGGAGCGCGCGCCCGATGAGGCGCTGGATCTCCACCGTTCTTCCGGTCTGCTTGCCGCGCGCCGCTTCTCGAGGGCTTCTTTCGTGCGTGGCCCGCGGCAGCATCCCGTATTCGGCCGTCACCCATCCGAGCCCCGTGCGCTGCAGGAAGGGCGGGACCCTCGCCTCGACCGAGGCGGTCACGAGGACCTGCGTGCGGCCCTGCGTGATGAGGCACGAGCCTTCGGCATGAGGCACTCTGTCGCAGACGATCGTGACCTCCCGGAGGTCGAGCGGGCCGCGGCCGTCGGCGCGGGGCGGGGCATGAGAAATCGTTGGCATGGCGGCATTCTGGCCCACTCGCGCATGATTCGCGCTAGGGCAGGTCGATGAGTGTCAGGTCCGCGGCGGGACGGCCGAGAAACCGTCCCGCCACGCGGCGCAGCCGCTCGGAGGCGTCCGTCACGAGCAGGCGCGTCGTCCCGTGGGACGTCTCGCCGCGGCGAAACGCGGGAGGAAGCGCCGCTTCGACGGCGCGCGCCGCGGTCTCGGCCGAGTCCACGAGGAGCGTGCCCGGGGGAAGGGCCCCGGCGATCGTGTGCGCGAGGAGCGGGTAATGCGTGCATCCGAGGACGACGACGCGCGCGCCGGAGCGGGCCACGTCCGCGAGGTACAGGGACGCCGCGGCCTGGGCCACTTCGTTCTCCGTCCATCCCTCCTCGGCGAGCGGCACGAAGAGGGGGCACGCCGTGTGCGTGACGTCGCGGCCCGGATCGAGCGCGCGGATGGCGTGGCCGTACGCGTCCGACACCACCGTGGCTTCGGTCGCGAGGACCGCGATGGGCGCGCGCGTGCCGGCGGGGTCGGACGCCCGCGCGGCGGCGACTGCAGCCTCGGCGCCGGGCGCCACGACGCCCACGACGGGAACCGGTGACATCTCCTCGATCGCGTCGAGCGCGAGCGCCGAGGCGGTGTTGCACGCGACGACGACCGCCTTCACGCCCTGCGCAAGCAGGAATCCGATCGCACGGCGCGCGTAACGCCGCACCGTTTCGGGAGACTTCGTGCCGTACGGCAGGCGCGCCGTGTCGCCAAGGTACAGGAGGTCTTCGAAGGGCATGCGCCGGGCCACCGCCTCGAGCACCGTGAGGCCGCCGACACCCGAGTCGAAGAGGCCGATCGGCCGCGGGTCGCTCATGTGCGCTCAGCCGTCGACGCGGGTGTCGGAGACGCGACGGGCGCCTCGGCCGGCGGCTCGTCGGCGGCACGCCGGAGATCGGGCGCGATCGGATGCGTCAGATCCGCGTGTCCGCCGAGCGTCTCGGCGGCGTCTCCCGCGACGAGGAGCACGATGCGCGTGACCGCGGGCAGGTTCTTCGCGAGCGTTACGGCGAGGGCCTGGATCGCGGTGTCCTCCTCGTGCGAGCCCGCCGACCAGCGCGGTCCCGCGGGCGTGCCGGGCTCCTTCGGCGCGGCGAGCGGCGGCGGCGACAGGTCGACGACGGCGATGCCCTCGCGCAACAGGTACGCGCCGCGCAGGGACCAGCCTTCGGGAAAGGGTTTCACGAGCTCGGGCCGGCGCGGCCCGTCCATCACCGCCCCCGCCACCGACCGCAGGAACGCCACGTCGTCGAGAGCCGCGGGAACGTCGCGCGCCTCCGGATGGAGCTGGTCGTCGTTCGGCGACTCGAAATACAGCGACACGCGCCGGGCGGGAATCGGCGTCGGCGGAATGGCGGCCGTCGGCCGGAGGGTCGGCACGAGAGGCGCGGCGGGAGCCGGGCCCCTCAGCCGCCGCCCCGCGAGAAGGGCGCCAAGCAAAAGGAGGAGCAGGGCGACGAGCGCGAGAGCGAAACGGCGCGGCATGAGTCGGCACCAGCCTCAGCTCTTGCCGGGCGGTTTCGGCGCGTATGGCACGGGCGCGACGGCGTCCGCGGTCCGGAAGTACGTGTCGACGCTTCCCGCGAGCGTGTCGGCGACCTGGCGGCGGAACTCGTCCGACCCGATCCGCGCCTCCTCGTCCGGATTCGTGATGAAGGCGATTTCGACGAGGACCGCCGGAGCGTTGACGCCGATGAGAACGCGGAAGGGCGCCTGCTTCACGCCTCGCGTCGTGATCCCGAGCAGCCGGTTGAAGTCGGCCTGCACGATCTCCGCGAGCCGGGCGGACGCCGAGAGATGCTGGTTCTGCGCGAGGTCCCAGAGGATGAGGTCGAGGTCGCGCACGGCCGCGTTCTTGTCGGCCGTGTTCGGCGTCGCGACGGGCGCGGCGTTCTCGCTCTCGGCGAGGAGAGCCGCGGCGCGGTCCGACGCGTCGAGGGAGAGGTAATACACCTCGGTTCCGTGCGCGGTCGCCGCCCGGGAGGCGTTGCAGTGAATCGAGAGGAAGACGTCGGCTTTCGCCGCGTTCGCGGCGGCGGCGCGGTCATCGAGACCGACCGTCGCGTCGGAGCTCCGCGTCGTGACGACATGGTAGCCGCGCCGCGCGAGGACCTCCTGAACCGTCTTCGTGAGCGCGAGCGTCGCGTTTTTCTCGAGAAGGCCGCCGGGGCCCTTCGCCCCCTCCTCGACGCCGCCGTGTCCCGGGTCGAGGACGACGGTTTTCACCTTCGAGGCGGGTGGCGGGCTGGGCGCCAGGACGGGCGCGCGGGCGCCCGCCGCAGGCGTCACGGCACCCGCCGCGCGTCTCGTGACGTCCACGACGAGGCGCGGCGGGGCGCCGAGCGCATAGACGTTCGCGAGGAGCCCCTTTTCACGAAAGACGATCGTCAGGTCGCCCGCGCGGACGAGGAGGCGCGCGACCCGCGGCGAGTCGAGGAGTCTTTCGGGAGACGGCGCCGTGAGGCGCGCGTTCAGAACGTGCAGGACCACCTGCTCGGCTGTCGCCTCCACGGCATACGACGGCGTCTGCGAGAAGCGAAAGACGACCTTCGTCGTCTCGCCGAGATCGGCCACCGACGGCTCGACCGCGATCTCGGCGAGATCGGACCGGTGCACGGACAGCGTGCGCGTCGCCCGGTCCCACGTCAGGGAGAGTCCCGCCATCGGACCCACGACCTTCTGGAAGAACTCCGGGTCCGCCCACGCGAGCGCCCCCTGACCGCGCACGGGCGCGCCGAGCGAAACGAGCTTCGTGTCCACGACGGCGAGCGCCGCGTCCACGCCGAAGACGGCCGACCGCCCCTTGAGCTTGACCTCGTATGAGCGCGTCTTCTCGTCGAAGGTCATCGTCCCTTCGAGCGCCGCGACGGCGTCGTTCACGGAGAGGAAGGTCCGGCCGTCCCGTTCCTCGGCGCGGAGACTCGCCGCGGGCTTGTCGGGACGGGACAGCGTCGCCGTCACGTCCTCGCCGCGCGCGACGGCTGCGGTCAGCAAGAGAGCCGCGGCCAGGCAGAGAAGGGCCGCGGCAGCATGAAGAGAATCTTGCGCCCGACGTCTCACCCGCCGATTATGGCGGTCCGCCCGGGCCCCCGAGTCGTGGCCGTTCTGCTATTCTTCCCGGTCACGATTGGGGGCGTCCCGGTTTCGACGGGGCATTCAGCGATCGAGGAGCACGCCGAGCACGGCCGTTCGCTCGTAAAAACGACGGTCAACAACTAGCTGCCAACACCAGCGACCTCGCTCTCGCGGCTTAATTAGCCTCGACGGGCGCCGGGGAGCCTGTCCGGGGCGCCTCGGCGTTTGACGCGAAATCCGGGCTGGGGTCGCCTCCGCCATCTGAAGAGGCGACCCGAGAGTTTCAGGTTCGCTGCCGCGCCCGGTCGTCCGGACCTGAATGCGCGGTGGCTAAAAAAAACAAGTCCGGACTGAGCGTGGAGAATCTCGACGTTCGGGCGCTTCGGACGGGGGTTCGACTCCCCCCGCCTCCACCATAGGAAAGAATTCGAACCCGCTTCCGAAGGGTCAGAGGCGGGTTCGTTCTCTATCAGGGGCAGGACGCTGAGGGTCGTCTCCGCTCTGAGATAGCGGCGGCCGGACGGGGTCGAGGCAGGGACAAGCCTTATCGGGCCCAGAAGCTGCCGGATCAGAAGTGCCGACCTCTCCGTCCTCCGTTCCAGAAGCTCCTGGGTCTTTACGACCCTGTCTCGAATCCAGGACTCGGGTGGAACCGTGAAGGCGATCTCCCGCCCCCGCCGCAGAACATCGAGGTTTGTTTTCAGAGCGTCGACGCGCCGCTCAGTCTCGAGGACGGCGTCACCCAGCGCCCGACTCCCCCGGCCCTCGGCCACAAATTCGATGAAGTTAGCGAGACGGCGCTGCTCTCGCTCGAGTTCGGCCGCCCCCAGCCGCACCTGCTCCGGTACGGCGGACGCCGAGCGACGAAGCTCGTCTTCGACTTTCTCGAGGAGGTGTCTGACAGCCTCGGCGGAGCTCAGGCGCTCGCGGACATTCGACAGGACGATCTTTTCCGCCAGGGTCCGGCGCGTAAGTGTCTTGTTCGTGCAGCGGCCCCGGGCAGCCGAGAGGCACCCGTAGTAGCCCCCTCCCTTCCCGCTGACCTTGCCGACGGCGGAACCGCAGACCCCGCAGACCATCGAGCCCGAAAGCAATTCCCGCGGGTAATGCGCCACGCGGCTCCCCCTCTGTGTCTCGAAGCCCCGCTTTCCCTTACCGCCGGGCCACGTGCCTCCCACCTTCGCGATCTGGGCCTGCGCAGCCTCCCAGAGATCCCGAGGGACGATCCGTAGCGCTTCGTCGTCGTTCACGACCCAGTCGGCCACCGGCTTCGTGAATTTGCGCTGGCGTCCCGTTCTGGGATCGCGGCGGGACCGGGTCTTGTTCCACACCCAGTGCCCGACGTACTTCTCGTTTCGGAGGATGCGATGGATGGTCGCGGGAGCCCAGTGCCCGCGACCCGAACGTCGCGACGGCACGCCTTCCTCGTTGAGGGCCCGAAGGATCGCCGAAGCGGACGAGCCGCCGGTGAAACTCCGAAAGACCCGAAGAACGATGGCGGCCTCGGCGGGCTCGATCGTCATCCGGTATCCCTCGGGACGCGGCCGGCCCTTCTTGTCCATGCGGATGTGGCCTACGGGAACCGACCGATAGCCGTATGTCGCCTCCCCGACCACGAAGCCGCGTTGCTTCTGTCCCAGTTGACCGCGAAACGTCTTCTTCCTGAGGTCGGTGAGCTGAAGTTCGTTGAAGATGCCGCGAATCTGTATTCCAACCGCCGACTCCTCGTCGTCCGTGTCGAGTCCGTCTGCGACGGACACCACTCGCACGCCGTTGAATCGAAGTTCTTCAAGAACCGAGAGCATGAGAAGTGTGTTTCTGGCGAGACGTGAGAGATCGTCCACGAGCATGACCTGAAACTGTCCTTGCTCGGCCGCTGCTCGGAGGGCCTTCAGGCCGGAGCGATCGGTGAGGGCTCCCGAAGCGGCCTCATCGGCGTAAACATGCTCGTCGGAAACTTCAAACCCACGCTCGGAGGCCAGGCGCCGACAACTCGCGACCTGGTCGGCAATGCTTTCAGGCCTCTGGTTCTCCGAGCTGTACCGTGCGTAGACCGCGGCCCTCACCTTTCACCCCCGGCCACACGACGTTGGTCCGGCCCGACCGGGGCTCCAGTTTCAGGCGCCAGCAGCCGCAGGTATTCGGCCGCGATCTCCTCCGCAAGGTGATCGAGAAGAGCGAGCACCTCGGGCAAAAGGAGATCGAAGGGCGGCTTGTTCGCGCCGTCCGGCGTATTCACGCTCGAGTGACGCATGGGCCGCATGCCCACGATAATAGACAGTGACTATCATCGTGTCAAACCGAGGATTACCTGACCAGGCGAAGCCCCCGCGCGATTTCAGTCACGCTTACCTCGATCCTGGCTTCCCTGCTCCCCTCGGGCCCGCCCAGGCCCTCCTGTGGGGTTCGTAAGCTCAGCTCCTGGATCCGTCTTGGCACCGAGGGCGGGCGCCGTGCTCCGAACTTCCTGAAATCGAGGGGGCCGAAGAGCCTCGCGGGCCCTGTCCGAAGCGCCAACAGGAAGAACAGCTGTTCCCCGTCCTTCACGAGGATCCGCAGGTCAACCGCGTTGGGGCCGCGGAGGCTCGTGACGATGTCGAAACTCGGCTCGCTGTTTCGGACGACTTCGGCGAAGCGCCGCAGGACACGTACTACAGCGGCAACGACGGTAACCGGCAGTCCCAGCTTCCTGAGCCTGAGCGCGAGTGCAAACTCGAGAATGTTCCGTTCCGAGAAGCCCCGGCTGCTCCCGCGTCCCCTAGCGTCGCCGAGGTCAGGTGCCACCGCTCCCTTTTCACAGAGGTAAATCAACCGATGCTGAGGCTCATGCAGGAGCCGGCTGACCTGAGCGAGAGTCCATTCGGCCACGGCTCGAATCATAGCGGCCGAGGCGAGCGGCTCAGACGTCGAAGGGAGATCAGATTGAAATACTGCCAAATTCCACTCGCCAGACTCCGACGTGTGAAGCGGGCGCGAAACCCTGCCGCTCGGGCAACCCCCAGGGACGGCCTGCCCGCAAACTTCGCCCGAACGGGGCATACCAGCTCGCGCGGCGATTCGAAGGGAGGAACTAGTGGGCCCGACCGTTCGAGTGAACTGATGACCTCGGGGGATCTCGAGCTTGATCCAGCGCGTTCCGAACGGTTCGTCACGCTTCTGGCCGAGGCCCTCTTTCGGCTGCTTTCCACGCCTTCTCCCGACGCAAAGCCCGATTCCGATTCGCCGACCGGCTGATAGGTTCGAGTTCGGTCTGGCTCCCCGGGCTGATGTCTCAGAGCGCGGTGGTCCGGGACTACCGGGCGCTGGAAATCGGACGGCGGCGGATGAACCGGCTGGAGCTAACCGTTCCGGAATGAGGAACTTCCCACGGAAGACCCTACTTGTCGTCCGGAGCGGCTCCTGCCAGTTCTGGTTCGAAAAGCAGCCTGAAGGAAGGTCACCCCGGGGAGAACGTCGGTCGAAGTGTGCGCGCACGGAGGCATCGTCGTGGGCGAAGCGCTGGTCCGTGCGCGCCAACGCCCGCCGCAATTCCCATTGCGCCCCTACAGTATCTGGTGGCTCGATGAGAAGGTCTCGACTCCGTTGCCTATCCGCAGTTCGTGTCTTCCTTAGCCTAGTCCGCTTGCAGCGACCTCGCACGCTCCTACCCCAAACACCTCGAATGCGGCGTGAAGACCCGAACACGAGAGGACGGTGAGGGTGGAGTGA